>ENA-OQAS01000782-OQAS01000782.1-human-gut-metagenome-genome-assembly--contig:-NODE-782-length-16086-cov-3.016856_pt1 | contig 16086 bp, 26 predicted proteins | sample MGYA00242733_ERZ504523 | MGnify/ENA primary metagenome ERZ504523 (study PRJEB26092, sample SAMD00036239) | human gut metagenome | host: Homo sapiens | study: EMG produced TPA metagenomics assembly of... | reverse complement strand
CAGATCCTGACCTTGATCGGGCCGAACGGCGCAGGAAAATCCACCTGCTCAAAACGCTGGCGGGCCAGCTTGCCCCTATGGGCGGCACAGTGCTGCTGGCGGGGAAGGATCTTACTGCCTATACCGGTACCCAGCGGGCGCAGAAGCTGGCTCTCATGGCTCCCCACAGCCGCCGGATGGAGCTGACCACCTGCTTTGACTTTGTTTCGGCGGGGCGCTATCCCTACACCGGACGGCTGGGCATTTTGTCTGCCGAGGACAGGCAACAGGTGCACAGAGCTTTGGAGCTGGTGGGTGCGGCGCAGCTGGCAGACCGGATTTTAACCGCATCAGCGACGGCCAGCGCCAGCGCATCCTGCTGGCCCGGGCACTGTGCCAGCAGCCGGAAGTGATCCTGTTGGACGAACCGACCTCTTTTCTGGATATCAAGGGCAAAATTGAACTGCTCACCATTTTAAAGGAGCTGGCCCATACCGGTCAGCTGGCGGTGATCCTGAGCCTGCACGAGCTGGAATTGGCCGAAAAAATAGCGGACACGGTGGTGTGCGTTTCGCCCGGTGGTGTTTCCGGCGTGCTGACCCCGGAACAGGCGTTTCAGCCGGAGAACATCCGCACCCTGTACGGCCTGACCGAACAGCAGTACACGGCTCTGTTCGGCACACCGGAGCCGGAAGCCGAAAAGGCACCCGCCGGAAAACCGCAGTTTGAGCATTACGTCCGCAGCGGGCAGAAGCTGCTGCGCTGCGGCTATACCACCGGAACCTGTGCCGCGCTGGGGGCTGCCGGGGCGGCGCGTCTGCTGCTGACCGGCCGCGAACCGGAAACGGTGGCTCTGCGCACGCCCAAGGGCATTGTGGTGGAGGTGGCACCCATTTACTGCCGCAGAACGGATGCCGGTGCGGTATGTGCCATCCGCAAGGACGGCGGCGACGATGTGGACGTGACCACGGGCCTGCCGGTGATTGCATCGGTGGTGCTGGAACCGGATGCCCCGGCGTGCGCATCCTTGGCGGCGAGGGGGTGGGCCGGGTGACGAAGCCCGGCCTTGACCAGCCCGTAGGCGAAGCCGCCATCAACCATGTGCCCCGCCAGATGATTGCCGAAGCGCTGGAACGGGAAGCTGAAAATGCTGCCTACACCGGCGGCTTTGCGGTGACCATCTCTGTGGAAGGCGGTGCCGAGACGGCAAAGCGCACCTTCAACCCGCACATCGGGGTGGAGGGCGGGCTTTCCATTCTGGGCACCAGCGGCATCGTGGAACCCATGAGCCAGCAGGCCATTCTGGATACCATCCAGCTGGAAATGAATCAGGCCGCACTGCGCGCAAAAAATGCCCCCGGCCCCCGGCGGCTGGTGCTGGCCCCCGGCAACTACGGCTGGATTATCTGGCCAGCGCTCTGCCGCAGTTCGAGCGGTTCCCGGTGGTCAAAACTTCCAACTTCATCGGGGATACGCTGGATATGGCTGCCACGGCCAAATTTGAGGAAGTGCTTCTGGTAGGCCACGTGGGCAAGCTCTGCAAGCTGGCGGCAGGGGTCATGAACACCCACTCCCACACGGCGGATGGCCGCGCTGAAGTGTTTTGCGCCCATGCGGCGCTGTGCGGTGCCGCGCATGAGGTGTGCGCCGCCCTGATGGATGCCGCCACCACGGATGCCTGCCTTGACATTCTGGACGGCGCGCAGCTGCGTGCACCGGTGCTGGAAAGCATCCTTGCCGCCATCCAGATGCATCTGGACCGGCGGGCAGGCGGGGCCTTCCGGGTGGGCGTGGTGCTGTTCTCCAACCAGCACGGCCCGCTGGGCGAGACAAAAACGGCAAAGGAGCTGATGCAGGAATGGCAGAACTGAAAGGTACATTTTACGGTGTCAGCGTCGGCCCCGGCGACCCGGAGCTGATGACGCTGCAGGCTGTGCGGCTCATCCGGCAGTGCCCGGTGCTGGCCGCGCCGCAGACTGCTTCCGGCCAGATGCTGGCGCTGGACATCGCCCGCAGTGCGCTGGGAGAAGCGCTGGACGGCAAGACCATCGTCCCGCTGTACTTTGCTATGAGCCGTGATCCGGCTGCGCTGGCGGCTTCGCACGAAAAAGCCGCCGCCGCGGTGCAGCAGTATCTGGATGCCGGGCAGGACGTTGCCATGCTGAACATCGGTGATGTTTCCATCTATGCCACCTTTGGTTACCTGCAGGAGATCTTGCAGGCCGGGGGTTATGCCACCGCCATGGCGGCAGGTGTGCCCAGCTTTGTGCGGCGGCGGCGCGGCTGAATGTGCCGCTGACCGGCGGCATGGATACGCCGCTTACCATTGCGCCCGGCGGCTGGACAGACCGCGTGCTGGAAATGCCCGGCACCAAGGTATTGATGAAAGCCGGCAGGCAATTGCCTGTCTTATTGGATACCCTGCAGCAGCAGATAAGCTGAAAAAAAGCGCACTTGTGTGCAACTGCGGTCTGCCGGACGAGCGGGTCTACCCGGATCTTTCCCTTGAGCGGCCGCAGGAACAGGCCGGTTATTTTGCCACCGTTTTGGTAAAGGAGTAACGTTATGGTACATTTTGTTGGTGCAGGCCCCGGCGCACCGGACCTCATCACCCGGCGGGGCGCGGCCCTGCTTCAGAAAGCCGACTGCATCATCTATGCGGGCAGTCTGGTGAACCCGGCCCTGCTGGGCCTTGCAAAGGCAGACTGCGCCATTTATAACAGCGCTGAAATGACGCTGGAGCAGGTGCTGGATGTGATGCGGCAGATGGAAGCTGCGGGTAAGATCACCGTGCGCCTGCACACCGGCGACCCCTGCCTTTACGGTGCCATCCGGGAGCAGATGGATGTGCTGGATGCCGAGGGCATTCCCTACGATGATACCCCCGGTGTGTCCAGCTTCTGCGGCGCAGCGGCGGCACTGAACGCCGAGTACACCCTGCCCACCGTCAGCCAGACCGTCATCATCACCCGCATGGAGGGCCGCACCCCGGTGCCGGAAAAAGAAAAGCTGGCAAGCCTTGCCGCCCACGGGGCAACGATGGTCATTTTTCTATCCATCGGCCTTGTGGACAAAGTACAGCAGGCGCTTCTGGCAGGCGGTGCCTATACGCCGGATACCCCGGCAGCGGTGGTGTATAAGGCACATGGCCGGAAGAAAAAACGGTTCGCTGCACCGTAGGTACGCTGGCGGAAAGCGTTCATGCAGCGGGCATCACCAAAACGGCGCTCATTGTGGCAGGCGGCTTTCTGGGCCGGAATTATGAGCGCAGCAAGCTCTACGACCCGGCCTTTACCACCGAGTTCCGCAAGGGGACAGACCAGTGACCCGCGCCTATCTGGCCTTTACGGCAAAGGGCCTTGCACTGGCCCAAAAACTGGCGGCGGCATATCCCGGCAGCGTGGCCCGCTGCGGCCATGAAGCCGGCAGGTGCACCTTGCCGATTGGACGGCCCGCCAGTTTGCCGGGAGCGATGCCCTTGTTTTTGTAGGTGCTGTGGGCATTGCGGTGCGGGCCATTGCGCCCCACTGCCAAAGCAAGGCACAGGACCCTGCCGTTGTGGTGCTGGACGAGTGCGGCCGCTTTGCCGTGCCCATCCTTTCCGGCCACCTGGCGGTGCCAACGACCTTGCCCGGGAGCTTGCCGCTGTGTGCGGTGCGGTGCCGGTGATCACCACAGCCACCGACGCAAACGGTGTGTTTGCGGTGGACGAGTGGGCAAAGCACCAGAACTGCACCGTGCTGGAGCCGGAGCGCATCAAGCTTGTCAGCGGTGCACTGCTGGCGGGCAAAACGGTGCAGTTTGCATCCGACTGGCCCATTGCGGGTGCACCGCCTGATGGAATCACGGCGGGAGATGCCCCGGACTTTGCCCTCACCCTCTGCCCGGCGGGGGATGCGCTGCATCTGGTGCCGCGCATCGGCGTGCTGGGCGTGGGCTGCAAACGCGGCACCAGCACCGAAACGCTGGCCGAAGCCTTTGCAGCTTTCTGTGCCCAGAACCGCCTTGCGCCGCAATGCATCACGGCGGCGGCAAGCATCGACTTAAAACAAAACGAGACGGGCCTGCTGACCTTCTGTAAGAGCCACAGCTGGCCGGTGCAGTTTTTCACAGCGGAACAGCTGCGTGCCGCTCCCGGCAGCTTTACGCCTTCGGCCTTTGTGCAGAGTGTTACCGGCGTGGACAATGTTTGTGAACGGTCGGCAGTGCTGGCCGCAGGCGGGACACTCGTTTTTCACAAATATGCCCATACCGGCGTGACCTTTGCGCTGGCCGTGCGGCCCTATGCCCCGGACTGGAGGTGGCAGAATGTTTGACCCGATGGAATTTGAGATCGACGAACCGGAAAAGGTAGTCTACGTGGTGGGCATTGGCCCCGGAGATGTTTACTACCTGACGCAGGAAGCCCAGAACGTTCTGGAACACGCAGATGCCATCTGCGGCTATAAACTTATCTTGACCTGATCGAGCCGGAGTTCCCATGTGAGGAATATTATTCCACCGGCATGACCAAGGAGATCGACCGCTGCCGCTGGGCGCTGGAAAAGGCGGATACCGGCAGGCGCGTGGTGATGGTGTGCAGCGGCGACGCAGCGTTTACGGTATGGCCAGCCCTGTGCTGGAACTGGCGCAGGATTACCCGGACGTTGCCGTAGAAGTGGTGCCCGGCCTTACGGCCGCCCTCAGCGGCGGGGCTGTGCTGGGCGCGCCGCTGGCCCACGATTTCTGCGTGATCTCCCTTTCCGACCGGCTTACCCCGTGGGAGGTCATCGAAAAGCGGCTGGCCTGCGCCGCGCAGGGAGATTTCTGCGCTGCACTCTATAATCCTTCTTCCAAGGGCAGGCCGGACTACCTGCAAAAGGCAGTGCGCATCCTGCGCGCAAACGGCAAGGCGGATGATACCGTCTGCGGCCTTGTGCGCAACATTGGCCGCGAGGGCCAGAGCGCCCGGGTGCTGACGCTGGCCGAGCTGGAAAACACGCCGGTGGATATGTTCACCACCGTGTATATCGGCAACAGCAATACCCGCGCCCTTTCGGGCCGGATGGTCACGCCGCGGGGGTACCGTAAGTGAAGGCGGTCGTGTTCAGCGGCACCACCGAGGGCCGCCGCTTCTCCAAAAAGCTGGCAGAGCTTGGCGTTGCGGTAACGGTGTGCGTGGCAACGCCGCTGGGGGCCGAGGAGCAGGGCGAAATGGCGGGCATCACGGTGCACGCCGGGCGGCTGCAGCCGGATGCCATGGCGGCATTGCTGGCGGGAGCTGATCTCTGCGTGGATGCCACCCACCTTATGCAGTGGATGCCACCAGGAACATCCGCGCTGCAGCGGTGCAGGCGGCGTGGAATACCGCCGCCTACTGCGTGCGCAAAGCCCCTTGCCGCCCGGCTGTGCGGTGTTTGAAACAGCAGCGCAGGCTGCAGAATATCTGGCCGGGACAGAGGGCAATATCCTGCTTGCCACCGGTGCCAAGGAGCTGGCTGTGTTTGCCGGGCTGGAACCGGCGCGGCTTTACCCGCGCGTCCTGCCCACGCCGGAGGGCATTGCCGCCTGTGAAGCGGCCAATGTCCCGCACCGGAACATCATTGCCATGCAGGGGCCGTTCAGTCTGGCACTGAATAAGGCGTTGATAACACAGTTCCAGATCCGGTACCTCGTCACCAAGACGGCGGCGCAGCGGGCGGCTTTGCCGAGAAGGTGCAGGCCGCTGCCGATACCGGCGCACAGCTGGTGGTGCTGCGCCGCCCGCCGGAAACTGGCGAGACGGAAACACAAATTTTAGCGTATTGCAAGGAGATTTTGCAATGGTCACACTGATCGGCATGGGCAGCGGAAAATGGGAAGCCCTTTCGGCGCAGGCACAGCAGGCTGTGCGCAGCGCGGGCCTTGTGTTCGGTGCAAAGCGGCTGCTGGCGGGCCTGCCTGCAGACTGCACGGCCCGGCAGTTCGCGCTCTACCAGCCGCTGACATTCTGGAAACACTGGCACAAAACCCCGGGCAGGATGCTGCCGTGCTTTACAGCGGCGATACCGGATTTTACTCCGGTGCGTCCGGTCTGCTCACGCCGCTGCGGGCGCTGGGCATCCCCGCGCGGGTGTATCCGGGCGTTTCCCAGCATCCAGCTGCTTTCAGCGGCGCTGGGCCGACCATGGCAGGACTGGAAGCTGGTCTCGGCCCATGGCTGTGCCTGCGACCCGGTGGCCGAGTGCATGATGAACCGTTCGGTGTTCTTCCTCACCGGCGGCACTGAAACGCCCGCCTCTCTGTGCCAGAAGCTGACCGATGCCGGTATGGGCGAAGCCCACGGCGTGGTGGGCGAAAACCTTGGCACCGAGGCGGAAGCCATCCGCTACGGCTCTGCTGCAGAGCTGGCGGGGCAGAGCTTTGCACCACTCAGCGTGCTTCTGGTGGAAAACTTTGATCTGCCGCAGCTGCGTGCGCCGGGCTTCCCGGACGAAAGCTTCATCCGGAGCGAGGTGCCCATGACCAAGCAGGAGGTGCGCGCTGCTGCGCTGGCAAACTGGCGGTAATGCCACCGACACTCTGTGGGATGTGGGCGCAGGCACCGGCAGTGTGAGCGTGGAGCTTGCGCTGGCGGCACCCAAAGGCCGCGTTTACGCCGTGGAGTGTGAACCGGATGCCTGTGAACTGATCCGTAAAACCGGGCAAAGTTCCATGCTTGCAACCTCATCCTCATCGAGGGCCGCGCACCGGATGTGCTGGCAGACCTGCCTGCGCCGGATGCCGTGTTCATCGGCGGCACCAAAGGCGGCATGGAAGCCGTGCTGGATGAAGTGCTCGGCAAGAATCCGAACGCACGCATCTGCATTTCGGCCATTGCGCTGGAAACGCTGGGCGCTGCCATTGCCGCTCTCACGGCCCGGGGCCTGACCGCAGAGGTAACGCAGATCGCCGTCAGCCGCACAAAACCGGCGGGCCGACTGCACCTGCTCATGGCCAATAACCCCATCTTCCTCATTACGGGTACACGCAAATGATGCAATTCCTCATCGCCGCGCCTTCTTCCGGCAGCGGCAAGACCACTGTTGCCTGCGCAGTGCTGGCGGCGCTGAAAAAGCGCGGGGCCGACCCCTGTGCGTTCAAAAGCGGGCCGGACTACATCGACCCCATGTTCCACCGCTCGGCTCTGCAGGTGGACAGCCACAATCTGGATCTGTTTCTTTCCAACAGGGATATGGTGCGGGCCATTTTTGCCCGCTATGCCGCCGGGCATGGTGCCGCCGTGTGCGAGGGCGCTATGGGCTTTTATGATGGTCAGGGCCTGACCACCCGTGCCAGCGCTTGGGAACTGGCGGATACGCTGGGCCTGCCGGTGCTGCTGGTGGTACAGCCCAAGGGTGCCAGCGTGACGCTGGCTGCGCAAATTCAGGGCCTTGTGAACTTCCGCAAAACAGCCATGTTTCGGGCATCCTGCTCAATGATTGTTCCGAAAAGCTGTATAAAATGCTCAAGGTCCTGCTGGAAAGGGAGACCGGCCTGCCGGTGCTGGGTTATCTGCCCCATTTGCCGCAGGCAGCGGTAGAAAGCCGACACCTCGGCCTGAAGACTGCAGATGAAATTGCCGACCTGCAGGAAAAGATCGCCCTGCTGGCCGATGCACTGGTGCTGGATTGGCAGCGCCTTGCCGTGCTGACCGAAAAGCCTGCGCCGGAAGCTTTGCCGGGAGCAGCTGCACCCACATCCGTCCGCATTGCGGTGGCAAAGGACGAGGCGTTCTGCTTTACCTATGCCGAAACGCTGGACGCACTGCGGGATGCCGGGGCGGAGCTTGTGCTTTTCAGCCCGGTGCAGGATGCGGTTTTGCCGGAAAATATAGGCGGGCTGTATCTGCCCGGCGGCTACCCGGAGCTGTACGCCAAAACTCTGAGTGAAAACAAAACCATGATGGCTTCCATCCGGCAGGCCGTGCAGGCGGGCCTGCCCACAGCAGCCGAATGCGGCGGCTTTTTGTATCTGGGCCGGAGCCTTGAGGATGCCGACGGTAAGGCGTGGCCCATGGCAGACGTTCTGCCGGGCGATGGCATCCGGGTGGGAAGGCTGGTGCGCTTTGGCTATGCCGAAATGACCGCCAAGGCGGACAGTATGCTCTTCTGCACCGGAGAAACGCTGCCCATCCACGAATTCCACCACTGGGATTCCACCGCAAACGGCACTGCATTTAACGGCCCGTAAAAACGAAAAAATGCAGTGGGAATGCGGCTTTGCAAACGAGAATTTCTATGCGGGGTTCCCGCATTTATACTGGGCGGGCACGCCCCTGCCGGGCCGCTTTGTGCGCGCGGCAGAACGATACAGCAAAACAAAAGGATGACCAAAATGACCGAAACGGAACTGAATGCACTTTTGGCGGGTATCACCCCTGCCAACGAAGCTGCCCGCGCGGCGGCACACGCCCACTGGGCCAGCCTTGCAAAGCCTCTGGGCGGGTTGGGCCGGCTGGAGACCATGCTGGAGGATGCCGCCGCCCTTACCGGCAGTGCGGAGCTTGATCTTTCCCGCCGGGTGGTGGTGGTGCTCTGCGCGGATAACGGCGTGGTGGCGCAGGGCGTGAGCCAGACCGGGCAGGAAGTGACCCGCGCCGTGGCCGAAAACCTTGCCATGCGGCGCACCAGTGTGTGCCAGATGGCCCGCACGGCCCACTGCGATGTTCTGCCGTGGATATGGGTATGGCAGGCGAACCGGTGCCCGGCGTGCGCAGCTGCCGCATTGCCGCAGGCACGGCGGATTTTACCCAAGGCCCTGCCATGAGCGGGCCGAGGCCGTGCAGGCCGTTGGGGAGGGCATTGCCCTTGCCCGGGAACTGGCAGAGGATGGCTACAGCTCATCGCCACCGGTGAAATGGGCATTGGCAATACCACCACCTCCAGCGCGGTGGCGGCAGTGCTGCTGGGCCAGCCCGTGGAGCTTATGACCGGGCGCGGTGCGGGCCTCTCGGACGAAGGGCTTGCCCGCAAGGTGGATGCCATCTGCCGCGGCATCCTTTGCAATGAGCCGGACCCGGAAGACACATTGGATGTTCTTGCAAAGCTTGGCGGCTTTGATATCGCGGGCCTGTGCGGTGTGTTTCTGGGCGGTGCACTGGCCGGTGTGCCGGTGCTGGCAGATGGCTTTATCAGCGGAGTGGCCGCGCTGTGCGCCGTGCGGCTGTGCCCGGCGGCGGCAAAGGCTGTGTTTGCAAGCCACTGCTCGGCAGAGCCTGCCGCACGCATCGTGCTGGAAGCACTGGGCAAGGCACCCATCATTACGGCGGGGCTGCATCTGGGCGAGGGCACCGGCGCGGTGGCCAGCATCCCGCTGTGGGATATGGCGCTGGCCGTATACGGCGGGTGCTACTCCTTTGCGGAGGGCGGCATTGCGCCGTATACGCCCCAATGTTGACGCTGGTTCTGGGCGGCGCGGCCAGCGGCAAAAGTGAATACGCCGAGAGCCTTGTGCTGAAAACCACCGGCCCGCGCTACTATCTTGCCACCATGCAGGTGTGGGATGCCGAGTGTGCCGCCCGGGTAGAAAAGCACCGCAAAATGCGGGCCGCAAAGCAGTTTGAAACGGTGGAGTGCCCCTTGCATCTGGACAATGTGCGCCTACCTGCGCGGGGCACCGCCTTGCTGGAAGACCTGGGCAACCTTGCCGCCAACGAGCTGTACGACCCGGCGGGAGCAGGGAAAAACGCGGCCAAAGTCATCCTGCACGGGCTGGAAAGCTTTGCAGCCCAGTGCGAAAACCTCATCGTTGTTTCCAACGAGGTGTTCAGCGGCGGGGCCGACTATGCCGGTGACACAGGCCGCTATCTGCTGGCACTGGCGCAGGTGAACAATGCCTTTGCCGCCCGGGCAGATGCGGTGGTGCGGGTGGTATGCGGCATCCCCGTGTACTATAAAGGAGTGGAAAAATGATCGTTTTGCAGACCATCGCGGTGGCTTTTGCCATGTTTTCGGCCATCCCGGTGCCGCAGTTCGAATGGAACGAAAAAAATATGCGTTATGCCATGTGCGCCTTCCCGCTCATTGGTGTCGTTATTGGTGCGGCGTGGTGTGTGTGTGGCGCGCTGCCCCTGCCGGGCCTTGCCAAGGCGGCAGGCTTTGCGCTGATCCCGGTATGGATCACCGGCGGCATCCATCTGGACGCTATGCCGACACCTGCGATGCCCTTTCCAGCTACGGCGACCGAGAAAAGAAGCTGGAAATATTAAAAGACCCCCACTGCGGTGCCTTTGCGGTCATCCGACTGTGCAGCTATTTTCTGGCCTATTTTGCCTGTGCACCTGTGTGAGTTTTACACCCCGCGTGGGTGTGCTGTGGGTTCTGGCACTGGTGCTGGAACGGGCGCTTTCGGGCTATGCGGTGGCGGCATTCCCTATGGCGAAAAACACCGGTCTTGCGCACACCTTTGCCACTGCGGCAGACAAAACTGTGGTGCGCCGGGTGCTGGCGGTGCTGGCCGCAGTGCTGTGCATGGGCATGGCGGCGCTGGGCGGCTGGGCACTGGTGCTGGCAGCGCTGGCGGTGCTCTGGCGCTACCATGCCGTGAGCCGGAAACAGTTCGGCGGCATCACCGGCGACCTTGCCGGGTGGTTTTTGCAAAGGCCGAGCTTTGGATGCTGGCGGCGCTGTGTGCCTGCCAGTGGGGAGGGCTGCTATGATTTTTATTACCGGGCCGCTCTACAGCGGCAAGCGCACCTTTGCGCAAACACTTCCCGGCAAGCGTCTTTCGGACGTGCAGGTATTGGCTGCCGATGCCGCCGACCTGCCTGCCTTGGCAGACAAGCTTGCCCATGAATACGATATCCTCATCGCCACCGAGGTAGGCGGCGGTGTTGTGCCGATGGATGTCAAACAGCGCGCAGACCGCGAGGCGGCGGGCAGGCTTGCCTGCCTGCTGGCCGCACGGGCAGAGTGCGTGGTGCAGATGTTCTGCGGCATCCCCACGGTTTTGAAAGGAGAATTGTCTCAATGCTGATCTATCTTCTGCGTCATGGCCAGACGGAATACAACGCCCAGAAGCGTTATCAGGGCCAGCGCGACATCCCGCTCTCACCCGAAGGCGCTGCTCAGCTGCGCCGGGCAGATTTTGACCCCGATGTGGTCTATGTTTCCACCTTGCAGCGCACCAGCCAGACGGCGCGCATCCTGTTCCCGGAGGCAAAGCTTGTGCCGGTGGACGGCCTGAAAGAGATGTGCTTTGGCAGCTTTGAGGGCCGCAATTTCATCGAGATGGAAAAGGACCCCGAGTATCAGGCATGGGTGAAGGCCAACTGCGAAAGCCCCTGCCCGGACGGAGAGCGCAAGACGGATTTTTCAGACCGCATCTGCCGCACTGTGGCAGAGCTAATCGATAAAGCTCTTGCCGCAGGCGAAGAGCGGCTGGTCATTCTGGCCCACGGCGGCACCCAGATGGCCGCCATGGAGCGGTTTGCCGTCCCCCACAGGGACTATTACGCATGGTGCGGGCCCAACGCGGGCGGCTTTGTTCTGGATGCAAAGGACTGGACGGAAAAGCATCTGCTGTATCTCGTGAAGACCGTCCAGTACACAAAGGAGAGCAGGGCATGATCCTTCAGGCAGTTGTCGGCGGTTTTGTGCTGGACGCGCTCTTCGGCGACCCGGCGTGGCTGCCGCACCCGGTGTGCTTATGGGAAAATGCATCTCCCGGCTGGAAAAGTTCCTGCGCGCCCGCCTGCCCGGCACCCCGCAGGGCGAGCTGCTGGGCGGTGCCGTGACGGCGTTCTGCCTGCCGGTGGGCACCTTTCTGGTCACGAGCCTTGTGTGTCTGGCGGCGGCAAAGCTCAGCCCGTGGCTGGGCCTTGCGGTGCAGATGTTCTGGTGCGGGCAGGCGCTGGCGGCAAGGGGCCTTGCGCAGGAGAGCACAAATGTGTACGCTCAGCTTATTAAAAACGACCTGCCCGCCGCTCGCAAAGCCGTGAGCCGCATCGTGGGCCGCGACACCCAGGACCTGACCGCAGAGGGTGTGACCAAGGCCGCGGTGGAAACGGTGGCCGAAAATGCCAGCGACGGCGTCATTGCGCCGCTGCTGTATATGCTCATCGGCGGGGCACCGCTGGCGCTGACCTACAAGGCTATCAATACCATGGACAGCATGCTGGGCTACAAAAACGAGAAGTACCTTTATTTTGGCCGCGCAGCCGCGAAGCTGGACGACCTTGCCAACTACATCCCCAGCCGCATTGCCGCCCTTTTGTGGGTGGCCGCTGCGGCCTTTACCGGCAACGATGCCAAGGGCGCATGGCGCATCTGGCGGCGGGACCGGCGCAACCACGCCAGCCCCAACAGCGCCCAGACCGAAAGCGCCTGCGCCGGTGCACTGGGCGTGCAGCTGGCCGGCCCGGCTTACTATTTTGGCGAATATTACCCCAAGCCTACCATCGGTGATGCCCTGCGCCCCATTGAGCCGCAGGACATCCTGCGCGCCAACCGCATGATGTATGTGGCAAGCGGCTTTGCGCTGGCATGGGGTGCAGCAATACGGGGGTTCCTTGCATGAAACAATTGACCCATGGCGGCGACTGGGCGGGCTACCGCGCCGAGTTTGGCCGCGACCCGCTGGATTTTTCGGCCAATGTCAGTCCGCTGGGCCTGCCGGAAGGGGTGGCAAAGGCCATTACGGCAGCGCTTGCCACGGCCGACCGCTACCCCGACCCGCTGTGCCGGGCCCTGCGTGAAAAACTGGCGGTGGCTGAGGGAGTGCCCGCCGAATGGCTGCTGTGCGGCAACGGCGCGGCAGACCTCATCTTCCGGCTGGCGCTGGCTGCAAAGCCCCGCACTGCACTGGTAACGGCCCCCACTTTTGCCGAGTATGCCACCGCCCTTGAAACGGCAGGCTGCACGGTGGAACGGCATTTTTTGCGGGAAGAAAACGATTTTGCGGTGACGAAAGATCTCCTGAACGCGGTGCACCCGGGTACAAATATGGTGTTCCTCTGTCAGCCCAACAACCCCACCGGCCAGCTGGCAGAGCCTGCCCTTGTGGAAGCGCTGCTGCGCAGATGCGAAGCCGTGGGTGCGGTGCTGGCCGTGGACGAATGCTTTCTGGATTTTCTGCCGGAGGGCGAAGCCTTTCGGCAAAGCATCTGCTGAAAAACAGCAAAAAACTGATTATTTTAAAAGCCTTCACCAAGCTTTACGGCATGGCAGGCGTGCGTCTGGGCTATTGCCTGTGCTCTGATACAGAGCTGCTTGCCCGGATGCGGGCAGCGGGCCAGCCGTGGGCGGTTTCCAGTCTGGCACAGGCGGCGGGCATTGCTGCGCTGGATGAGACGGAATATGTGGCGAAGGTGCGTGCATTGATCGAAGCACAGCGGCCTGTGCTGGCAGACGGCCTGCGGGCGCTGGGCCTGCGGGTGATCGAGGGCCGGGTTAACTATCTGCTGTTCCGCGCGCCGGAAGCGCTGGGCGAAGCGCTGCGCCGCAAGGGTGCGGTACTGCGCAGCTGCGGCAATTATCCGGGCTTGATGCCAGCTGGTACCGCACCGCCGTGCGCACAGAAAACGAGAACCGGCAGCTGCTTGCACTGCTGGCCGAAACCCTGCCGGAGGTGGCACAATGAGCAAGGCAAAATGCATTATGGTGCAGGGCACCATGAGCGGTGCGGGCAAAAGCCTGCTGTGCGCGGCGCTGTGCCGCATCTTTGCGCAGGATGGCTATCGCGTGGCCCCTTTCAAAAGCCAGAACATGGCCCTGAACAGCTTCGTCACCCGCAACGGTGCAGAGATGGGCCGTGCTCAGGTGGTGCAGGCACAGGCTGCAGGCGTGGAGCCGGATGTGCGCATGAACCCCATCCTGCTCAAGCCAGCAGTGATGTGGGCAGTCAGGTGATCGTGAACGGCAAGGCCCGGGGCCAGATGCCTGCCGCCGCCTACTTTAAAATGAAGCACAGCCTTATCCCGGACATTCTGGAAGCCTACAACAGCCTTGCCGCCGAGAACGACATTATCGTGATCGAAGGCGCGGGCAGCCCGGCAGAGATCAACCTGAAAGCCGACGATATCGTGAACATGGGCCTTGCAAAGCTGGTGGATGCACCGGTGCTTCTGGCGGGCGATATCGACCGCGGCGGCGTATTCGCGCAGCTGTACGGCACTGTGGAGCTGCTGGAAGCGACGAGCGTGCCCGCATCAGGGGCCTCATCATCAACAAGTTCCGGGGCGATGTGGAGATCCTGCGGCCCGGCCTTGCCATGTTGGAAGAAAAAACGCAGTTGCCCGTGCTGGGCGTAGTGCCGTACCTGCGGGTGGAGATCGAGGACGAGGACTCCCTCTCCGACCGGCTGGATACAAAAGCTGCGGTCAAGCCGCTGGATATCGCCATCCTGCGCCTGCCGCATGTATCCAACTTCACCGACTTTATCCCGCTGGAACAGCACCCGCTGCTGGGCGTGCGGTATGTGCAGCGCACCCGCCAGCTGGGTGCACCGGATCTCGTCATCCTGCCCGGCACCAAGAACACCATGGACGACCTGCGCTGGCTGCGGGAAAGCGGACTGGAAGCGGCGGTGCTCAGGCTTTCGGCAGCCGGTACGCCGGTGCTGGGCGTGTGCGGCGGCTATCAGATGCTGGGCGAACAGCTCTGCGACCCGGCAGGGGAGGAGAGCGGCATCCCCTGCACCCTGCGGGGCCTTGGCCTGCTGCCCACCACGACGGTGTTCGGCACCGAAAAGCACCTGACCCAGACTGCAGCCTGTGTGACCACAGAACCCTTTGCAGGCGCAAAGCTGACGGGCTACGAGATCCACGCAGGCCGCACCGAGGTGCGGGGCAGTGCGTTCTGCATCCTTGCAGACGGCACGCCGGAGGGCTGTGTGCAGGACGGTGTATTCGGTACCTACCTGCACGGCCTGTTCGACACCGGCGAACTGACCGAAAAACTGACCGCATTTTTGTGCAAACGGAAGGGCATCGATCCGGCCGGGGCCGAGCTTATCCCCATGGAGCAGTACCGTCAGCAGCAGTTTGATCTGCTTGCCGATGGTGTGCGTGCGGCACTGGATATGCCCGCCATCTATGCCGCTATGGGAATGCAAAAAGGAGACAACACATGACACCGCAGCATCATCTGCCCGCCGACATTGAACGGACGAGCATCTCCATTATCACAAGGGAACTGGACGAGCTGGGCCTGACCCCGCCGCCGGAGACGGCTGCGGTGGTCAAGCGGGTCATCCACACCACCGCGGATTTCGACTATGCCAAAAATCTGCGCTTTACACCCGGCGCGGTGGAAGCCGCAGTCAAGGCCCTGCACGCGGGTGCTTTCATCGTTACCGACACCAATATGGCGCTGGCGGGCATTACAAAGCCGGGCCTGAAAAAACTGAACGGTGAAGCCATCTGCTACATGGCAGACCCCGCTGTGGCCGAAGCCGCAAAGCAGGCAGGCACCACCCGTGCCGTTGCCGCCATGCACCGCGCTGCCCGGGAGCACCCGGGGGCCATTCTGGCCATTGGCAATGCGCCACGGCCCTTTTGACCATTGCGGAGGAAATGGAAGCCGGTCTGCGGCCTGCACTGGTCATTGGCGTGCCGGTGGGGTTTGTGAATGTGGTGGAAAGCAAGGAAGTACTGTTTGCCGCCTGCGAGCGATACGGCGTGCCTGCCATCGCCGCCATGGGCCGCAAGGGCGGCAGCAATGTGGCTGCAGCCATCTGCAACGCCCTCATTTACTCTGCCACCGAAATGCTGGACCCTCTGCCAGAGGGTGGAACGGATAAGGCGGAAACAGCATAACATCAAAAACCCGGAACCCTTTTTGAGCCGTTTTGGCTGAGAAAAGGTTCCGGGTTTTGTTCATGATTTTTTCAGAGAGCTATTTTGCAACAGCCCCATTTTCACGGAAAAGGTCCGAACCGAGCACGGCATCCACACTGCCGGCATCAGGCTGCGGGAAACGCCTTGTTCCACACTTCGATCACCTTGAACTTCGGGGTCCAGCCTTCGGGCTCAAAGCGGTCGCCCTTGGTAGCCATGGTGCCCTGCTCGGTGCACCACTGTGCGGCCTTGGCCATATTAGGGTCGGTCACATCCGCAAAGGCGGGTGCGCCTGCGGGTTCGGGCCTGCCTGCGGTGTTCCACACCAGCAG
>ENA-OQAS01000781-OQAS01000781.1-human-gut-metagenome-genome-assembly--contig:-NODE-781-length-16096-cov-1.493143_pt1 | contig 16096 bp, 23 predicted proteins | sample MGYA00242733_ERZ504523 | MGnify/ENA primary metagenome ERZ504523 (study PRJEB26092, sample SAMD00036239) | human gut metagenome | host: Homo sapiens | study: EMG produced TPA metagenomics assembly of... | reverse complement strand
TTGAAACCGATAATCACCGACACGGCAATAATCATCACCGCCAACCCGATAGCAACACCGATAGTTGCTATCAGCACGGCAGGACGGGAAACTTGCTTTCCGACATCGGAACTGCGGTAAATACGCAGCGCTATGAAACGGGATAAATTCATCAGTAGTATTATATATCTTCTATTCCGTACGTCCCGGATAGGCTTCGAGCGCTTTGGAAAGCACAAACAGTGCACGGATCAAATCTTCCTTCTTCAAGACGTAAGCGATGCGCACTTCGTTGCGGCCGGAACCCGGAGTGGTATAAAAGCCGGAAGCGGAGCCATGAAAACGGTCTGCCCTTCGTACTGGAATTCGGAAAGACACCATGCGCAGAACTTGTCCGAATCGTCTACGGGCAGCTTGGCCACGGTATAGAACGCTCCCATCGGAATGGGCGAATATACGCCGGGGATACGTTCAGACCGTCAATCAGGCATTTACGGCGTTCTACATACTCGTCGTAGGTATCGCGCAGATAGTCTTCGCCGGCATCCAAAGACGCTTCGGCGGCAATCTGACCTATCAACGGCGGACTCAAACGCGCCTGGCAGAACTTCATAACGGCATCGCGTATCTCTTTGTTCTTCGTTATCAGCGCACCTATACGGATACCGCATTCGGAATAACGCTTGGAAACGGAATCAATCAGGACTACATTGTTCTCGATACCTTCCAGATGGCAGGCGGAGATGTATGGAGAACCCGTATAGATGAACTCGCGATACACCTCGTCGGAGAAGAGGAAGAGGTCGTACTTCTTCACAAGGTCGCGTATCTGATTCATTTCACGGCGGGTATAAAGGTAGCCGGTAGGATTGTTGGGGTTACAAATCAGGATGGCACGCGTACGTTCGTTTATCAGCTCCTCGAACTTCTCCACTTTAGGCAGCGAGAATCCCTCTTCGATGGTCGTTGCAATCGTACGTATCCTGGCTCCGACAGAGATGCAAACGCCATGTAATTGGCATAAGCCGGTTCGGGCACGATAATCTCGTCACCCGGATTGAGGCATGCCATGAAAGAGAACAGCACCGCTTCCGAACCGCCGGATGTAATGATTATGTCATCGGCAGTGAGCTTGATGTTGTACTTATCGTAATACCCCACCAACTTCTCGCGATAGCTGCGATAACCGGCACTGGGACTGTACTCCAATACCTTACGGTCAATATTACGGATGGCGTCAATCGCGACTTGCGGTGTAGGCAGGTCGGGCTGTCCGATATTGAGGTGGAATACATGGATGCCCCGTTGCTTGGCTGCATCTGCCAAGGGAGCCAGCTTCTGATAGGAGATGCGGGCATCTCCATCCCGCGAATAGAAATTGTTGGCATGAGTTTTTATATCATTTTATCATTTAAGTTGCAAATGTAGTGATTTATTTGATACCAAAGGGAAGCAAAGACATAAAAACTTTAAAAACCTTATCTATATTAAAAACACTATGCTATTTAAAAAGAATCTTGTACCTTTGAAATAGTAAACAAATGAGCAACCACAACCGTTTTATCTTAAACCAACTTTTAAAATAGTAAGTAACGCTATGGTCATCAACCTAATAACTTTTGCTTCACTGCTACATAAGCAAGCATCAGTCCGCAGTTCCCATGAAATAATCCTGAACGAACTGGAAAAATATTTCACCGTCAATTTCATAGATTACCAAGATATCAACAAGCTGTCTCCCGACGATTTCAGCATCCTGTTTATCGCCACCGGCGGAGTGGAACGGCTGGTTATCCAGCATTTCGAGGCTCTTCCCCGCCCTGCCATCATCCTGGCAGACGGTATGCAGAACTCGCTTGCCGCCGCCCTCGAAATATCTTCCTGGCTGCGCAGCCGGGGAATGAAAAGCGAAATCCTGCATGGCGAACTGTCCGAAATTATCAAACGCAATTTTTGTACTGCACAGCAATTTCATGGCACAACGCGGCCTCTACGGAATGCGTATCGGCGTGATAGGCACTCCGTCGAGCTGGCTCATTGCCAGCAACGTGGATTATCTGCTTGCCAAACGACGCTGGGGAGTGGAATACACAGACATCGCACTGGAACGCGTGTACGAATATTACAACCAAATCACGGATGATGAAGTAGCGAAGCATGTGCCGGCCTTGCCGGAAAAGCGCTTGCTGCCGGGAAGCGTCGCCCGAAGATATGATAAAGGCAATGCGCCTGTACCGCGCCATCCGGAAGATTGTGGACGAAGACCGTTTAAGCGCACTCACCCTGAGTTGTTTCCGCCTGATAGAACAGACGGGCACTACCGGCTGCCTGGCGCTTTCCCTGCTGAATGACGAGGGCATCATTGCCGGATGCGAAGGCGATTTGCAGTCCGTCTTCACCATGCTCGCTGCCAAAGTGCTTACAGGCAAACCTGCTTTCATGGCCAATCCTTCCATGATTAATGCACGCACCAACGAAATCATACTGGCGCATTGCACCATCGGCATCGCACAGACAGAGCAGTTCATCATCCGCAACCACTTTGAAACGGAAAGCGGCATCGGCATACAGGGAATACTGCCTACCGGAGACGTAACAATCGTGAAATGCGGCGGAGAATGTCTGGACGAATATTACCTCGGCACAGGTACACTGACCGAAAACACCAACTACATCAATATGTGCCGCACACAGGTACGTATCAAGATGAACGCCCCGGCGGAATATTTCCTGAGAAATCCGTTGGGCAACCATCACATCATGCTGCATGGCAACTACGACTGATGCTCGACGAGTTCCTGCAATCCAACGGATGCAAAAGGATAGAATAAACTCTAAAACCGACCGGCAATCATATTACATCATCACTCATGCGGACTTCAAAGCGGGTTCCTCTGCCCGGCTTTGAAGTCACCGTAATGGTTCCGTGTATACGTTCACAATTGTCTGGCAGATACTCAACCTAAACCGGCCCTTGCGTAAAGCTATCCGCCTTATAGAAACGCTCGAAGATATGCTTCTGGTCTTCATCGATATACCCGCTCCGGTATCTTCCACAAAGACGGTTGTATATCCGGATTCATCCACTCTATATCCTAAAGTGATGCTCCCTTGCACGGTAAACTTCTTGGCATTGTTAATCAGATTATTCAAAACCTGCTTCAAGCGTACGGCATCGGTAGTGATATACTTGTCGGCCCCTTCCGGAAAATCGGTGCATAATTCCACTCCCTGCGGCATGCTCAGCCTCTGGGAGTCGTAAACTTCCTGCATGATAAACGTAAGATTGTAAGAAGAGAAACTGAAAATCCATTGTGCCCGATTCGATGCGCGAGAGGTCCAGAATATCATTAATCAGAGCCAGCAACAACGTGCAGTTTATATTGATAGTCTCGACAAACTGCTGTACTTCTTCCGAAGAAAAGGCTTGCAGGTCTTTCAACAAATCGGAGAAACCGACTATCGCATTCAACGGAGTACGTATCTCATGGCTCATGTTGGCAAGGAACGCCGATTTCAGTCTGTCAGCCTGCAAGGCACGGTCACGGGCCGCGATAAGTTCCTCTTCGGTGTCTTTATAACGCTGGATACTCTGGCATACACCCAATACCCTATAAGGTATATCTACCGTGAGCCCTCATAAGCGGTACTCCGGAACTCCCACCACTCATATCCGCCATCTGCGTTTTGCAGCCGGAAACTCATGCGCGAGTTCGCTCATGCCCCAGCATGATATTGTCGAAATGCCTGCATGTGCGGGAAAGGTCTTCCGGATGGACAATCCGATCCAGTTCTTCCCTCGAGATATAGTCCGTATTGTCGTAGCAATTGAAACGTTGCAGCAGTCCGTCGGGAAAATGGAAGCATTTCAACCGTGTGTTGTACTGCCACGGATAAATGGAACTTTCCTCAATAGCCATATTGAAAAAACGCTTCTGCATCTCTTCTTCGGATATATTACGGCAGACAATTGCCATACCCGTCAGTTTGTCTTTCGCAAAGATAGGAACCACCTCGCCCGAAACAGGGAAATAAGTACCTTTGGTATTCTCCTGCATGAATGCCTTTTCCGGTATAATGACAGGCTTCCTATCCTGTATCACCTGTTTCAACAGAGCCTGCAGGATATTCTCGCCATTCATGTAAATATGGAGAATAGAACCGGCAACCTGTCCTTCGTACGGACGCGTCGTATACATTTCTGCAGGCAATCCCAGCATCTCCACTAAAGCCCGGTTCACAAAATGGATTCTCAAATCCATATCATACGTAACCAGTCCGTCGCGAATAGAACAGAATATCTTATCGAATTCATCCCGCTGTTCCACCAGACGGTGTTGTATCAGCAGACGGGTCTGCGCATGTATTCGCTTGCGCGATTCACGCCGGTTGCTCCGATAGAGCCAGACTACAAGAAATGCCAACGCACCCACTATCACCGAATAGAACAGAATAAACCAAGCCTGATAGCGGTCCATCAGAGGAATGTTCAAAACGATTCCCCGTTTTTCAACACTATCCACATCTACATGGAAGAAGTCCAACTGTTTGTAGTCGAACAATAACTTGCCGCCCAGGTCTCCTATTCCGAATGAAGCAGGCGACCGGCCCTTCAGAATACTTGCCGCCTGTATGCCCGCAGCATAAGTATCTGCCGCCGGTTCTACATCATAAACACATAAAACACCGCTTGTCATTGCCAGGTTTTGATTGGCAAATACAGGAGCTTTCAATTTCAGAGAAAGAAAAGGAATCCACTTAGGGGCGATAACAATGTACTTATGGGCATGATAATCGTAACAAATAGACGTTATGAGAGAGTTGAGGGACTTCTCTGCACATTCAGTTCCTTAAAACTGTATTCGGGATGTTTCTTATGAAAAGACTCCCAGGCTTCTTCTACCGCTTCCACTCCCTTAGCACTCAAAAACTGCTGTCCGACAGGCAGACAATCTCCTTACGTGCAGGAAACAAACGTATGGCTTCCTCAAGCAACACATTAAAATCCGTCACTGAAGTGAAGCCCGAGACATTCGGCATACGGTCGAACAACTTCCTGTCAGGATATTTAATGCCCGAAACAACTACCGGTATCTGATACGGCAAAGAATCGCCGCAGTGAGTCAAGGTAAAGAAAGCCTCATCGCTGGACGTCACAATCAAATCCGTTTTCCGCTGTCTGGCACGTTCGCATATGCGGCGCATGATAACACACTCCGAAGCAAACGTCCAAAAATCGGCATTCAGATACTCTATAACCACGTTTGCTTTTACACCGCCCTCTTCCAAGCCGTCCTGCAAACCGGCAATAAGGTTATTATGCCAGGAAGAGCTGTTTGTGTATGATTGTATGAAAAGTACATTATAATTGGTTTCCGCAGCCGAAAGCGTCCCCGATATCATGCATAAGAAAGCTAATGAACATGTTAAGAAAAAGTGTTTTCCCATTCCGTTTGTTTTGATTTGTCTGCGTAAACTTCTTTATAACTACGCAAATATACAAGCTTATATCGAGAATATACATCTTTTCTTAAAAAACTTATTCATCATGCAATGCTTCTGCCGGGTGTACTTTCATCGCTCCATAAGCAGGATACCAGATTCCGGCAATAATCATCAGCGCCATAAGCAGCCATGTCAAGGCAAGAGCCGGCAGGAAGCGTCCGGCATCGAAAGGCATCTTGCCACATCCACCAGTTCGGCATAACCGATATTGAAAGCGATGACAGCCGCCGGTACGGCCGCCAGCGTAAGCAGCAACACCCCTTCGTACATGAGACAGGAGAAAATCCCCCGGCGCGAACTGCCCAGCGCCAGCCTCAGCGCAACCTCTTTACGGCGTTGCTGCGTACGGAACCAGAACGTGCCGATAACGCCCAAGAAGATATTCAACAGCAGGAAACCGAGCACGCAAAGCTGCGTCTTCCATTCGTTCATGTCTTCCAGCTCGCAGATTTCGCGCAAATGGCTGAAAGGTGTAATGTCCAGCAGATACAGATTACCTACCTGATAAAGCGGTCGGCATCATTCATCAGCTTTTCGGCAAAGTTCTTATCGGCATCTTCGGAAACGCGCAGGCTGACTGTGACATAACGGGGATCGCCGAAATTCCGTAACCTCTTCGCATTGAGCGGAAGGGCTGCAAAAGCCCCGCCCCACTGCGACGGGGTATGGAAATGCGACCAGCGCACGGGCGTACCCACCGCACCGATGCGACGGCGGACGTCCTTACCGTAGTTCAACAGCAAGACTTCCCGCCCTAGTAAGGATGCACTGCCTCCCAATTCCGGATGTCCTTCGGTGAGATTGGAAGATACCACCGGCTCGTCATTGCGGAATGCAGCCTCTACCTTAGCAAACTCTGCTTCCTCCGTAAAAGCATAACGGAACACGCGGAAAAAGTCCGCCTCCACCCAAAGAAGACGTACATTGACAGCCACAGAGTCAATACCCAAATCAATACTGTTACTGCCCTCATTGTACGGAAAGCAGTTTTGCGAAAGGGCAACGGCCTCTACGCCGGGGCAGTGGCGCAGCCGGTCCGTAAGCCGGAGCAAGTCGTCCATATCATCATCGGCGGTCAGCTCCGGATTATAAAGAGGCGAGTCCTCTCCCAGCTTGCTTACGGTGATGTTGTAGCAGTGCTCCGTATCGAATCCCATCGGAGCGTGATAGACCCGTGCGGTGACAAGCGTCCAGTCCACAATATACCACAGCACGACAAAGACCAGCAGCAGTTCCACAAAGAGAAAAAGATTGCTGTTCCACTCGTTCTTTATTTGTTTCAATATCGTTTTCATAAGCATCGTTTACCTTTGATTGATCGCATCCGTTATATTCATTCTCGAAGCCCTCCATGCCGGTATGCCTGCCGAAAGGATGTTCATCAGCAAACAGAAACCGAAAGCTGCAAGGAATGCCCAGGGCGAAAGCAGCATGCCCGGTGTCAGGGCGTTCCCCGCTGAGGTAGGCATTGGTGCTGTTGTTGAAAGGAAACCGTTCAGCAGGAAGGTGGCGGCGTAACTCAGCGCAAGTCCCAACACGCCGGCAAACAATGTCAGCAGCAAATTCTCAAAGAATATCTGGCGTATCAGTTCGCCACCCGTAGCCCCGAAAGCCTTGCGCACGCCTATCTCCGCCATACGTCTGCGCATGCGGGAGAGCGTCATGCTGCTCAGGTTGATGGCAGGCACAAGCAACAGGATGGCGATAACGAGCATATAGCGCAGGATAATGGCTTTGGTATCGGGCGTTTCGCTCCACTTGCGGTAAAGGTTGGCAAACTGTTCATCGGGTTGCCCGCGATAGAACACTTCCGAGTCGCGCAGCTGTCGTTATACTTACGGCGAAGTTGCTCCGCCTCCTCACGGATAGCCGGGAAATCGGCTGCGGAGCGCGCAAGGATAACCGCCCTCATCTGCCCATGGTCTCCTCCACACGTCAGCCGGGCAATGTCTGTGGACGTATAGGGAACCCACACCTGCGCATAGGCGGAAGTGGCCAGTACGGACACATCCGTCACCACACCGGATATACGGTATTCCACATAGTTCAACTGTACCGTCTTTCCCGCAACGTCCGTTGTGCCGAACAGGCGGCGCGCCACCGCAGCGCTCAACACGGCACATGGCACTCCGGCATCGCTGTCGGCCTTGGTAAACGCCTTGCCGCTGAGAAAGCGGAACCGGAAGATATGCCAAAAGGCGTCGTCCGTCTGCACCATGTCGGCCGTGACCTTGTTGCCTGCCGGCAGGGACACACGTACCTTTTCGGGCAAGGAAACCAACGTTACCGCCTCCGCCGTAGTGAGATTCTTAAAGCACTCGCGCCCCGTACGCACCGACATGCGGGCGTTGGATGAATCGCCGTCGCTCCCGCCCTTGTTCTTGACGGACATGGCAGACACATACAGCGAACGGCTGCGGTTCACCTCAGGCTCGCAGTCCACGAGCCGCACCTGAAAAGTGATGACAAGTACCATAATCATGCAGATGGCCAATGCCGTACCCAGTACGGAAACATGTTATGATGGGATTCTCGCGCAAGTGATATAGCGCTTGCTGAAAGTAAAGACGTATCATATTCCGTTATCTGTTTAACTTCCTAAAATCATTCATCATGCAAAGCCTCTGCCGGTTGTACCTTCATCGCCCTGCGTGCCGGAATGCCTATACCAATCGCAATCATCAATCCTATCAGCAGGAAGCTGATGCAGCGCAAAGCAACAAACGCTCCCACTCCAAAGTCGTACCGTTGCGCCAGGAGTTCAGTTCCATGCTTGCCAGATTATAGTCTATGAGCAAAGCAACAGGCGTGACAAGCAACAGCAAAAGCAGCCCCTCGCTTATCAGACGGGTGAAAATACTCATGTCCGATGCTCCATGCACCTTATGCAGGGCAATCTCCGAACGGCGTTGCTGGGTACGGAACCAGAAAGTGCCGAGCAGTCCCAAAAATATATTCAGCAACAGAAATCCCATACCCATTACGTAATTGCGCAGGTCATTGCTCCATGTCTGCTGGAAATTAGGCGGATGTCCTTAAAGGAACGTATTTCGGAGATAAAGATATTGCCGATGCGGAACTGTTTCTCACTGTCCGTTTTCAGGCGTTGGATGAAATCATGGTCCTGATTTTCGCGGACACGGACACAGAGTTCCAATCCCGTATCATACCAATCGAGTTTATAAAGAAAGGTATACGAATCGCGGGCCTGCTCGAAATCATTGTAACGTACATCCTTCAAGCCGCTCCCAGCCGGTAGGTTTGTATTGTGTCGCCGAAAAGCCGGAAGCTCTTGCCTACGAACTCCGTCAGCGGATGGCCGTACTTCCGGTAAAGGTTGTCGGAAGCAAGGAACTCTCCCTTTTCCAACATCCCGGCAAGCTGCTCGGGCGTCTCGCCACGTGTGCCTGATAACGGAACACACGCACAAAATCGGGAGTCACCAAACGGCGTATCGTCCAATTACCGGAGACCAGCGTATCGTACTGCACCAGATCTGTGGAGTTACTGCCATTATATGGATATGAGTTTTGCGAAAGGCTCACCGCCTCTATCTCCGGACGACGGCGCAGACGGTCCACAAGTTCAAGAATATCGGCATCTTCCTGCTCATCGGTCTGGTTCGGGATATAATCGGGACTCTTATCGGTAAGCTTTCCCATTTCGATAAGGTAGCAATGGCTGATGTCGAAGCCACGCGGCTCCAGATAAGTTGCCATACGCGTATAAAGATAGTCCACCACAAACCACATCACAACGCTTACAACCAGCAATTCCAACGCCAGCCACAGGTTATTGCGCCATTCATTCTTTATCTGTACCAAAAGTTTCTTAGTCATTTCTTTCCGTAATTAATAGTTAGCGACAAGCGTTTAGTGCAACCGTCCTCCCAATGCGTTCACTATCCCGATGCGGGAAGCCTTCCATGCCGGGAAACCGCTACTCATCAGATTCAGCACAAAGCAGAACAGCAACGCCCACCCAAAGGTGGAAGCATGAAGCAGAATGGAAGCATCCACTTCCGGCGGGTTCAAAGTCTGACTGAATTCCTGTGCAAAAAGCAAGGTATTGCCACGTATGCAAAGGCCACGCTCAACAGCAAACCGACAATACCTGCCAATAAAGTCATTACCAGATTCTCCGCACAATCTGCCCTATCAGCTCCATCCGTGTACTGCCGAAAGCACGGCGCACTCCGATTTCCGATACCCGCTGACGCAAGCGGCTCTGTGTCATGCTCGAAAGATTGATGGCAGGCACTATCAGCAGAATGACGAAGATGATAATCCGCTGACGGCGCGCCGCATTCACATCCGGTTCGATATTGGCGCCGAAAGCAATGGCATTCTTTCCTGGTCGTAAGGGCGGTTGCGGTAAATCAGCTTCCAGCCGTTCTCTCCGATAAGCGTATTATACTCTGATTTACGACGTTCCGCTTCCTGGCGGATAGCGGGAAAATCATCCCGACTGTGCGCCAGCATCGTACAACTCATCATTCCCATGTGCCGGTCGTTCCAAGCCTCCTTATCCATTCCCGTAGAAGTATACGGACCCATACCTGTCCGTAAGCGCAGTCGGCCAGCTAGACACATCTTTCACGACACCGGCAACGCGGTAAGGCGCATGATTGAGAAGAAACTCGCGCCCCACGGCATCCGTCGTGCCGAAAAGGCTGCGCACCACACTCTCCGTAAGTACAGCCACCGGTTGACCTGCATCGAATGTTGCTTTATCATAAGGCTTTCCACCAATAAAGGAGAAGTCAAATACACGCCAAAAGATGTCGTCCGTTTGTCGCAAGTCCACACTGATCGCCGGACTGCCCGGCAGAGATACAGGAGTGGATATAGGAAAAACAGTATAAATAGTAACGGCTTCCGGTGTCTTCAACGACTGGAAACATTCGCGGGCAGTCTGTGCGCTCATCGGTCCGTTACTTGTGCGTCTCCCCAATTGAGTTGGAGATACTCATCCACTTGACGTGCAGGGAAGCGGTCGCGATTGCTTTCGGGCGCAAAAGGAGCCACCTTTACCTGCTGCATCATTACCACCAGCATAATAAGGAATATGGCAAGCGCAGTACCGGCTATGCTGACGGCACTCATCACCGGCTGCTGCCGCAACTGCGCCCAGGCTTGTGTGAAGTATTGCTTTATCATCTTAACGGCCTATTTTCAAATTATCTGTATTTACTCCTCCTATTCCTCCTTTGGAAATATCGGCACGTCCGGCGGTTCCGCTCAAAGTGACGCTACCCACACCACCCATTTTGGCAGACAAATAGTCGCAGGTACATGAATATCGGCGCTGCCTACTCCGCGCAAGGCAACTTTCAACTCGTTGCACGTCAAGTCGGAGACATTCACTTCACCCACACCTTTTATCTCGAATGACACGGCATCGAGCTTCAAGGGTTTCTCACATTTGAATTCCGCCTATCACCGGTAAACTCCACCTCCTTCAAGTCGGGAGCCGAAATCCAGATAGTCACGCCATCCTTCTGATTGCTCCTACGCTTGTTTTCCCGTCCTTGAAACCTATCAGCAGACGGCCGTCCTTCACTGTGGTCTGCGTATTCTTCACGTACCTCTCCCTGCCTTCAATCCTGAAAGAATAAGTATCACTCTGTGTAAAATGAATTGTCCCCACAGAGGTTATCTCAACGGACGAGAAAGCATCCACCTTACGTACTTCACTTACTTTTGCATCTTGTGCACAAACACTCAGCATACCTGCAAAGGCCAATACCAATGCAATGATAACACCCGCTATATCAGTTCTCATATTTCTTCTTTTTTTATTTTGTTTCACATTCTATTCTTCGTGCAATGCCTCTGCCGGCTGTATCTTGATAGCCTGCCGTGCCGGGAACCATATTCCAATCACCACCATCAGCGCTATCAGCAGCCATGCACCAACGAGCCCAGCAGGAAACGCAGGAAGCTCCATTTCACCGGCCAGGTGGTAATCAGTTCCGTATGTCCCATTGTAAATTCGGCAATGCCCACGTTATAACAGACAATCATGGCGGGCAGCGTAACAAGAGTCAGCAACAGCAATCCCTCCCCCATGAGCAGGCAGAATATCTGCTTCTTCGTGCTGCCCATGCAAGCCGCAAAGCTATTTCATTGCGGCGCCTACGGGTGCGGAACCAGAAAGTGCCTATCAGCCCAGGAACACATTCACCAACAGGAATACCACCACAACCGTTTGCGTATTCACCTTGTCCACATCGCCTTTCATCACTTCAAACTGATATTGCTGCTCCGTATAAGGAACAACGTCGGCTATGAACATATTGTCGGTGTCCAGGTGCGGGGCTATCTCTTTCAGAAATTTGCTCCGGTAATCGGGAGAGTCCATGTTTTCCCTCACGCGAAAAACAATCTGCGCTCCATCATCCCGCAATTCGGTCCGTATCACATTCTCGTCAATTCTCCGGAAAGCCCACTCTGCATCTGCCCCATAGCGATAGGAACGGAAACTGCCGATCATACCGCACTGTATTACCACGTTCGCGGAATCTCCGTACCAGCTCAAGGGAGTATCCAAAGAGAAGCCGGGTACTCTTTCCTTATAATAGTCGGCCGCACCCTCGCTCAGCATCACATAATTGCCGGATGTGACATCACCCCTCACAGGCATTGCCGCAAACGACGTTTGGCATCTTCCTTCATGCGGAATACCCGCGTATATCCCCCGGTAGCGTTTATTATACGCAGTTCGCATCCGATGGTATCCTGCACAGCCAGCGAGTTATAGGAATTATTGCCGCTCATCGGCAGGCTCCAATACGACAGGGCGGCCACTTCAACCGCAGGCTCCCTTTCGAGCTTCTGCAGGATGCCCAGGTATTTGTCCGCATTCGTCATGCTGCTGTCCCGGCTTTCACCGCCCTTAATCATTGAAAGCTGGTACACATGGTCTATGTTATACCCCAACGGGCGATAGAACGTATACTTCAGGCATCCCAGCGAATCGCAGAGAAACCACATCACGATAAATACCAGGAACAGTTCTGCAAACACCCATCCGTTACTGCGGAGACGCGCCCGAATCATACGTAAGTTATGTACTATGAATTTCATAATCAATTTCGCTTTATTTATCGTTCAAAGAATCTACAATCGTGTGCCGTGCGGCAAGCCATGTGGGCAGACCCGCGCTCAGCAGGTTGATGACCAGGCAGAAAAGGAATGCCAGACAGAATACCGTAGGGCTGAACAGTACCGACATGCTCAGTCGAACTCGCCGGAAGTGCCGGTGTTCTGATTATTGGTGAACAGCCACGTAGCATGCCGTACACGGCCAGATAACTGAACACCAGCCCACCGCTCCGCCAATCAGGGTCAGTACGAGGTTTTCATTCAATATCTGCCTTATCAGTACGCCGCGCGTCGCTCCGAATGCCTTACGCACGCCCAGTTCACTGATGCGCTGCTGCATACGGCTGTTGCTCAGCCGCACAGATTGAGCGACGGCACTAAAAGAACAATGAGCAATGCCAGAGCGTACTGTATGTACAACATCCGCAAATCCGGCCCCACGTTGGCCCACACATGGTTGACATGCGTCACGATTTCATCGGGCTGTTCCATGATGTCCATCAGCACTTCGGTCTGTACGGCATTGATGTCCTTCACCCGCTTCGCTATTCCCTGCCTGATGGCCGGAATATCTTCGGAAGAGCGTGCCAACGCCACCACCGTATGCGATTGGGCATAACTCCAGATGGAAGTGGCATCCTGCAACTTGGCGGGATACATGCGCCACACTTGCGCATAAGCATCCTTCGCAATGACCGAAACATCCTTTACCACCCCGCAGATACGCGCTTCGTTACGGTTCAGCAGCACCGTCTTGCCCACCGCATCCGTAGTGCCGAACAGTTTCCGCGCCACAGAAGCAGCCACGACAATGGCGGACACATCGCCGCCCCGGTCGGAATCGTCGAATCCCCGTCCTGCGACAAACTGCATCCGGAACACTTTCCAGAACCCCGGGTCTTCCATAGCATCCACTTCACCGCATTAGTGCCGTCGGGCATGGAAACCAGGCGACCGTTGCCGGAACAAATGCCGTACAGGCCTCTACTTCGGGCAACGGCTGCACACAGTTCTTCATGAAAGCCGGCGAACAGGCTGTATAATTATTCCAGTTCTTGTTTTCCTTACCCTGCAAATGCATCTTGCTTATGTAGAGAGAGCGGTTACGGTTCACTTCCGGCTCGATGTCGGCATATTTCATCTGCCAGGTAATCACAATCGCCATAATCATGGTAATGGCAAATGCCGTACCCAATATGAATATGGTACTCAGCAACGGGTTCTGCCGTAAAAGTATAAAAGCTTGGCGAATGGTCTGCATTTTTGAGTTATGAATTATAAGTTATAAGCCTGTCGGATACATTTATAATCGTAACGAAGCAATAACGGGCGGCGGGCAGACTGCGGAATCTTAGCAGCACTACCTGTAGCCCGTTTTTCATATCCCCCTCTATATTTTACATTATACCTTATACTTCATGCAAATACCTTACATAAAGTCGAAAGACTGGATAAAAAAAAGATAATAGAGAAGATGTTTGCGGGCGGTTCGCGTTCGTTCTCGGTCTTCCCGTTGCGTGTGGTGTATTTGCCGGTAGAGGAGCTGGAGGCGGATGCTTCCATTCTTATCAGTGTTTCGAAGCGCCGCTTCAAACGTGCGGTGAAGCGCAACCGCGTAAAGCGTCAGATACGCGAGGCTTACCGTGTAAACAAACATGAACTGTTGAACGCTTTGGCAGAAAAGAAGTGCCGGTTGGCCATTGCCTTTATTTACCTTTCCGACCAGCTGACGGAATCGTCCGTAATAGAAGAGAGGGTGAAGACTGCTTTGGCGCGTATTGTGGAGAAAGTTACCGTATCGGATGCGAATGTGGCAGCCGTAGCGCCTATGAAGCCATGAAACGCCTGCTTTCATATCTGCTGTTGCTTCCTATTTATTTTTACCGGAAGTGCATTTCACCCATGACTTCCCCTTCGTGCAGATTTACTCCTACCTGTTCTCAATATGCAGTTGAGGCTATTAAGAAGCATGGCCCCTTCAAAGGCCTTTATCTGGCGGTAAAACGTATATTGCGTTGCCATCCCTGGGGTGGTTCCGGATATGATCCTGTTCCATGAAATTTCCTGTCGATATACATACGCATCGCTTGCCGCCTGTGCCCGGAACGGCTATTGCGAACCGTTATCCCGATACTTTTGTTCCGGAAGAGGGGGCGTGGTATTCGGTAGGCATACATCCCTGGCATATCCCGGCAACCGTTACTCCGGTTGTTCGGAATGAAATGAATGTTTTGGCTTCTTTAGCCGGGCATCCGCAGGTTCTTGCCATAGGGGAAGCCGGACTGGATAAATTGGCCGATGCTCCGATGGCTGTGCAGATAAAGGTTTTTGAATATCAGGCGCGGTTGTCTGTGGAGCTTGACAAGCCTTTGGTCATTCATTTGGTAAAGGCTATGAGTGAGTTGCTGAAGTTGAAACAGCAGATAAAGCCGGCCACCCCCTGGATTATTCATGGTTTTCGCGGGAAAGCGGCTCTGGCGGAGGAATGTCTGAGGCATGGGTTTTATCTCTCTTTCGGGGAGAAATATCAGGAAGAAGCCCTGCGGATTACTCCTTCCGGCCGCTTGTTCCTGGAAACTGACGAGAGTGACGTGCCGATTGCGGATGTGTATAGCCGGCAGCCCAAGTCCGTTGCGTATCTTGGCTGAGCTTACGGACGCACTGCAGGAAATATTGCCAAAGTCTTTTAAACAATAAGAGTTGTTTGTTAGGATAAAGAGTCGTACTTTGTCGCAGACAAAGTATAAATCAAATAATTAATAGTTAATCATTCGATGAATTTTGTAGAAGAATTAAAATGGCGTGGCATGCTCCACGATATGATGCCGGGTACGGAAGAACTGCTGGCAAAGGAACAGGTGACTGCATATATCGGTTTCGACCCTACGGCAGACTCCCTGCACATCGGACACCTTTGCAGTGTGATGATATTGCGTCACTTCCAGCGTTGCGGCCATAAGCCGTTGGCACTGATAGGCGGTGCTACGGGTATGATTGGCGACCCTTCCGGTAAGTCGGCGGAACGCAATCTGCTCACTGAAGAAACATTGCAGCGCAATATGGCAGGCATGAAGAAGCAGTTGAGCAAGTTTTTGGATTTTGATTCGGATGCCCCTAACCGTGCGGAGTTGGTGAACAACTACGATTGGATGAAGGACTTCAGTTTCCTTGATTTTGCCCGTGAAGTAGGCAAGCATATCACCGTAAACTATATGATGGCTAAGGATTCGGTGAAGAAGCGTCTGAACGGTGAAGCCCGCGACGGTCTTTCTTTCACAGAATTCACCTATCAGTTGCTGCAAGGCTACGATTTCCTGCATCTGTACGAAACCAAGGGTTGCAAGCTGCAAATGGGCGGCTCGGACCAGTGGGGTAACATCACCACGGGAGCCGAACTGATTCGCCGTACCAATGGCGGTGAGGTATTTGCCCTGACAAGCCTCTGATTACAAAGGCGGATGGCGGTAAATTCGGTAAGACGGAATCCGGCAATATATGGCTCGATC
>ENA-OQAS01000780-OQAS01000780.1-human-gut-metagenome-genome-assembly--contig:-NODE-780-length-16115-cov-5.362147_pt1 | contig 16115 bp, 26 predicted proteins | sample MGYA00242733_ERZ504523 | MGnify/ENA primary metagenome ERZ504523 (study PRJEB26092, sample SAMD00036239) | human gut metagenome | host: Homo sapiens | study: EMG produced TPA metagenomics assembly of... | reverse complement strand
GCGCATTTCCTTGGGGAACAGCGGCGCATGGGGCGGTCCACCACGCGGCTGGTCAGGATGGCGCGCTCACCGGGGCGGCCCTCACGGCGCATAAAGCTGCCGGGGATGCGGCCTGCGGCGTAGAGCTTTTCCTCATACTCCACGTTCAGGGGGAAGAAATCCACACCCTCGCGGGGCTTGGGCTCATGACCACGTTGCACATCACGCAGGTCTCACCGTAGCGGATCAGCGCGCTGGCGTTGGACAGACCGCACATTTTGCCCATTTCTACCTTGAACGGGCGGCCTGCAGCATGGTCTCGTAGACCTTGTAGTTCTCAAAGGTCTCTCTGCGGGAACCAAATTCAATTGCCATTGTTTTTGCCTCCTTGTTTTTTCGGATTTTTTCTATCCAAAAGGCGGTGGCACGCGCATCATAGCAATAAATCCAGCGTCCGTGCCGTTCACATCCGGTTTTGTTTGAGATATTTCCCCCACCGGGGGAATGTCTCTGCCGTTGATGTGAGCCGTCCGCGCCATGAAAAAGCATTCGGGGCACAGGCGTTCGATTTACTGCTGCAATACGCAGCCGCTGCCATTTGTATACAAAAGCAAAAGGCAGGCACCTTTGCGGTACCTGCCTCTGTTTAAATTACTTACGCAGACCCAGAGTTGCGATCAGAGCACGGTAACGCTCGATGTCCTTCTTCTGGAGATAAGCCAGCAGATTGCGGCGGCGGCCAACCATCTTCATCAGCCGCGGCGGCTGTGGTGATCGTTCGGGTTCTTCTTCAGGTGCTCGTTCAGCTCGTTGATGTGAGCGGTCAGCAGAGCGACCTGCACTTCGGGAGAGCCAGTGTCCTTCTCGGTCAGAGCGACTTTGGCCATAACTTCCTGCTTGTTCATAGTTACATACCTCTTTATAAAATTTTATGTGCCAATGGAACAGCGGCGGGAAACGGCATTCCCAAAAAGCGGGCATACTCCCAACCCCGTACCACGGTAACAGATACAGTATACCAGAACCCTGTGCAAAATGCAAGGATATTTTTTGCATCCTGCCTTTATTTTTTTACGTACTGGTGCCAGTACAGCTGTACCTCCGGCAGCTTTTTCCTGCGCAGCAGAACTGCGGTGGGGATCAGATACAGCAGCACCGAAAGCAGCATGGATGCATCGTAGCCGCTTACCGCATCGGCCACGGTAGTGGTGCCGTACAGCCCACCGATGAGCATGGACGAAATATCCATGGCACCATGCAGGAATACCGTCACCCACAAATTGCCGGTGCGGAAGTAGATCGCCGCAAAAAGAGTGCCCAGCGATGCTGCAAACACGCACTGCATCAGCACACCGAAGGGTGCCGAACTAAGGATATTGGTCAGGTGCGCCGCACCAAACAGCACACCGGACAAAAGGCAGGCCTTCCACACACCGGCGCGGCTGGTGCCAAAGTGCTCCAGCAGGGTCTGGGCAATGACACCGCGGAAGATGAATTCCTCGGCCACACCCACCATGCCATGCTGACAAGGAAGGTGCAGATGCGTGCCGCAGGCTGCAGCACGCCGTTCTCCGGCCGGCCCAGCACCAACGCCCCAAAGGCATTGTAGCCAATGAACACCAGCGGGTACATGCCCACCAGCAGGCCATTGAAAAGCGCTGCCGCGGCGGCGCAGCAGCCCAGCACGGTCTGTCCGTACCAGAAACAGCACTGCCACCATGGCCCCCACCAGCTCCTGCAGAGTGCTGTAGAGGTATGTATCAATGGACGCAAAATCCGCCCGAAAAAGAACCAATGCAATGGTAAAGACAAGATCTGTTACGAACAGGCTTGCCAGAAAGACCACTTCTGCCAGAACGCAGAATAAGATCGGGTGCGCTTTGCGCAGTCGTTTGAGCATGGGATACCCTCCTGAATCATTGATAGTACTATTCTAGCACACTTTACCTTAAAACGATATAGCACGCGCAAAAAAGGCAGTTTTCCCTTCTGCTGTGCCGCAAAGCGCTCACTTTTTCAAAACAAAGATCTGTTCAAACTCCTGCGTTGCCAGCAGCGAAACATCCTCATAGCCGCCCTGTCGGGCAACGTTCCACGCAGTTTCCATGTTCTGGGCCGTGATCTGCTCCACCTGTTCTGCCGTCACGAACTGCCACAGCCCCCGGCCTCCAATGAACAGCACCAGCGTATCATTTTCGCCGGTGTTATACTGCACCAGCAGCTCACTGGAATCGTCCGGCACCACACAGACCTCCTGAAATTTGAGAAGCTCCTGCACGCCGGAAGTGAAACTGCCAAGTCCCCGGTAATATCCACGCAGCGGCCTGACTGTATTGTTCCAGTTCTTTGTCTATCTTATAAGTACCGCTGTACATGCGCTCCGGCTCGATCACAAATGCAAGCACGACCATTGCAAGGCACACGATCTGCAGAATGCGCTTTCTGGTGCCTGCACGCAGCGTATCCAGAATGGAGAAAAGGCCGCAGCCACAAAACAGCGCTTCCAGCGGTTGCAGATGGTACACATACCGCAGCGACTTATACGGCGAGATCACCGCGATAACCAGAAATGCAGCAAGCGCCGGGACCGTGATCAGCTTGACATCCTCGGGGATCAGCGTAGTGCCGCGCAACTTGCCCGGCAGCCAGCGCTGCCCCAGCTTCGTCAGGATCAGCACGGCCATAATGCCTGCGCCTACAGCAAAGCCGACGATGCTCCAGCCGATCAGCTCCAGCGGGCCTTTGGGGTACTGCGCCAAATCCAGCAGATTGTTTGCTGTTGACTCCAGCGAAACCGTATCCTGCGAGTGCAGCTGTGCATACCAGCACGGAAAGGTGAGAGCATTCCGCCACGCCCGCAAGTGCCGGAAGCGAAAATGCAGCAGCATTTTCCATTCGCGCCGGAACATCAGGTAAAGGTCATATGCTGCGCACAGCAGGAAGGCATAGACCACAAAGAAATACTGGGTCATCATGCAAGATAGATGGTTACACCGATCAGAAGATATTTGGGCACAGACGGCCTGCGAAGAGACTTTGCCACCAGCAGCGCAAGCAGGATCGTCAGCAAGGTCATGAGCATATACATGCGCACCATCGTCACATTCGAGATCATTTCACGGTTGAACGCATACAATGCACAGACGAACAATGCTTTTTTCCAGTCTGCAAACAGCTCCATGCCCAGCGCATACAGCGCTGCCAGCGTGCCGCCCAGCAGCACAAAATTCATCCCCAGACCCGTCCATTTTGTAAAGCTGCCCGGAAATAATGAGCACACCGTGTGCAGCAAAAAGTAGAACAGCGGCGGATGAATGTCCTGCGTCTGATTATAGTAGACCGACGCATAGTTGAAGCGATCATTTTTCTGAACCGAAATATAATTCACAAAATCCTGTTGTTCAAAAACTGCTTCCGGGAGATTTCCATCAAACGAATGCTCACCATTATAATACCAATTCAAAAACGGCGCATAGCTGCTGTTTGCAAGGCCGTAGGAGTAGATCTCATCCAGAAAGAACCCCTCTTTCCGCACAGCCCACCAGCCGCAAAGGCAGATCAGAACGATCACAAAAAGCGCGACCGCCCGTTTTTTCTTTTTTATTTCCTGCATAGTTTCTGTTTTTCCTCGCTTTTTTTGTCCGTTCTGCAGCCAAATATGGCTTTGCTTTTCCAGTATATCATATTTAGAACACAAGTCAAAACTTTTCGGGTTGCAGATCCCGCTGCTCCTAGCAGCATGCACCCTGTTAGACATTCCTAGCCGGTGGGACCCGCGCTAAACAAAGCCATACTATGGCTTTGTTTGCGGTGCTTCGCACCGCCGCCCTGTTCAAATCCCGTGCGGAGACAAAAAAGAACCAGTACACGAATGTGTACTGGTTCTTTTGGTCGGAGAGCGGGATTTGAACCCACGGCCTCCTCGTCCCGAACGAGCGCGCTACCAACTGCGCTATGCCCCGAAAATACCGCAGCCAGTTGAGACTGCGGTTTTCTTGGTTGGGGATGAGAGAATCGAACTCCCACAAGTAGAGTCAGAGTCTACCGCACTACCACTATGCAAATCCCCATTATTCAATTTGTCTGCCGCGCCGTGCGCTGCTGACAAGGGATATTATACTCAAAAGGCCCGCGCTTGTCAACCATTTTTTTATTTTTTCTGCAAAAGTTTTCCCGCTGTTCTCCTGCCCGCAGAAATGCACCGTGGAAGCGTGTAAATTTTCTGCGCTTCTCTTGACAGCGGCCCCCATCCGGAATAATCTTATACTATAAACAGGTAGGTCTCCGGGCAGACTGACTTTGAAAGGCAGAACGCGCGGCGCTGAATACCAAATGAAAGAGGGCTTTTGAATGAAAAAACGTGTTGGAATCCTGACTTCCGGCGGCGACTGTCCGGGTCTGAACGCCACCATCCGCGGCGTAGCAAAAGCACTGTATGCCCGCATGGGCGATAACGTGGAGATCGTTGGCATCCTGAACGGATACAGCGGCCTGATCAACGGCGACTACAAGGAGATGTGCGAGGACGATTTCCGCGGCATCCTGACGCTGGGCGGCACCATTCTGGGCACCAAGCGCACACCTTTTAAGATGATGCGTGTGGTGGAGGACGACAACATTGATAAAGTTGCCGCCATGAAAAAGACCTACAAGGAAGCCAAGCTGGACTGCCTGCTGTGCTTGGGCGGCAATGGCACCCACAAAACCGCAAACCTGCTCTCGCAGGAGGGTCTGAACATCATCGGCCTGCCCAAGACCATTGATAACGATATCTATGGTACCGACGTAACCTTCGGCTTCCACACCGCCGTGGACATTGCCACCGATGTGATCGACCGCATCCACACCACCGCAGGCAGCCACAGCCGCGTGATGTGCATTGAGATCATGGGCAACAAGGCAGGCTGGCTGACGCTGTACTCCGGCATTGCAGGTGGTGCAGATATTATTCTGCTGCCGGAACAGCCCTATGATATCGACCGTGTGTGTTCTGCCGTGGAACGCCGCGCAAAGAAGGGTTCCAACTTCTCCATCATCGCTGTGGCCGAGGGTGCCATCAACTGCGAGGAAGCCGGCATGAAACGCAAGGAATGGATGGCAAAGCGCGCCGAGGCAGGCTTTGGCACCACCGCCACCAACCGCATTGCACAGGCCGTGCAGAAAAAACCGGCATGGGAAACCCCGTGTGTGCATCCCGGGCCACATTGCAGCGCGGCGGCAGCCCCAGCGCCTACGACCGTGTGCTGGCCACCCAGTTCGGCAGCTATGCGGCAAAGCTGGTGGAGATCGAGCGCTACGGCGTGACCGTTGCCATGGTGAACCGCCATGTCACCGAGAACCGTCTGGCCGACATTGCAGGCAAGACCGCAACGTGCCGGAGAACTGCGACCTGCTCACCGTCGCCCGCCGCATGGGCATCAGTCTGGGTTGATTACCATTGAATGCTCTCCGCTTTGCTCTGAGCATATTTAGCGGAATAATTATTTTTTATTGGGGATTCCTGAAAATCTGCGGATTTTCAGGAATCCCTTTTTCACCGGAAGGGTCCCAACCGGCAGATGCTTCAAACAAACGGAATGCCATTTTCCGCTGCACCCCCTCCCGTGAAAATGCAGATCCGCAGACCGCAGTCTGCCGGGATCTGCTCTATTCAGAAATACTGTTTCCGTTGAAGATGGCCAGAATGCAACAGTGGCCATTCAAAATCGTCTGCCGGACAAATCAAAGGTCCGTCACATCATGCCGGGTGGGCTGGCCTTTTTCAAAGGCAACCGCGCTTTCCAGCACACCGCGCACCATGCTCTCCACATCCTCGTGGGTGTAGAAAGCCGTGTGGTCGGTCAGGATCACATTGGGCATGCTGCGCAGAGCCGCCAGCTCCGGGTTCGGGATCACATCGCCCATGCGATTATAATAGTACAGGCCGTTCTCATTTTCCAGCACGTCCAGGCCCGCCGCGCCAATCTTGCCGCTTTCCAGCCCGGCGATCAGTGCATCGCTGTCGATCAGCTTGCCGCGGGCGGTGTTGATGATGGTCACGCCCGGCTTCATGCTCTCAATTGCTTTGGTGTCGATGAGATGGTGATTTTCCTCCGTAGCGTTGGTGTGCAGAGTGATGACATCGCTTTCCGCCAGCAGGGTCTCCAGCGGCACATACTCGGCGATCTTCTTTACCTCATCGTTGGGGTACAGGTCGTAGGCCAGCAGGCGGCAGCCAAAGCCGGACAGATGCTGCAGCACCGTGCGGCCAATGCGGCCCGTACCGATCACACCCACGGTGCAGGTGGAAATATCGCGGCCGATTTTCCCTGCAGGGAGTAGTCCTGCGCTTCGCCGCGCTTGAGGATGTGCCCTGCCTTGCGCAGGCTCATCAGCATGAGCATAATGGCAAAGTTTGCAACGCCGTTTGGCGGGTAGTCCACATTAGCCACCTTCATGCCCAGTTCCCGGGCCGTCTCGCGGTCTACGTGGTCATAGCCGATGGAACGGCAGCAGATGGACTTTACGCCCAGCTCGTGAAACCGCTTGACCATGGGCGCGCTCATATCACAGGGCGTTACCGACACGGCATCATAGCCCTTTGCCAGTTCAGCGTTTTCCAGCGTTGGATACTCCTGCGTAGAGCCAAACTCAACGTCCAGCTGCGGTGCCAGCCGCTGCGCGATGCCCAGCTCATCGTAGGGGCGCAGGGTGTAAAAAAAGACTTTTGTTGCCATAAAACTTCCCTCCCGGCTTATTTTGTACCTATTGTAGCACGTTCTGCACAGATGGATGCATTTTATTGCGTGAATTTTGTTCACCTTAAAAATGAGGATTCATCTCTCCATATGAATGCGCGCAAAACAGTTGTAAATTGTCGGAAAAGAGGGTATGATAAAGGAACTGAGAAGTATACATCACTGAAATATAAAAGGAGTGTGCCTTATGCGCGCTTATGAACGGCTTTTGAATTATGTCCGGGTGCATACCACCTCGGACGAAAACTCCGGTACGCACCCTTCCGCTGAACGGGAGTTTGACCTTGCCCGCCAGCTGGTGGATGAGATGAAGGCCCTTGGCATGGAGGATGCCCATGTGGACGAGCACTGCTACGTCTATGGCACCCTGCCTGCCACGCCCGGCTGTGAGGATCAACACGCTCTGGGCCTGATCGCCCACATGGACACTGCCGACGATGCCAGCGGTGAGAATGTGCAGCCCGTTGTGTGGGAAAACTACAACGGCGGCGACGTAACTCTGCCCGCTACCGGCATGGTGATGAAGCCTCTGTGTTCCCCTTCCTTACTTCCATGAAGGGCGAGACCCTCATCACCTCAGACGGTACCACCCTGCTGGGTGCCGACGATAAGGCCGGTATTGCCGAAATTTTGACCGCTGTTGAGACCATTCAGGAAAAAGGCCTGCCCCACGGCAAGCTGTGTATCGCCTTTACTCCGGATGAAGAGATCGGCGAGGGTGCAGAGCTGTTCGATATTCCGGGCTTCGGTGCCGACTTTGCCTATACGGTGGACGGCGGCGATGCCGGCTCCATTGAGTACGAGAACTTCAACGCCGCTTCCGCCACCGTGACCATCCGCGGCTTCTCGGTGCACCCGGGCACCGCCAAGGACACCATGATCAACGCTTCCAATGTGGCCATGGAGTTCCATCAGGCGCTGCCCATCACCGCCCGCCCCGAAACGACCGAGGGCCGTCAGGCTTCTACCACCTGTGCCAGATGTACGGCGATGTGACCACCGCAAAGCTGGGCTACATCCTGCGCGACCACGATGCCGCAAAGCTGCAGTTCAAGAAGGACAACATGCTGGATATTGCCGAATTTTTGAACGGAAAGTACGGCGAAGGCACTGTGACCGTGGAGATCAAGGACAGCTACCGCAACATGCTGGAAAAAATCAAGCCGCATTTCCACTTAGTAGAGACCGCCCGCAAGGCCACCCGCATGGCCGGGCTGGAACCGGAGGAAATTCCGGTGCGCGGCGGCACCGACGGTGCTATGCTGAGCTGGAAAGGCCTGCCCTGCCCCAATCTGGGCACCGGCGGCTTCAATTTCCACGGCGTATGCGAGTGCATCACCGCTGAGCGCATGGACCGCTGCACCGAGATCTTGCTGAGCATCATAAAGCTGTACGCAGAGTAAATTCTATTTTTCAATATACAAAAAGTGGGTGCTATTTTCGGATAGCACCCACTTTTGTTATACTCTGACGCTTATCTCTACAACTCCACTCGTGAAAATGCATTTGGAGCAGCCCTGCGGTTGCGTAGCAATGAAAGCCCCAGTGGGGCTTTCAAGCAGGCGAGCGGTCTGCGTTAGCAGATGGAAGGGATTCGCCCTGACAAGCGTCAGGGCTGCGACAAATGCGAAAAATAAAAATCAAATTCCACTGAACATGCCCAGAGTACAACAACGACGACCGCTGCCTGCGGCAGAAGCAGGGAGGAGTTGTTGGGGCCGTGGCCAGCAAGACACGAATGCCGCTCAAGGCATGAAATGGATGCTGGGAGCTGCAACTCTAGGAGGCATTCAAAATCGTTTAACCAACGTTGATATGCCCCACCGGCATGATCTTCCGTTTGTTGTCGTCCGGCTTTGCCGTCAGGCTCATGGCCAGCGACACCGGGCCGACACGGCCCATGAACATGACCAGCATATACAGGATCTTTGCGCCCCGGTTCAGCTGAGCGGTAACGCCCACCGAAAGGCCAACTGTGCCAAAGGCAGAGCAGGACTCGAAAATAGCGTCAATGACCGACACAGCGTCCGAGGTGTTATAGAACACCACCACAGCCGAGCCAACCGCCGCCAGCCCGCCGAGCACGATAATGGTCAAAGCACGATAAACCGTCTTGGACTCGATGTGGTGCTCTGCGATCACACAGTCGTCGCGGCCCTGAGCCACACTGCGGATCGTCAGGATGATGACGGCGAACGTAGTCACCTTCACGCCGCCGCCGGTGGAACCGGTGCCGCACCAATGAACTGCAACGCGCTCATCAGCAGTTTGGTGATGGGGCCGCAGGCCGCAAGGTCGATGGTATTCATGCCCGCAGTACGAGTGGACACCGACTGGAACAGTGCCGCCATCAGCTTGCCGGGCACAGAGAGCCCGCCCATGCTGGCAGGATTGTCCCACTCCATCAGCGCGATGAGCGCCGCGCCGCCGAGCCACAGGATCACCGAGAAGCTCAGCACCACCTTGGCCTGCAGGGAAAGCCGGTGCTTTTTGCGGTATTGACCGATCTCCACCCATACCATGAAGCCCAGACCGCCGGAAATGATCATGAACATCACAACGGCCTGAACATAGTAATTGTTCACATAGGGTGCCAGTGAGGAATACTGGCCGAACCGGCCAAACAGATCAAAGCCCGCGTTACAGAAAGCCGAGATGGCCGTGAACACGCTCACCCAGATGCCTTCCAGCCCGAACTGCGGCACAAAGGCGAACAGCAGCAGCACAATGCCAATGCCTTCAAACAGGCCAGCCAGTCCCACCACGATCTTCAGCACGTCCTTGGCCTGCGCATATCCGTCCGCTGAGACGCTTTCTCCCAGCAGCCGCAGATCGCGGAAGCCCATGCGCCGCCGCATAGCCAGCGCGAAGAAGCTGGTGAGGGTGACCAACCCCAGACCACCCACCTGAATGAGCAGCAGGATCACCGCCTGCCCAAAGTAGGTGAACTGGGTCCAGGTATCCCGCACGATCAGACCAGTAACGCAGGTAGCGCTTGTGGCGGTGAACATGGCATCCAGTACATCCAGCCGCCCATGCTTGCTGGCAACAGGCAGGCTGAGCAGAAAGGTGCCCAGCGCGATCACGATGACAAAGCTCACACAGATGATCTGCGTAGGCGTATACATCCCCTTGCGCTTGCCCGCCGGGCGGTAAAACAGCTTTTTCCCTTTTGCCTTTTCCATAAGTTCCTCCGCACGCGGCAAAGCCTGCCGCGGCTATTTTCATTTCCTCTATAGCATACACCATTTTGCCCTCCGGTTCAACTTGATTTTATCCGCAAAATGCTGTATTATAATAGGCATTCGTCTCCGTAGCTCAGATGGATAGAGCGCAAGCCTCCTAAGAATTCGGTCAACCTGATACCTTGGGGGCAGAAGTGATTGCTCTAATCAAAAGCAAGACCGGGAATCGAAGTTTTCTCAACAATTTTTGATGCAACAAGTTTAACACCGTTCCGGTTGCAACGCAGTCGGTCACTTCGGTGTGAAAATCATTCTGCATATTCGTTCCCAAGCACGTTGGATTTCAAAAAATCAACGGTAATACATAATATGCCTCAGTAGCTTAGCTGGATAAAGCGCCTCCCTCCTAAGGAGGAGACCGCAGGTTCGAATCCTGTCTGGGGTATCCCTTTAAGAAAATGCGAAGGTCATTTTTCCATGTGAAAGACGATCTTCGCATTTTTCATTTTGAACCTATCACCAAAATTAGCCAGCTAATGCCATTAGCAGAATTTTCGGTTCCAGCTAATAAAATCAGGCTTCCAGCTAATGAAGCCCCATAAAGCACCTTTTGAACTCTGTTTTCCGGCTCTCTGCTAAAATTGGTAGCCGCTTTCCTGTAAATCCATGTAAATACAAGATAATTTGTGTAAATCTATTTTCCACATTCCTACCCAAAACCGTGCAAAACACTTTTCTCCATACATAGCGCGTTCACTCGCTGTTCTCTCGGAACAGAAAGAGGAACGCGCTTTTTTGTTTTCGGGCTGAACTTCCCGAATCCATCAAAGGAGGGTTTACCAATGAAAAAGTTCTGACCGTCACGATGGACGGTATCCGCTACCATGCTTCCCGCCCGGCAGATTGCCGGCACTGCTTCTTCTGGAAGAACCGAAAGAAGGGCTGCGTTCTCGGCAAAGAGAACTGCTACTATCTGATCGAGCCGCCCAAAGGCCCCAGCAAGTGCGAAGGGTGCCCCTACAAGCGGGCAAAGCCCTGTGTGTTGGTTCCCTGCTACAAAGACCTGATGGCACCGCTGGAGAAACGAGGTGATGCCAAGTGAGCCACAAGCGAAACGAAGCTCTGCGCCATGTTCAGCACTCCATGCACCATGTGATCGCCGCTGGCGAAGGTTCCGACCGTGCCCCGGACAGCTGCAAGCTGTGCCCGTACTATCGACCCGATTTCAAGTTCCGCACCTGCCTGTATGCCCACTGCCCTTATAAGAAGCAGGTCAATGTATTCCGTTCCACACCTGAAAAATGGGATATTCTCTATGCCCGAAAAAAAGCCGACAAGAACCACAGACCTTGATTACTTCTATGGGCAGTCCAGCGAGCTGTTCTCCTTCTACCGGATTCCCAAGCTGTTGTTTCAGGATAGCCGCTTCCAACCGCTTTCCACAGATGCCAAAACCCTGTACGGTATCCTGCTGGACCGCATGAGCCTTTCAGCCCGGAATGGTTGGTTGGACAAAGCTGGGCGGGTGTTCATCATCTATACTGTGCAGGAGGTGCAGGATTCACTGGCTGTGCCGATAAAAAGGCCACCAAGCTGCTGCGAGAACTGGAAGAGTACAGCCTGATTGAACGCAAACGGAGGGGGCTGGGTAAGCCCGATCTCATCTATGTAAAGAATTTTTCGTCAGAATCGTCAAAAACGCCCTACTTGAATCGTGATAATGACGATTCTGGAACCGTCCAGAATACGCTTCAAGATCCGGCCAAACTACGATGTAATAAGACTGAGAGAAATAATACAGAGGTAAGCGATACTGATCCTATCTATTCCGATGAAAACGACTGGATGAGCAAACGCGCCCAACTGGAAGAATATTTTTCTCAGTCTTTGGAGGTAGACCTTCTGCTCCGGCTCTGCCCGGACGATGAGGATACCATCTATCAGATCGTAGATTTGCTGGTGGACACCTGTGCCACTAATCGCAAGCTGCTGCACATTGCCGGGGACGACAAGCCCGCCGAGGTGGTACGCAGCCGGTTTATGAAGCTGAACGCGACCATATTCGCTTTGTGCTGAAGTGCCTTGCAGAGAACAGCAGCCCGATCCGAAACATGAAGCAATACCTGCTCGCTTCTCTGTACAACGCACCCACCACGATGCAGCTTTCCTACCAGAACCAAACTAATCACGACTTAGCGATGCGGGGGTGATAAAAATTTCAAAGAAAGCAACTACGATTGCCATCGTCAACCAGAAAGGCGGCACCGGCAAGACCACGACCTGTGAAAATCTGGGCATCGGGCTGGCGATGGAGGGCAAAAAAGTCCTGTTGGTGGACGCTGACCCACAGGGCAGCTTGACCATCAGCATGGGCTGGCAGCAGCCCGATGAACTGCCCACGACCCTTTCCACCTTGATGGCAAACGCATGAACGATCAGAGTATTCCGCCCGGTGAAGGCATCCTGCACCATGCAGAGGGCGTTGATCTAATTCCGGCAAACATCGAACTGGCAGGGCTGGAAGTTTCCCTTGTCAATTGCCTGAACCGGGAAAAGATGCTCAAGCAGGTGTTGGAAGGTGCAAAGCATGAATACGACTTTATTCTGCTGGACTGCACCCCTTCCCTTGGGATGCTGACCGTGAATGCACTGGCAGCGGCAGACACCACCCTGATTCCCGTACAGGCGCAGTACCTGTCTGCAAAGGGCCTGGAACAGCTTTTGCAGACCGTGCAGAAGGTCCGACGGCAGATCAACCCCAAACTGAAAATCGAGGGCATCCTGCTCACCATGACCGACAGCCGCACCAACTACGGGCAGCAGATTGACAACCTGATTCGAGGTGCCTATGGCAGCAAGATCAAGGTGTTCGACCAGACCATTCCCCGGTCTGTCCGTGCTGCGGAAATCAGTGCCGTGGGTAAGAGTATTTTCCAGCACGACCCCAAAGGCAAGGTGACAGAAGCCTACCGCTCTCTGACAAAGGAGGTGATGGCGAATGCCGAAAAACAGCTTAAACGTGTCGCTGAAAGGGGCAGATGACATCTTCTCCACCGAAGAATCCCGACAGGAACAGCAGCGGGAACAGGTTCAGCAAATTCCCATCGGGGAGCTGTTCCCTTTCAAGAACCACCCCTTTAAGGTCTTGGATGATGAGTCCATGCAGCGCACGGTGGAAAGCGTAGAACAGTACGGCGTGCTTTCTCCGCTGATTGCACGTCCACGCCCGGAAGGTGGCTACGAGATCATCTCTGGGCACCGCCGTCAGCACGCTGCACAGCTTGCTGGACTGGACACCCTGCCGGTCATTGTCCGCAACATGGATGATGATGCCGCAGTTTTGCTCATGGTGGACAGCAATCTCCAACGTGAAAACATCTTGCCCAGTGAAAGAGCTTTCGCCTACAAAATGAAGCTGGAAGCAATAAAAAATCAAGGTGCTAGGTCAGATTTAACTTCTGGACAAATTGTCCAGAAGTCGAAGTTGTCCATTGAACGGGTTGCGGAAGATGCTGGCGAGGGATATAAAACCGTCCAGCGTTTTATCCGCCTGACCAACCTTATTCCCGAATTGCTGGACATGGTAGACGAAAAGAAAATTGCCTTCAATCCCGCTGTGGAGTTGTCCTATCTGGACGAAAGCCAACAGCGGGATTTTTAGAAGCGATGAACGACACCCAGAATGCACCGTCCCTTTCCCAAGCGCAGCGGCTTAAAAAGCTGGCGCAGGAAGGGCACTTTTCGTATGATGTTGCCTTTGCTGTCATGGGAGAAGAAAAAAAGGACGAGCTGGACAAGGTGGTCATCAAAAACGACACCCTGCGGAAATACTTTCCCCGCAGCTACACCCCGAAACAGATGGAGGACACCATCATCAAGCTGCTGGATCAGTGGCAACGCAAACAGCAGCGGCAGAATGAACGCTGATACACCTTTTGAACGTAAGACCCGACCGGGTCTTTCTTTTTTGCAAAAATTTGGAGGAAACCCACTATGAATACTACCATTGATCTCAAGACCGCAAAGACCATCGAAGCTATGAACCAGAAAATCAACCACATGGACAATGCTGTGACCGACTTCTTCAATAAGATGAGCGATGTGCTGGAGCGGCAGTTCGGTGATGATGAAGTTTACGCCGCCGTGATTGCCCCGGAGATCGAACTGACTATCACTCCGCTGGCGAACGTTCGCAGTTACCTGCCTTGCTTCGATGAAGCAGATTCCTGCTACAGCATCAGCGAAGATGTGCCGCTGGCTCTCTGTTACGACCCTCGTCAGGTCATCACACTGGCTGGTAAGCGGTATCTGTCCGGTGCCGTTGTCTTTGTTCGCTACGATACCAATGGCAGCTTTGTTGCCCTTACCACCAGTGACCTGTATCTGATCCAGTGCTATCTGGCCGAGAACAGCGTCCCTCTTATGGCTGGCCGCGAGAAGATGGTCTGCATCTGCATTGACTGAGAGGTGCAGTATGGATACTGAAATGACCTGCTATGAGAGTTTCGCAGAAGTCACGGAGGACTTTTACTGTTCCGCCGTTGATGTTTTGAAGATTCTGGTTCTCCGTCTGCACGACTACCATGCTCGTTGCTTCCATTCTCTGCGGGATGCTCTGTACGACTATTTTTCTACCGATGCCGCACCGCATACTCATGCCAATGTTTCCACTAAGCATACCGTCACCGCGTCTTGCGCTCCCCGTCCTCCCTGAGAGGATTCTTCTCACAGTTCAGTCAATGCAGGAGGTTCGCTATGAATTATATTTATTCGTTTATCATTTTTGAAGCTGGTGCCTTTTTTGGCTTCTTTGTGGCAGCTCTGTTGAACGCCGCCCGTGCTGGGCAGGAAATCACTATCAAATTCGAGGAGGAAGATAATGGAGCAGAACGAGAACACTCTGTCGGTGCTGAAAATTGCACCGGGACAGTATCCGCAGCAGGTCGAGATCGATAACGACCTGAAAGCCTTGCAGCAGGCGGTGGGCGGCTCTATCGGCGCAAGCTACCCCTTTGCTGATGACCCGATTGCCATCGTTTATAACGATGACGGCAAGCTTATGGGTCTGCCGCTGAACCGGGCCTTATGGGACGAGGACGGGCTGATGTACGATGTTATTGCCGGAACCTTTCTGGTGGTAGGTCTGGGCGAGGAAGATTTTGTATCGCTCTCCCCGGAGCTGGCGCAGAAGTATGAAGAAGAATTCCATCAACCCGAAGCCTTTCTCCCTCTGGGGCGTCGCCTGATGGTCATTCCGGTTCCGATGAATCAGTTCAGAGTGATGCAGAAAAGGCTGTGAGTAAGCCCCCGGTGGAACATGACCGTTAAGGCGATTTTCTGCACAGGAGGTGGTAACGATGCAGGAAGAAATCGAGCATAAGACGGTCAACCTTGCCATCTCGACCACAAAACTGTCTGCCCGCACCCTGCTGCGTGGGATGCAGTTTCTGCTGCGGCAGTACGACAAGCACGCTTCGCAGGGCAAGCAGTCCATGAAGCGGCTGGTACGGCAGAACCGTGGCGTGACCAATGTGGAGATCCAGAAAACCGGCATCAAGGATTTTGACCGCTATGCTAAGCGGTATCACATCGACTACTCCATCCAGAAAGACCTGTCCTGCACGCCGCCCCGGTATCTGATCTACTTCAAGGCACAGGACACGGACGCTTTGAGCGCAGCATTCAAGGAATATTCGGCATCGGTGCTGGATAAAACCAAGCGTCCTTCCGTGCTGGCAAAGCTGCACGATCTGGCGCAGTCCGTTGCAAATCTGCCGGACAAAGTGCGGCACAAGCAGGAGGAGCGTGGCCTATGAGCAAAAAGAAGCTTTCCAAGCTGTTGGTGCTCTATCTGCCTATGTGGTAATTGGCTTGCTGGCCACCAATCTGGGCGAGGCGTGGCGGCTGGCCGTGGGCAAGGAACTGGGCGACAAAATCGTATCACTGATGGATACGCTCCCGGCTGCATTTTCAAATCCGCTGCCCAGCCTGCACCCTCTGGATTTGCTGGTGGGCTTGTGCTGCGGCGCAGGGTTACGGCTGGCGGTCTATCTGCGTGGTAAAAACGCCAAGAAGTACCGCCACGGCATGGAGTACGGCTCTGCCCGGTGGAGTGCATAATTTTAAGTGTAAATGACACATACATGGACGCACAGGAGGTTATGCACATGACTGATTATAGCAAAATTACAGCCCTTTACTCCCGCCTTTCCGT
>ENA-OQAS01000779-OQAS01000779.1-human-gut-metagenome-genome-assembly--contig:-NODE-779-length-16157-cov-2.352464_pt1 | contig 16157 bp, 19 predicted proteins | sample MGYA00242733_ERZ504523 | MGnify/ENA primary metagenome ERZ504523 (study PRJEB26092, sample SAMD00036239) | human gut metagenome | host: Homo sapiens | study: EMG produced TPA metagenomics assembly of... | reverse complement strand
ATCAAGATCAATACTCTGGATTACAAGCTTACCAGAAGGTGCAGCAGACAATGATCGATGCACTGGATAAAGGAGAGTATGTAAAGTAACAGGCTCAGGCGAAAACCAGACGGATCTGAAAGTGTTGCTTCATCCACTTGCCGATCCGGCAAAAGAGACGATCTTTGAAAACTGTGTTGCCGATGTCAATATCCCGGTAGGTGAGGTGTTCACTTCCCCGGTACTGGAAGGAACAGAAGGTACCCTTTTTGTGAGCAAGGTATTCCTTCACGGACTTCCGTATTACAATCTGAAGATCAGTTTTAAAGAAGGAAAGATCACAGAGTATACCTGCACCAATTTGATTCAGAAGAAGAAAATAAAAAATATATTTTCGATAACATTCTGCACAATCATCAGACACTTCCGATCGGCGAGTTTGCGATCGGAACCAATACCACAGCTTATGCGGTTGCGAAGAAATATGATATTGCAGATAAATATACGATTCTGATCGCTGAAAAGACGGGACCGCATTTTGCAGTAGGGGATACCTGTTACAGCTGGGCAGAGGATGTAAAGGTTTACAATCCGGATGGAAAAGAGATTATTGCAAGAGACAACAGCATATCGATCTTGAGAAAAGAGGATCCGTCGAAAGCATATTTCCAGTGCCATACCGATATCACCATCCCTTATGATGAGCTGGGAAGCATTGTTGTAGTGGCGAAAGACGGAACAGAGACAGAAATTATCCGTGATGGACGGTTTGTTCTTCCGGGAACAGAGATCCTCAATGAACCTCTGAATTAGTATTAGTTATGGATTTTCAATAATACCAATAAGTAAAATTAAATAATGGTCAGATAAGTAACGGTTGACATACCGCAACAGACTTAGTAAAATAACTTATAAGTGGTTAGCTATTTATTAAAATACTTATAGATAAAAGAAAAGGAGATCATTATGCCAAAAGTTGGAATCGTAATGGGCAGCGACTCAGATATGAAAGTAATGGGAAAAGCTGCTGACATGCTGGAAAAGTTTGGAATCGATTATGAGATGACGATCATCTCGGCACACCGTGAGCCTGATGTATTCTATGAATATGCGAAGTCTGCAGAAGCAAAAGACTTCAAAGTAATTATTGCAGGTGCAGGTATGGCAGCACATCTTCCGGGAATGTGTGCAGCAATTTTCCCGATGCCGGTTATCGGAATCCCAATGTCAGGGAAGAATCTGGAGGGTGTCGACGCACTCTATTCAATCGTTCAGATGCCGCCTGGAATCCCGGTTGCCACAGTTGCGATCGATGGCGGAGCAAACGCAGCTATTCTGGCTGCAAAGATTCTTGCAACCTCAGATCCTGAGCTTCTTCAGAAATTGAAGGATTACACTGCAGAAATGAAAGAAACCGTCCAGAAAAAAGCAGAAAAGCTTGAAAAAATCGGACACAAAGAATATATCAAGCAGATGTAGGCATACAGATGTCAGTGAAATACCAGGAGGATATAGAAAATGTTGGATTATAAGACAGCCGGCGTAGATATCGAGGCAGGATATAAATCAGTAGAACTTATGAAAAAGCATGTAAAAGAAACCATGAGACCGGAAGTGTTAGGAGGGCTTGGCGGTTTTGCAGGTGCATTTGATTTAAGTGGAATCAAGAATATGGAAGAACCAGTACTTCTTTCCGGAACAGATGGATGTGGAACAAAGGTGAAGCTTGCATTTGTAATGGACAAGCATGATACGATCGGTATTGATGCCGTTGCCATGTGTGTGAATGATATTGCATGCTCTGGTGGAGAACCGTTATTCTTCCTGGATTATATTGCCTGTGGCAAGAATTACCCGGAAAAGATCGCTACGATCGTAAGCGGTGTGGCAGAGGGCTGTAAGCAGTCAGGATGTGCACTTGTGGTGGAGAGACAGCAGAGCATCCGGGACTGATGCCGGAGAATGATTACGACCTTGCAGGTTTTGCAGTCGGAGTTGTAGATAAGAAAGACATTATCGACGGTTCTGATATTAAGCCAGGTGATGTACTTGTTGCAATGCCGTCTACAGGGGTTCACAGCAATGGATTTTCACTGGTTCGTAAGGTATTCGACATTACAGAAGAATCCTTAAATACATACTATGATGAATTAGGAAAGACACTTGGCGAAGCACTTCTTGCTCCGACCAGAATTTATGTAAAAGCACTGAAGAACGTAAAAGAAGCCGGTGTAAGAGTCAAAGGATGCAGCCATATCACAGGCGGTGGATTCTATGAAAATATTCCGAGAATGCTTCCGGAAGGAATCCGTGCAGTGGTAAAGAAGGACAGCTATGAAATCCCTGCAATCTTCAACCTGATCGCAAAGACTGGCAACATTGCAGAAGAGATGATGTACAATACCTTCAATATGGGTATCGGTATGGTTGTCGCTGTCGATGAAAAGGATGTAGATGCTACAATTAAGGCAATGAAAGAAGCTGGAGATGAAGCATTTGTGGTTGGTTATGTAGAAGCAGGAGAAAAAGGAGTTACTTTATGTTAAGAGTTGCTGTACTTGTATCCGGAGGCGGAACCAATCTGCAGGCAATCATTGATGCAGTGGAAAATGGCACGATCACCAATACAGAGCTGGTCGGTGTCATCAGCAATAATAAGAACGCATATGCACTCACAAGAGCCGGGAATCATCAGATCCCGGCACAGTGCGTTTCGCCGAAGGATTTTGAGACAAGAGAAGAGTTTAACAAAGTTTTTCTTGAAAAGGTAGACGAACTGAAACCGGATCTGATCGTTCTGGCGGGATTTTTGGTTGTGATCCCGGAAGAATGATCAGCAGATACCGGAATAAGATCATCAATATCCATCCATCTCTGATTCCGTCGTTCTGCGGAACGGGATATTATGGACTGAAGGTTCATGAGGCAGCACTTGCCAGAGGGGTAAGGTGGTTGGAGCAACCGTACATTTTGTAGACGAAGGAACGGATACCGGTCCGATCATTCTCCAGAAGGCTGTTGAAGTAGAAGAAGGTGATACACCGGAGGTTCTGCAGAGACGTGTGATGGAGCAGGCGGAGTGGAAGATCCTTCCACATGCGATCGACCTGATCGCAAATGGAAAAGTAACAGTAAAAGATGGCAGAGTGTCAATTGCCCGTTAGAGAAGGAGGAGCACCAATGAAAGTATTGATCGTAGGCGGTGGCGGAAGAGAACACGCAATTGCATATTGTGTAGCAAAGAGCAGCAAGGTAGAGAAGATGTACTGTGCACCGGGAAATGCCGGGATTGCAGAGCTTGCAGAATGCGTACCGATTGGTGCGATGGAATTTGACAAGCTGGTTACATTTGCAAAGGAAAAAGAGATCGATCTGGCAATCGTAGGAATGGATGATCCGCTGGTTGGCGGCCTTATAGATGAATTTGAAAAAGCCGGGATCCGCGCATTCGGACCAAGAAAAAATGCAGCAATCCTGGAGGGAAGCAAGGCATTTTCAAAAGATCTGATGAAAAAATATGACATCCCGACCGCAGCATATGAGAACTTTGACAATGCAGACGAAGCGCTGGCTTATCTGGAGACAGCCAAATTTCCGATCGTTCTGAAGGCAGATGGTCTGGCACTTGGAAAAGGTGTACTGATCTGTAATACGTTGGAAGAAGCAAAAGCCGGCGTGAAAGAGATCATGCTGGACAAGAAATTCGGTGCATCCGGTAATACCATGGTTGTAGAAGAATTCATGACAGGACGTGAGGTTTCTGTTCTTTCCTTTGTAGATGGAAAGACCATCAAGACTATGACAAGCGCGCAGGATCACAAGAGAGCCAAAGACGGAGACCAGGGATTGAATACCGGTGGTATGGGAACTTTCTCACCGAGTCCTTTCTATACAAAAGAAGTTGACGAATTCTGCCGGAAATATGTGTACCAGAAGACGGTAGATGCAATGGCAGCAGAGGAAGAGAGTTCAAGGGGATCATCTTCTTCGGACTGATGCTTACTGAAGACGGACCGAAGGTTCTGGAATACAATGCCAGATTCGGAGATCCTGAGGCACAGGTTGTTCTTCCGCGTATGAAGAATGATCTGATCGATGTGATCGAAGCCTGTATCGACGGAACACTGGATCAGGTAGATCTTCAGTTTGAAGACAATGCAGCAGTCTGTGTGGTACTTGCATCTGACGGTTATCCGGTCGCTTATGAAAAAGGACTTCCGATCACAGGTCTTGACGAGTTCAAGAAGCATGAAGGATACTATTGCTTCCATGCCGGAACCAAATTCGACGGAGACCAGATCGTGACAAACGGAGGACGTGTCCTCGGTGTGACAGCCAAAGGAGCAACGCTCAAAGAGGCCCGTGCCAATGCTTACAAAGCAACCGAATGGGTTAAATTTGATAACAAATATATGCGCCACGATATCGGAAAAGCGATTGATGAGGCTTAGGAATTTAGGGCGGGATCTTTCTTATTCAGAGGGATTTCGCCTTTTTTGTGTTAAGTGAAAAATTTAATCTTTAAGAAGTTCTAAAGATTTCATGAACTTCTTGACAAATCGGACTTTGAATACTATGATTATCAATAGTTATGGGAAAAGGCAATGAGAAAGAGGAGTATGCAGACTGGTCCGAAGAAGAGAGAACCGTTCACAGGCTGAGAGACGGTTTACGGGAAGTGGTTGCAGAAGGTAGCTTTGGAGCCGGGTATCTGAAAAAGGGCGAGTAGGATATCACGGGGGTGGTTTCCGTTATAGAACTATGAGAGATACGAGATGGATTTATTTCGTGGAACAAAGGTGGTACCGCGTTTATACACGCCTTTACATATTGTAAAGGGCCTTTTTTATTCTTTATAGAGAGAGCAAAAGTGCGCGGTGGACTTATAAGAGGAGGAAACAATGAGTAAGAATCTTGAAAAGACCTACAATCCGAAAGAGATTGAAGCGAAACTTTATGAAAAATGGTGTGAAGAAAAGTATTTTCACGCTGAAGTTGACAGGAGTAAGAAACCATTTACAACGGTAATGCCGCCACCGAATATCACCGGTAAGCTGCATATGGGACATGCTCTCGATAATACACTTCAGGATATCCTGATCCGTTACAAGAGAATGCAGGGATATAATGCACTGTGGATCCCGGGAACAGACCACGCTGCAATTTCAACAGAAGTAAAGGTTACAAACCAGTTAAAGGCAGAGGGAATTGATAAGAAAGAACTCGGAAGAGAAGGATTCCTTAAGAGAACCTGGCAGTGGAAAGAAGAGTACGCAGGAACCATCGAAGGTCAGCTGAAAAAGCTTGGTGTATCCTGTGACTGGGACAGAGAACGTTTCACCATGGATGAAGGATGCTCGAATGCAGTCAAAGAAGTATTCATTCGTCTTCACGAAAAAGGATTTATCTACAAAGGTTCCAGAATCATCAACTGGTGTCCGGTATGTAAGACTTCCCTTTCTGACGCAGAAGTTGAACATGAGGAACAGGCAGGACATTTCTGGCACATCAAGTACCCGATCGTAGGAACAGAACGTTTCCTTGAGATCGCGACTACACGTCCGGAAACTCTGCTTGGAGATACAGCGATCGCCGTACACCCGGACGATGACAGGTACAAAGATATCGTAGGAAAGAATGTCATCCTTCCGTTAGTTGGAAGAGAGATCCCGATCGTGGCAGACGCTTACGTTGATAAAGAATTCGGAACAGGTGCGGTTAAGATCACACCGGCACATGACCCGAATGACTTTGAAGTAGGAAAGAGACATAATCTTCCGGAAATCAACATCCTGAATGATGATGCTACCATTGTAGAAGGATACGGAAGATATTCCGGAATGGATCGCTACGAAGCAAGAAAAGCAATCGTAGAAGATCTGGAAAAAGAAGGATACCTTGTAAGCATCGAAGAACATGTACACAACGTTGGAACACATGACAGATGTAAGACAACCGTTGAACCGATGATCAAACCACAGTGGTTTGTTAAGATGGATGAGCTTGCCAAACCGGCGATCAATGCGATCAAGACCGGCGAATTAAAATTCGTACCGGAACGTTTTGGTAAGATCTACCTGAACTGGCTGGAAAATATCCGTGACTGGTGTATTTCACGTCAGATCTGGTGGGGACACAGAATTCCGGCCTACTATTGTGATGAATGTGGAGAAGTGGTTGTTGCACGTGAGATGCCGGAAAAATGCCCGCATTGCGGATGCACACATCTGACACAGGATGAAGATACACTGGATACCTGGTTCAGTTCAGCACTGTGGCCGTTCTCAACACTTGGATGGCCGGAAGAGACAGAGGACTTCAAGTATTTCTATCCGACAGATGTACTGGTAACCGGTTATGATATTATTTTCTTCTGGGTAATCCGTATGGTATTCTCCGGATATGCACATACTGGAAAAGCACCGTTCCATACCGTTCTGATCCATGGACTGGTAAGGGATTCCCAGGGACGTAAGATGAGTAAATCTCTTGGAAATGGTATCGATCCACTGGAGGTCATTGATGAGTACGGTGCAGACGCACTCCGTCTGACTCTGATCACAGGAAATGCACCTGGAAATGATATGCGTTTCTACAACGAACGTGTAGAATCCAGCCGTAACTTTGCCAATAAGGTATGGAATGCATCCAGATTTATCATGATGAACATGGAAGATAAGGTAATTTCCAAACCGGATGAGGCAGACTTTGAAGTAACCGATAAATGGATTTTATCCAAGGTAAATACACTTGCAAAAGATGTAACTGAGAACATGGATAAATTTGAACTGGGTATTGCAGTACAGAAAGTATATGACTTTATCTGGGATGAATTCTGTGACTGGTACATCGAGCTTGTAAAATATAGGATCTACCATTCTGATGAAAATTATAAGAGCGCTAATGCAGCACTTTGGACACTGAAGACGGTTCTTGGTAATGCACTGAAGATGTTACATCCATTTATGCCATTTGTAACAGAAGAAATCTACAGCGCACTGGTACCAGAGGAAAAATCTCTGATGATGTCAGACTGGCCGCAGTTTAGCGAAGACTGGTGCTATGCAGACGCTGAAAATATAACAGATCATATGAAAGAAGTTATCCGTGGTGTCAGAAATGCGCGGGCAGAAATGAATGTACCGCCGAGCCGTAAAGCAAAGGTTTATGTAGTATGCGAAGATGAGAAGCTCTGTGAAGGATTCGAAGAGCTGACAACATGCGCATGCCCGCTTATGAGTGCTTCTGAACTTGCTGTCCAGGCTGATAAGGCAGGTATTGCGATGATGCCGTATCGATCGTAGTACCGGATGCTTCTGTATATGTACCACTGGAAGAGCTGATTGACTTCGAACAGGAAATCGAGCGTCTGACAAAAGAAGAAGAAAAGCTTACAAAAGAAATCAACCGTGCAAAGGGAATGCTTTCAAATGAAAAATTCGTCAGCAAAGCACCACAGGCAAAGTTGATGAAGAAAAAGCAAAGCTTGAAAAGTATACACAGATGATGGAACAGGTGAAAGAACGTCTGGAGGCTTTAAAGGCAGGAAGATAATCACTGCAGGAAAGTACTAAGGCATATTCTTTTTTAGCCGGTACAGAAACACGTAAGGGGTTAAAAGACGATGAAGGAAATTCATTTTAAAAAGATTCAGTGGAAAAAACTGGATCTGAAAGGAAAATGGCAGAAGCTGAAGAATATGAAGCCAGGAGATATAAAGGCGCATTTAAAAAAGCAGCATGAGCGAAGACAGCAGATTCTTGAAAAGCGGCGAAACAGCAAATTCGCAAAAAAGATGGCACCGTACTATAAGATAATGAACCGGTTCTCTTTGCCGCTTCAGGCACTGTGGGCTTGTATCATTAACTTTATCATTGAAGCACTGTCCAGACATTCTGCAATTGCAGCTTGGCAGTATATGACAGGAACACCGCTGGTATTTTTGTACAATGCCGGAATGATTTTCGTTACACTTTTAATCGCTTATCTGGTGCGGCGCCGGGTGTTTACACGACTGATCATCAGTGCATTGTGGCTCTTTCTGGGTGTTGTCAACGGAGTGATGCTGGCAAAGCGTGTTACGCCGTTTAATGCACAGGATCTAAAGACATTTACAGAAGGACTGTCACTGTTTACAAACTATTTCTCGGTGGCAGAGCTTGTGATGATGGGAATTGGTGTTCCGGCACTGCTCATCTGGCTGGTTGCCATGTGGAGACGTGCCGGACAGTATGAAGGAAAGATGCACAGGATCCCGATGCTGATTATTGTTGTTGCAGCGTTTTTTGGATATTCTGTACTGACAAATGTTGCTGTAGATAAGAGGATTATTTCTACTTACTTTGGAAATATCGCATTTGCTTATCAGGATTACGGACTTCCGTATTGTTTTTCGGCCAGCCTTTTTAATACAGGTATTTCAGAACCGAATGATTATAACAAAGACACGATCGAGAAGATCACGGATAATAGAGAGATGACAGAGAGCACATCCGACAATGGTGTGAGACCAAATGTCTTGTTTGTACAGCTGGAATCTTTCTTTGATCCTATTGAATATGAGGATCTGCAGATGTCAGAGGATCCGATTCCGAATCTGCGCAAGATGTTTGAAAATTATTCTTCCGGATATTTTAAGGTTCCTTCGGTAGGAGCCGGAACAGCCAATACAGAATTTGAAGTGCTGACAGGTATGAACCTGCGTTATTTCGGACCGGGCGAGTATCCTTATAAGACAAAGCTTAAGAATCAGGTATGTGAAAGTGCAGCAACTGCATTTTCTGCATTCGGTTACGGAACCCATGCGATTCATAACAACGGTGGTAATTTCTACAGCCGTGCGAAGGTATTTAACAATATTGGTTTTGACAGCTTTACAAGTAAAGAGTTTATGAATATTCTTCAGACAACAGAGAATGGATGGTCGAAGGATGATATTCTTCTGACGCACATCAAAGACGCTCTGGACTCTACCGAGCAGGAGGACTTTGTATTTACAGTCAGTGTACAGGGACATGGAAATTATCCGACAGAAAAGGTGATTGAGAACCCGAAGATCACCGTAACAGGAGCACCGACAGAAGAGAAGAACAATGCCTGGGAATACTATGTGAACCAGGTATATGAGATGGATCAGTTTGCCGGTAATCTGGTAAAAATGATGGAAGAACGCGGTGAGCCGACTGTGGTCGTATTCTATGGTGACCATCTGCCGACAATGGGGCTGGAAGCAAAGGATATGAAGAACCGTTATCTGTACAATACAAATTATGTGATCTGGGACAATCTTGGACTTCAGAAAGAGGACCGGAACATTCCGTCCTACCAGATCATGGCGGATGTGATGGACCGCCTGGGATTACATTCCGGTACGGTATTCAACTATCACCAGCAGAGACGCAAGACAAAGGATTATCTGAAGGATCTGGAGCTGTTACAGTATGATATTCTGTATGGAGACCAGTATGTATACAATGGTAAGCCGCCGATCACAGAAGGCCATATGCAGATGGGGATCAAGGAGGTTACGCTCACGGATCTTGTAGAAAATCTGGATGAGACCTACAGCCTTTACGGAACAAACTTTACTAAATGGAGCAAGGTTTACATCAATGATGAAAAGCAGGAATCTACTTTCCTCAATAATACAAGGATCGAACTTCCGGACAGTAAGCTGAAGGATGGAGACATCATTACGGTCAGCCAGGTCGGATCAAGCAATACCATCTTCAGGACTTCAAGTGAATATATTTACATGGATGGAAAAATCCTGGAATATACAGATGAAGTAAAAGAACAGCTGAAGAAAGAAAAAGAACAGAAGAATTCTGCAAAGACGGACGGCGATCAGCAGAATACAGAAAATGCCGGACAGTCCGGAGAACAGCAGGATCAGAATAGTAAAGAAGAAAAGAGCGGGCAGCAGTAGAGTTCCGCTTAAGAAAGACGGGAAAGATTGTGAAGTATGAAGAAGTAGTCCGATATATAGAGGACATACCAAAATTTACAAAGAAGCATACGCTTTTGCATACCCGTGAATTTATGAGAAGATTGGGGAATCCCTGCCAGGGAAGAAAGGTTCTTCATGTGGCAGGGACGAACGGAAAGGGAAGCGTCTGCGCATATATGCAGGCGATTCTTCTTTTTGAGGGAAAGCGTGTCGGATTTTTACATCACCACATCTGGTGAAGCTCAACGAGCGGATCCGGATCAATGGAAAAGATATTGATGATGATACCTTCTGCCAGATTTTTGCAAAGGTGCGGCAGGTGGCAGAAGAACTGGAAAAGGAAGGGATGGAACATCCTTCTTATTTTGAATTCCTGTATGGAATGGGTATGCTTGCATTTGAAGAGAATGATGCAGAGTATATTGTACTGGAGACAGGACTTGGCGGAAGGCTGGATGCGACTAATTCCTTCGAGCATCCGTTCCTGAGCGTGATCACATCGATCGGACTGGATCACACAGAGATCCTTGGAGATACGATTGAAAAGATTGCGGGAGAAAAAGCCGGAATCATCAAAAAAGGCGTACCGGTATTTTTTGACGGCTCTGATGAAAGAAGTAGTCGGGTTATAGAAGAAACTGCCGAAAATGTAGAAGCACCGTGGTATAAAAATGGAAAAAGATGCGTTGAAAATTCAAGAAATTACAGACAAACATATTGCTTTTTCTATTTTGGATGAGTATGATAATAATACCGTATGGCAGGTGGCCAGCACCGGAATCTATCAGGTGATGAACGCAGCACTTGCAATCCGGGCGATGAGATATACATTTGGCGACAAGGCAGAAATCTGCAAATGGCAGAAGGTGGTTGCATCTGTTAAATGGCAGGGAAGAATGGAAGAGGTTCTTCCCGGAGTTATCTTTGACGGTGCGCATAATCTTGCGGCAATCCGTGAATTTACAAAGAGTATCCGGCTGCAAAGAGAGGCGGAAGGGGAAATCCATCCACTGGTAATCTTTTTTTCAGCCGTTGCAGATAAGGATTACAGTCATATGATCGAGCTTTTATGCAGAGAATCGAAAGCAGATGCTTATGTCATTGCCAAAGTAGACAATAAAAGGGGAGCGCAGGCAGATACACTTGCCGCGTTGTTCCGGAAGTATACAGACAGACCGGTCTATCGGGAGGACACGCTTGCTGATGCATTTACACGTGCACTGAATGAAAAGGGCAGCGAAGGGAAACTTTACTGTCTGGGGTCGCTCTATCTGGTAGGGGAGTTAAAAGACTGATAGGAGGACAAGATGCTTAATTTTGAAGAAGAACTTAAGAAGTTCAAACCAAGTCTGGAAGTAGAAGATATCGAGAATGCAGTATATCAGGAGGATCTGTCTGATATGACAGATATCTTAAGAGAGATGATGGATCAGAAAAAATAGGGGAGATTTTGATGGACTATAAGCAGAAACTCGAGTACCAGTCGAACTACTGGTACAATGATGGACTGAAGAAAGCGCAGATCCGGGATCTGTCCGGGGCAATTGTGTCGTTAAAAAGAAGTTTGCAGTTTAACAGAGAAAATATCACAGCGAGGAATCTTCTCGGACTTGTCTATTATGGACGTGGAGAAGTAGCGGAGGCTCTTGTAGAGTGGATCATCAGTAAAAACTTCAGGCTTCAGAGAATATTGCCAGCTACTATATCAGTAAGGTTCAGGATAATCCAAGTGAGCTGGAGAAGGTGAATCAGGCAGTTCACAAATACAACCAGTGTCTTGGATACTGCAGACAGAATGGAGAAGATCTTGCGATCATCCAGCTGAAAAAGGTGGTTGTGGCACATCCGTCTTTCCTGAAGGCATATCAGCTTCTGGCACTTCTTTATATGCATTCCGGACAGTATTCCAAAGCAAGACAGAGCCTGAAGACGGCACTCAAGCTGGATGTGACGAATGATATTACGCTCCGGTATATGCATGAGCTGAACCGTCAGCGGAATCGGCAGGTTGCACATATTAAAGAGGAAAAGCATGGCAGACAGTCGGTTGTCACATACAATCTGGGAAATGAGACGATCATCCAGCCTGCAGCAACACTGCGAGACAATGCGGCAGTGATGACAGTTGTCAATATTCTGATCGGTATGGTGGTTGGAGCGGCAGTGGTGTGGTTCCTGATCGCTCCGGCGGTAAACCAGACAAAGTCGTCTACAAAAAACCGGAATGTCATTGCACTAAGCGAGCAGATAGCTTCACAGAAGACACAGATCCAGACGCTTAAGGATGAACTGGAGGGATACCGTAACAGCAGTGATGAGGTAGAATCGGCAAAGCAGACCGCCGCATCCACACAGGACAGCTATGATGCCCTGATCAAGGTATATCAGCAGTATTATGGCGGAACAACGAGCAATGCGGATATGCAGATACGTTGCTTGGACTGAACAGGGATTCGTTGGGAGAAGAGGGACAGAAAATCTACGATTCGATCTCCGGTTCCGTCGTCCGCGAGTATGTGTGAGTGTATTCGACCGCGCAGTATGAAGTGCAGAGTGGAAATTATGATGATGCCATTTCAGATCTTGAAAAGATCCAGAAGATGGATGACTCTTATAGTGATGGTGGTGTGTACAAGCTTCTTGGAGACGCGTATGCTGGTAAAGGTGATAAGGACAATGCAAAGAGCAATTACGAAAAAGCAGCGACCGATTATCCGGGAACACAGGCAGCATATTCGGCACAGAGCGCACTGGATGCAATGGGATCAGATGGAACTTCGGAGAATACTTCCGGTGGAACAGGCACCCAGGGACAATAAAATATAAAAGGCACAAAAGAGAAGTAGCGAAAAAAGGCGTTACTTTCTCTTTTTGTTTTATAGGAAATTCCGAAGGAACTTCCTATAAAACAAAAGGCACTACGTGCCGTAAATGCGCACTCTTTTTATAAATCCATCAAGGCTATTGGCGTATTTGTATAAATAAAAAAGACAGAAAGGGGTTTGACCAAAAATGCAGTATCAGATCAAAGAAAATTGTCTTACGATTTTTCTTCCGGCGGAGGTGGATCATCACAATGCGGAGGAGATCAAACGGGAGGCGGATAAGGTGATCGAGGAGCAACATATCAAATATGTGATCTTTGATTTTGGAAGAACGAATTTTATGGACAGTTCCGGGATTGGAGTGATCATGGGAGGTACCGGCATATCTTTCTTCTTGGCGGGGAAGTATGGGCGATACATACAAGTGAACGGATGCGGCAGATTCTGAATATGTCCGGCGTGACGAAGATCATACAGATTTATGAGGAGGGAATGATGTAATGGAATATTTTAACGAGATGGAAGTAGTTTTTGACAGCAGATCGGAGAATGAGGGATTTGCAAGGGTGGCAGTGGCTGCGTTTATGACGCAGATGGATCCGGTTCTGGAGGAAGTGGCAGACGTGAAGACAGCGGTCTCCGAAGCAGTGACGAACAGCATTATTCATGGATATGAGGGACGGGCGTTCGGAAAGATCACGGTCTGGTGCGGGATTGAAAAAGATAAGAAGACCATTCTGGTCACAGTGAAGGATCAGGGCATCGGTATCGAAAACGTGGAGCAGGCGATGGAGCCACTCTATACGACTAGGCCGGATATGGATCGGTCCGGGATGGGATTTGCATTTATGGAGGCATTTATGGATGAAGTACAGGTGGAATCTGTGCCTGGAAAAGGGACTACGGTTTGGATGAAGAAAACGACAGGAGGGGAAAAGAAGGAAGCTGTATGGACCACACAATCGCATTGATCAGACGGGCTCACGAAGGGGATGAAAATGCGAAGGCACAGCTTGTGGAGGAAAACACCGGTCTGATCTGGTGCGTGGTGAAAAGATTTTACGGACGGGGCACAGAGGCAGAGGATTTATTTCAGATCGGAAGCATCGGACTTTTAAAAGCGATCGATAAGTTTGATCTGGGCTATGATGTGAAATTTTCTACCTATGCAGTTCCGATGATCACAGGAGAAATAAAGCGTTTCCTGCGTGATGACGGGATGTTGAAGGTCAGCCGTTCCTTAAAAGAGATTGCATATAAAGCATATCAGGCAAAGGAGGCGCTCACGGAAAAGCTTGGAAGAGAACCGCTGCTGGAAGAAATTGCGGAAGAAACGGGTGTGGAAAAAGAGGAGCTGGTGATGGCGATGGAGGCAGCAGGAGAAGTGGAATCGCTTCACAGACCGGTCGGTATGAAAGATGGAAATGAAGTAATGCTGCTGGAAAAGATTGCAGATACAGGCGGTGCAGAAGAAAAGATCCTGGATCATCTTCTGCTTACAGAGCTGATAAAAGAATTAAAAAAAGACGAGAGAAAGCTTCTGTATCTGCGCTATTTTGCAGATAAGACGCAGACAGAAATCGGCGAAGAGCTTGGAATTTCACAGGTGCAGGTATCGCGGATGGAGAAAAAGATCCTGAAAACCATGCGGGAACACGCAAAAGAATAAAAGGATGTATGTTTTCTGGAAAAACAGGGATACTATTTCCTATCTGAAACAGATCACAAAGGAGGCGGATGCGATTGGAAAGAAGAAAAAAATATATCTGGGGCTGTGTTCTTTGTGCCCTGCTGACAGCTGTTCTGATCGGAATGATCTACTATTATAATGACGTCAGGGGGACAGACCAGGTAAGTGAAGGAACGCTGATCTGGCAGGCACTACCGGTAAAAGAAAGGACGGATACAGATGCCTTCGGGAAATGAAATACTTTATATCAAAGGGGAAAAGAATACCGAGGTGAAAGAACCAAATGTGACATTGGGAGATATCCTGACAATGGAATGCAGCAATTCTTCCATCATGAACAGGATTAAACCACTGCGGATTCTGAAAATCCCGAAAAAAGAACAGCACAGATATGTGGTGTCTGTTCTGAAAATCATAGAATGTATCCACCGGGAAATTCCCGGACTACAGATTCAGAACGAAGGAGAAAGTGACCTGATCATTACCTATGAAGGGGAGAAAAAACGAAATGCTATCTGGCAGGGAATTAAAGTGGTTGTAGTTGCGGGAATCACATTTATCGGAGCAGCATTTTCCATCATGGCATTTAACAATGATGTGTCGGTGACAAAGATGTTTTCCCGGATTTATCTGCTTCTTACCGGAGAAGAATCGAATGGATTTACCCTGATAGAGCTGACTTACTGCATCGGTTGATCGTAGGGATCCTGATTTTCTTCAATCATTTAGGAAGAAAGAAATTTACAGCAGATCCGACGCCGATGGAAGTGGAAATGCGTTTGTATGAAAATGATATTCAGGAAACTTTGATCGAAGCTTATGCGAGAAAGGAAAAAGAAGTCGATGTGGATTAGGCAGATTCTGGTGGCGGTGATTGGTCTTGCATCCGGATTTGCAGTCGCGGCAGGACTGTTTTCATTTATTATCGGACTTGGCGTAGTGTCAGATTTTGCAGACCGGACACATACCGGGAAGTATGTCATGCTGTATGAAAACTGCATTATGGCAGGTGGGATCCTTGGAAATATTTTCTGGGTATACGGGCTCGCAATGCCTGGCGGCAAATGGGATCGTTCCGGTGTTTGGACTTTTTCCGGAATTTTTGTTGGTTGCTGGTCAATGGCACTTGCGGAAATCCTGAATATTTTTCCAATCTTTATCCGGAGGATCAAAATCCTGAAATGTGTGCCATGGCTGATTTTGGGGATGCGCTTGGGAAAGCTTGGAGCACTTCTGTTTTTCTATAAAAGATGGTAACTGGAGGAGAAAATGAAGCAACAAGAGAAAGAAAAAGAGTATGAAGCATATGTAAAAGAGAAAACACCGGTCAGGAAGCCTGGACCTGCGATGGCAAAAGCATTCGTGACCGGCGGGATCATCTGTACGATTGGACAGACGATCTTAAATGCGTGCGAAAAGGCGGGAATGTCAAAGGATATTTCTGCAAGCTGGTGTTCACTGATCCTGATCCTGGCAAGTGTGGTGCTGACCGGATTTGGAATCTATCCGAAGATCGCGAACTGGGGAGGAGCGGGAGCACTGGTGCCAATCACCGGATTTGCCAATTCCGTTGCAGCGCCGGCAATTGAATACAAAAAGAGGGCAGGTTTTCGGAATTGGCTGCAAGATATTTACGATCGCAGGACCTGTGATCCTGTACGGAGTTTTCACCAGCTGGGTTCTGGGACTGCTCTACTGGATTGGGACGCTGATC
>ENA-OQAS01000778-OQAS01000778.1-human-gut-metagenome-genome-assembly--contig:-NODE-778-length-16162-cov-4.553664_pt1 | contig 16162 bp, 21 predicted proteins | sample MGYA00242733_ERZ504523 | MGnify/ENA primary metagenome ERZ504523 (study PRJEB26092, sample SAMD00036239) | human gut metagenome | host: Homo sapiens | study: EMG produced TPA metagenomics assembly of... | reverse complement strand
TACCTGTTTCTCTCCTCAACTGCATCACTAAAAAAGACTGCGCATCGGCAATATCCCGCCAACGCGCAGTTTGTATTCTCTGTATACAAAACTCCTGACAAACGCCTGTCATCAGATATCCGTGACAATTGTCGAATTTTATATAGTATATCACACGGTCTGAATAATGTAAAGCAGCTGTCCTTCTGACAGCAGTAGAAGGAGAACTAGCATGAGCAAATATATTCCCGGTAATCAAAAACATCTTACTCTCGAAGATTGCAAATACAAAGAATGTCTTTCACAGTCCAGGGCCGGTATAAACATAACCAGACACGAACTGCATCAGGAAGATATGGTCATCACGCCCCTGATTTTTCAGGGCCAGTCTCCATATCAGATTATAACGAATCATCCAGAACTCGATATGTCCGTGAGAACTCTATATTCTTACCTTGATAAAGGAATCCTGACATTCTTCTTAACCCGTGAAAAACTGTTTCTTGCATTCATTATGAACAGATGCACCAAAGGTACCGTAAAACTTGTTTTTAACAAGTTGGAACGCCAGCTTGGCATATATGATTTTTTAACCTTATTCAACACGATTCTTACGGATCGCGGATCCGAATTCGGAGATCCGGAGTCTCTCGAAAACGGCATTAATGGCATTATGCAGTCAAGCATCTATTACTGTGATCCGATGAGAAGCAGTCAAAAAGGCGGCATCGAACAGACACATACCATGCTTCGAATGATTCTTCCTAAAAAGACTAGCTTTGAATATCTCACACAATGGGATTTAAGAACTATCGTAGACCACATAAATTCAACCCCAAGAGAAAGCCTTGGTGGTCGAACACCGTATGATGTAGCACTTGCTGTCCTTGGTTTCATACAATGCCTCTCCAATCTTCTCAATCAATGTCACATCTGCGACAGCTACTTTACATCTGCGTCTACAAATATCTGCATTCTTATATCCAGTTAAAATCGCCACCTGTCACAGCAAGCGATAACAGCTTATCCATCTTCTCCACCTCTTCAACGCCTCTAACCATCTGAATAAGCTTCGCAGATTCTACAACTTTTGGCATCTCCTCATCAGGTCCTATCTCCATATCTGCCTCTTCTCCACAGTATGGACATACCAATGTTGGTGCAATTTTTAAATCCAGAAATCTGCTTCCACACTCTTTACACTCATAATAACCGCACTGCTCAGTGCCATCCGGTACATAATACATATATAATTTCCTGCCTTTCTTTTACTTATAGTACATTAAAATCTGCATCTTTTCAATCAGTTCCTACACCATGACCTGTGTCAGTTTGTCCTCCGGACTCGGGGGCTTTTGTAAAGCAAAGCTTGTTATGGACAGAAATTTTTATTCCGAAGAAAATATCAATAGGCTTTATCTGTTTAAGTATTCATTCCATCTTGCGTTTGTCTCCTCAAGCTCATGCTTTTGCATTATGCGGTTGCGGTCGTTCAGTATCGCAAGCATTTCATCAGCGATTTCTTCCATGGGAAGCTTTTTATAGTGTGACAGATATCCTATCATCCTCTGAGCTGTCCAGTCGGTATTTAGGTTTTTTGTTATCTCATTGCAAAACGCTCCGGATACCCGCGCCTAATCAATATATCATATAGCTCCATACTCTTTGCTGTCCTGGGTTTCATATAGTGCCTCTCCAATCTTATCAATCAATGTCACATCCGCCGGCAGCAATTTGCGTATCCAGCTCATCCATTATCTCCCGCCTCAGCGCCTGCTGCGGTGTTTAAGCCCTTCTATTAACAATTTATTCTTTATTTTCATGCCATCTTATCCACTCATCACATTTTGCCTCAAGCAACTCAAAATCTGGCGTTGCATTTTTTATGTAACCAATATCCATTCTACCCTTTTTTCTATTTACATACACGACATTAGCATGCTTTTTTAATATATCATCTTGGTTCTTTCTTATGAACTGAACTTGTTTTTGTAAAAGAGTTTTATATGCTATATCAGTAATTCCCTCTATATTGATTTTTGTCAATTCAGACTCTGGTGCCGGAATCATATTATTACACTGAATTTTACCGAAAAAATCTATTTCTCCTGATTCTTTTTTCTCATACATATAGACAACTGGAACATTTGTATCTTTTAGCAAAATAATTCTATCAGCATATGCTACAAAAGAAAAATCTTCTGGAAGATTCTCCCCTTGATAATCTCTAATTTTATAATCCTTTTTTTTATTTGGGTGAACTTAATGGAATGACATACTTATATCCATTTTTTCTGTACTATCACACCCAAAAACTTACGTTGTTCTTTTCCATCTGCATTTGACATAATCTTCGTGGGTTCAAATTTTCGTAAATATTTTACATATTCAACGGTTACTTCGTATAGTTCCATTCATTCCTCCATAATAGTAAATAGGACAAAGACTTAATCTTTGTCCTATTTGCCATACTTAACGGTGATGACAACCAAATATTTTCATCTCACACTTAACGGTAGTGACTCTCCGAATATTTTCATCTCACACTTAACGGTAGTGACTCTCCGAATACAAGGAACATCTCCTTGTACTTGTATTATATGCAGTTTTCAAAAAAAAATCAACATATTTCTGCGGAAGGTTCAAAAACCGTCTTTGAGATTTAGCACCAGTATTTTTTTGATTCCAAACCTTGCATATAGTCTTTCCAACCAGCATCAATGCTTTTTTGAATTATATATGAGTTCTCACATTTTATTGTTTGTTTTGCCATTTTACACGCTATCATTATCTGATAAGAAGTTCTATCATCAATGCACCCTTGAAAAATAATCCATCAATATTCCTTTGATATGATTATATCTTCTCGCATATGAGTTTTCCACCCTGATAATTTCCATGTTGTGTGCCTTGCATATCGCATTTTTCTTTCTGTCACGCTCTTTCACCACCGCATCCTCAAAGTGCTCTTTTCCATCCAATTCTATGGCAAGTATTGGCAATTCGCTTCTGCCTTGTTTTTCGTATACAACAAAATCAAAACGTCCCATGTAAAACAAGTCATCATAGGTTATGTTATCTCTGAATACCTGTGATATGGCAACCTCTTTGTGTATTACATATTTGCTCTGCGAAAGCCAGATATTTTCAAGAGCATGGGTTAGATTTTCAAGAAACGCATTTTCTGTAGCCGTCGAGAACGGCTGTATTCCCAGTGCTCGTGAACTTATATGCTTTTCAGTAATTTTTGAGTGGCCATTGGTCTTTATATACTGCGCCAGCTCATACAAATCATCATCAGCTTGTCCCGCATGCAGTCTTTCCAGTTCTTTTCCGTTTGTGAGAAGTACCAGCTTCTCCTTTGCTCTGGATGTCGCAACATTTATGAGCTCCTTATTATTTTTAAGCCAGTTATATGTACCTGAGCTTGTCCTTTCAGAGATTGCTGTAGAAAACAGCACTACATCCTTCTCATCGCCCTGAAATGCATGAACCGTTCCACAGACAAGATTGCTCAGCTTATTTTGCTTTATTGCATTTTCAATCAATTGCTTTTGATTGACAAACGGCGTAATCACAGCAATGCTTTTATCTTTATTTAAAAGCGCATATTCCACCACTTCCTCAACCTCAGCCGGAGAAGTATTTTTTATCTGTGTGTTATCGCTTTTCACGTCCATATAGACAAGCGGTTCAGGCTCCTTACTCTTTGACTGTATCTTGAGCTTTGAGTTATAGTATTTTTTATTGTTAAAACCTATTATTTCTTTATTGCATCTGTAGTGATTTCTCAGAAGCACCTCATCACTTACTGCATCACAGGCAAGATACGTTTTATAGATTGAATTTTCCCTATAATCGTACTCATCTGATACATGATACCTGCGACGAAGCTTTTTGTTTGTCAATTCTCCAAGCAGGATAACCGGATTTAGCTGTTGCGGATCTCCCACCAGCATCAGTTTTTCTCCTCTGATTATAGGCACAAGTGAGATTGCCACATTACACTGACTTGCCTCATCCATAATTGTCATATCAAATAAAGGCTCAGGCTCACCTATTTTGTGCGCAGATATACATGTCGTTATGATTATAGGAAAAACTCGCTGAAGTTTTCTTACATTTTCAGATTTACGCATATATTTGTTAAACTCATTCACCAGCTTCTCTGGTGTCTCATCAGAATCCAGTATTTGTCTAAGCTCCTGGAATTTAGGTTCCTCGAGCGCCTTTATATAGCGTGCAGATGTGTAAAACAGATACTGATAAAATTCATCCTCATTTCTATCCAAAAGCTGCATAGCATCAGCATCCGATATCTCACCGATAGCAGCTATCCTTTTATCAAGCTTCTGCATCTGATAGCCTTGCAGATCTGTCTGAAACGGCAATAGCTTCATAGTATTTTTCATATGTTCCTGATATTTCATCAGATGTGTAAGTGTCTCTTTTCTCTCCTTTAAATCCAGAATTTCCTCATATTCCTTTAGACGTGCAGACAAACGCTTTGCCCTGTCTATACGATCATCCTTCCGCTTATCAAGTGTAGAGGCAAAAATCTGCAATGACTGCACCTGTGTACGCAGCTCATTAATATATTTAATTGCCTCCATTACTTTTTCTGTATTCCCCAGGCGAAGCACTGGAAATGGGATTGTCTTCCCACGATACTTCATGGATGAGAGCTTTTCAAAAACATTATCTATCGGGACATTATTATATGATGCAAACAGCACTGTGACATTGTTAAAAAAAGCTGTTACTATCGTGTTTATTATAGTATTGGTTTTGCCTGTGCCGGGTGGTCCCTGAATATATGCAAGAGGATATTTCATAGCATTGTTTATCGCAAGCAGCTGATCCAGATTATATTTTTATTAATCAGAGCAATCGGATATGCTTTTGTCCTCCTTGGTCTCTCAAGAAGCTCTCCAAAAAAAGCCTTTATTGGATATGTCACATTACCAGCCTCAAACATATCCATAATTGCCTTATACTCTTCGTGCAGATTGAGAACCACGTCCATGCCAAGTCCAATAACATACGGCATATCATCTACTATGGATTTGTTGCCACCATGCTCAGTTATTGCATCCTTTATTTTTTCCAGATTTTTCTCAAAATCCTCCAAAAGCTCATATTCATCGGCATCTAAAAATTTCCTTGCATTTTCCTGTTTTCCATCTATAGAAAACTGCGTACACACTGTAATCTCCTCATCTGGTTTAAAAATATGATTTTTTACATCAAGATTTAGATTTCTATATGCAAGAACATATAGTCCTTTATTAGTATTTATACTCAGGACATTTATTGCCAGCCTCTTAACTTTTAATGATCCGCTTTTTCTTTTTTCCCGCGATGAAAAATACTGAAATTGAGCAACCACTTCCCTGAACTGCTGGTCTGTAAGCTGATACATACCACCGTTAATCCTATCTCTGTCAATGTAATGAATCAAATCGTAATCTGTGATATACGGAATCGTATCAAGCTTATTACATATCTCAAGATAATTTAGTATTTTTAAATTTGCTGAGCTGTCAAATATATTTTTGTAACGCTCTGGATGCATCTCAATATCTTCAACAAGTATCTTGTTTTCAGGGCAGTATGTCCCCTCTATTATCTCAGTAGACAATATTGAATCGATAAATATCCTGTCATATTCTCCAATCGTAAGCTGTCCCAGATGAAGTCCATCAACCTTCATAGTTCGGCTTCTCGGATCAAGGTCTCTTATCCCTATCCAATATTTCGTCACCTGATCTGCCTTGTTTCGATATTCTATTTTCAGCCATTTACCCTCATGTATGGCTCTGAAAATATCCCTGCAAATTTGGTTCATACTGCCTCCCACAGCTCATTCCATCCGGCATAGCAAAACTTCTTATACATGTCAAGATAGGTCTAACAAATTTTTTGCCATTTTTTTCGATGGCAGAAAATCAGTACCTTTCTACTCTAATATTTCATCTAACAATTCAACATACTCTTGATTTAAAGAAACCACCATTAGCCTATACCACGTTTCTCTTGAGTACTTACCACCTTCGATACACCAAATTTTATAGTGCAATTCATTAGACGAAGTATACGTATCTATCGGCATGTCTTCGTTACAATCAGAGTATTTATTTAGGTATGTATCAATATCATATTGATTTTTAGTGTAATCAATATGTGTAAATATATCTTCATCTGGATAATACATTCCATGCAAAAATGTGGTAATGCAGTACTTTCCCTTTGACTCTCGATTCCTGTATGGTAATGTTTCTAATTCTATGTGCCAGAAAGATTTATTCTCTTTTTCGTCAAATTTCTGTTTTACAACCATCAACAACTTATCCATTGTTTTGCCATTAAAATGGACTGAGATTGTCTTTGATGTTTTTAACAATGTACCTTAAAGTGGAACTGCGGACCTCTATACTTTTCAAAATTCAATGTCGAATAGGATATTGCCTGTTCTTCTGGTAATGCTAAACGATCATCTAACCGTAAAAGAATATTTCCCACTTCCCTTTGTTCTGAAATTACTCTTGCAAATCCTGGCATCACATCACCAAATGAAACTGGGATTATGTTTGTCAAGATATTATACAAATATGCTTTATTTTCAAATACAAAATAATCATTGTGAAATACCACACCATTTACAACAGATAATCCATACTGATTTTTTTTATGTGTTAATTGTTCTCCCTTTACAATCACCTCAATATTTAAGCGATTAAATCCGAAGTCATCCAATATATAGCCAGTCATAACAAGTGCATATAAATCACTTAAATCCTTAACACATTCAATACTTTTTCCCTGTGCGATTGGAATTATAAATGTATAAGCATAATAATGAACCCAATTATTTATATCATGTTCTAACATATACTGAAGCATATCAACGCAACTAATTCCTGACAGATTAAATAAATCAATTGCTTTATCAACTAACAGCTCTAAATACTTAGGAATTTCAAATTGCTTTTTTCTGGCTTGAGATAGATAATTCAAATATTGTTTTCTAATCGAAAAAATCAAATATTCTACTGATTTGAACTCATCCGTTTCTGTAACATCAAGAAAAAAATCAGTTATCTTGTTTTGTATTAAATCTTCCAGATTGGTTCCTCCTCAAATTTATTTATTCAAAATTTTCAATGCATTCTTTACAATCTTTCCACCATTCTTAATAAAGAATTTCGCTCCTATACCTATACCTAGAGCCGCAACCGCCGCTGCAGGAGTTCCATATTTATTTAAGCAGCCGTCACACAGTCCTAATTTTCTCCTCCTGTCAGCGACTTTCCGCATGCCCAACACTTTTTATTTCACGCATCTTTTATATCCTCTATGGAACAACAATCATTCCCTATCTTGCAACAAACTTCCCGTCTTAATAGTTTCCTTTATATTGCTTCTGAAGTTAAGCCAATAATCTTGAGTTTGCTCAGAATAAGTTGAATTATTCTGCATTAGGATAGCTGTAGACTGATTTTTCTTATTTATCGGTCTATCCGCAAAATCCGATAGCATCATTTGGTAGCTACTAAGTACTTCATTTGCTGTTTCGTAATCTCCAAGATAATCAAGCACATGCATTTGGACTCCAACATACTTTGTAGTAAGCTGTAAATCCTGTGCCACATATCCCATATAATTCTTAATTTGACTTGAATTTCTTAAAATTGGAAAACGTGTTAGCTTTGCCAAATGTTCAGAACTTGTTTTCAGATCTAACCTAGATGCATTTATCACATCGTTTAATTCTTTAGATGCCTCTATCATATAATGCTTACGCTCATCTATCGTTTTCGCATTTTGTGCTCTAAGAATAAGATCACGAGCATTTAAAAAAGGCTTAATAATGTTATTGTTTCGTTCCATTTCAATTAGATAGCTTTGAGTTTCTGCTATTTCATCTAATTTTGCAGCTATTTGTCTCATTTGAACTTGGCTTGTTATACTTCTGGACATTTCCAAGGTATCTGGAGTATTCAAAACCCTCTTTAACGTCACATCTTTAATTCTCGTACCATTTTCATCAAGAACCACAGCTCTAACATTATCTTCGACCTGTCTTGACTCTCCCAATGTGTAAATACCTTTTTTAAGTTTATCTTTTACATCATTTGGAAGGCTGTCAAAATCTGGAATGTATCCATACTTCCCACTCAGCAAAACATCAACACCATGTACAAGTTCCCCTAAAATTTGTACATCTGCTGCAGGTATTTTTTCTACAACACCACGCATCACTTGATTGCTCAGTTCTGCTGAAAGTTGCTCAATATATATTCCAAAAAATCACTCATGCATGCGATATCAGTACCATGCTTATCTTCATCTGTCACTAGAATTTCCAGTGGTTTCTGAATATTTAACGCTGTATTTTCTTTAGCACCATCCTCCATGCGTAGCATTCCACCTTTCCGTTATCTTTACACAGTCTACTATTTACTGACATATATTATTTTCGCTCCACATACCTCAACTCTATATCATACCCCAGCGCTTCCATCATCTTAACAAAGGTCTGATTCACCACACCATCCTGCTTCTTGATCACACGATTCACATAAGCCTTCGTGGTTTCTATCTCCTCTGCCAGATTTACCTGGGTCTTACCTTGCTCTATGCACTTTGTTTTTACGTCTAATTCAATATTGTTCTTAACCATATCTGATACCTCAAACGGAAACCAAAAGTTATCTTTTCCGTATAATTTATAGTACACCAAATCTCGTAAATTTTCAATCCTGCCCACATAAGAAAAACCGGTCAGCCTCATCATCCAACCGGCTTTACCGCTGTTGGCTTTGGCTTTCTTCCTGCCATAACCTCCTTTCCAAATTTTCTGTATAATAAAAGGACCTGCGAAAAGGTCCTCTAAAAATTTTTATGTAAGTTTGCTGCTTAATTCAGCCAATTTCTGTTTTATGCTTATATTGTATTTCGTCGCCAAATCCTTAATCCATTGTCTCTCTTCTTCACGATAAGGTTCCTTAAAAAACCTTTTAATGAATTTTGAAATTTGACTCCTGAACGACCAATTTAGTTGTGATTGGTTATTCACCAGTTCAAAATCTTCCACAGTTTGCTCTGCATCAACAATACCCATTAAGTATCTCAAAATAAGCACATCTGCAAAAGTAAAAGGCATTATATCATAATCTAATTGAAGTAATGACATATATGGTCCACCTTGCTTTGTATCATCTGTGACCAATGAATATGCGCCTATAGTTTGTGCCAAAGAAATCGCATACACTTCTCCTAGATCACCCGCATTATATAATATTCGGTTTTCCCGCACATTATTTTCAAACATCTTATAAACCGCTAAATCCTTAAGCTTTTGATCCGTAAAAAGTTCTATTTTACCAGCGTTAATATCCGAATCTACTTTTGTAAGGATGTCCTGCCCATGATGTTCAAGTTCCATCGAACGAATCTGCTCATAGATAAAAACACCTTCATCAAATAGATCAAATAAAATTCCTTGAAGTTCGGCTCTATATAGATGAATGATTACATTTGTATCTAATGAGGCTCTCAATCTTCCAAACCTCCTATCAAATCATTCAAATCATCCTCTTCATGTTTCTTTTCAATCAATCTATCGCTAATATCGTCCATGCTTAATTGATAGCATTCTAACACTTTTTCAAGCGTCTCAACCGGAATAGCATCATGATTATAATTGTAAATTACATAATCAATGTACTCAAAAGGAATATCTATCTCTTCGCTTGCCTGGTTAAGTCTCGCATTTCCGCCCGCACTTTTCAACAAATTACCAACTCTAGTTTTATTACGTTGCAATCCAATAGGGCCTTTTGATTACCAGTAATTTTTCCAAGGCTATCAAGACGATTCAATGCCATGTCAAAACTGACATTAAATTCAGACATAATTTTTGCGATATCTATCGCAGTCAATCCGTTTTTCTCAATATCAGACAATTCTAAATCAAAGAAACGATCCACTTCATCATCTGGCATTAAAAGACATGCCGCAAAATAATTTGCTTCCTGCTCTCGCTCATCGGTACTTCTATCTGCAATAGTAATACTATCATCAATAAATGATGAATCAGCTTCCATATGAAGGACTGCATGTCCAAGTTCATGTGCCAATGTAAAAATTTCTCTCGACAAACGAATACTAGAATTTGTGAAAATAACAATATCCTGATCTTTTTTTTATAGTAAATCCAAGATCAGCGTTTTCCCCGAGTGGATATCGTATAAGCTTATATCCTAATCGAGCACATTCCTTAAATAAATCTATAATGCCGTATCGACTAACCTTACATTTTTCGCGTACAACGGCTGCAGTTCTTCGAATATCCTTTCTTCTGCTTTCCTGCATAACATACTCCTCCTTTATCTAATATTATTATTTTGAAGCTTGTTATACATATGCTTATTGGCATAAAAAAGATCCAGCATATCGAAGATCTTCTCTGAGGAAGACTCTGTACCACCAGTGCGATAAGCTACAACCGGTGTTTCATCTAGTACTCTAGTGATGTCGCCAACTGTCACATCTAAAATCTCTGCAACTTTAGAAAGGATATCTAATGTAATACTATTAGTTCCGCTTTCAACACGTGCATACTTTTGTCTACTCACACCGATTTGGTCAGCAACCTGTTCCTGTGTTAAATTTTTAGCTATTCTCAAAGCCTTAATACGGCTTCCTAATAATTCATTCATGATTATCCCTCCCTTTGTGCATTAATCATAACATATAAATAGCAAAAGTCAAGACGTGATGTTACAAAATTATAACATTATATATTATAATGTTGCATTTTCATTCCTTGTATTTTGAGATCCCCTACTCCATTTCGCGATTTTGCACGCGTGCCCCCTCGTTCCCAGGAGCTATCCTGTAGAGATTTCCACACCCCTACCGTCTTGCATTTGTAGGTTCAAATTCTCCTAAATGTGTTCCACATGTCGCCCGACTTCAAGAGAATGACCGTAGGGCGAGGTAAAGGAAAACGAACGTCCGCATAACAAAAAGTCTTTTTCTATGATTGACGGATGCATGGTTTTTTAGTCACCTTTCCATGCTCTTTGCTGTCCTGGATTTAATACATCGCCTCTCTAATGTTCTCAATCAATGTCACATCCGCCGGTAGCCACTTTACGTCCGCCAGATGCTCCCTTGTAAGCCACTTTGCATCCTCTGCTTCCTTTAGGATAAGCTCACCGTGAATGATCTCACACCAGAAGCAGTCCATCGAAAGATGGAAATTAGGATAATCGTATTCTATCGTATCTATCAATTCTCCGACAGCAATTTCCGTATCCAGCTCCTCCATTATCTCGCGCTTTAGCGCCTGCTGCGGTGTCTCACCAGACTCAATCTTGCCGCCTGGAAACTCCCAGCCGCCCTTGAACTCTCCGTAGCCTCTCTGGGTTGCAAAGATAACCGGTTTATTTTCATTATTGACTGCTCTTATGACGGCAGCCACTACGCGTATTGTTTTCATATTGCCTTAAGCTCCTGTGTATTATTTTGTATGCTTTGTTGTAAATTGCTCTGCAGATATCGAAGCAGATCCTCTCTTACAGGGTGATGCATCTTCATCTCAAACTTGGTGATATCGCGCTCTTTGCCATTGTTATCACGCTTTCTGGCAGCGCGAACATCAACTATATCAAACTCTCCAATATAGTAAAAATTTGACTCCGCATCACTCTTTTTCACAAGTAGATGCTTTCTTTTAGTGTTCACTACATCTGACACATATGAGCTGTCCACGCCCCTGCCAATCTGCGAATCCCATCTGAAAATCATATTGTCCTCAAATGCATCCGCGTAATCCGGCTTTCCATCTACATAGCTTTTCTGCTCGTCTGTGCTTTCCTCTTTATGATACGTGACAAAGATAAATACATCATCATCTATGCGCTTCATTCCATACATTGTGGAGGAAAGATCCCTACCACAATTCATCAGCAGACTGACATCACGCCTGGAGTATTTCTCATACAATACAAACGGACTCTCATTTTTAAGTGAGGACTGATATTTATCATGATATCTTTTGAGTCCCACCTCTATTATGTCATCTATCTGCTTTTTAAACTCTTCATTTTGAAGTCTTGTGGTAAAATTATTCATCCTATGGAAGATGTTATTGCTGTCCTCCTCCAAAATATCTATCCTGCAAAATCTCTTGTACTCATCATCCTTGCTGACAAACTTTCCCTGCAACACATCAGCCGCATTGTCAATGGATTGCATATTTACCTTGTAATCGTACCTCCGTATGAAAATCTCTCTTATCTCATTAATTGAAATAGAAGGCTTCTTCATAAGCTGCCTTAAAATCTCTAATTCAAACGGTCTCGCACCACTTAGGATATCTTCGACAAATACTCAAGTGTGATTTTTCCTGCTCATTTAATCTGCCGGTATAAAGCTCCTTCTCAACCGCTTCAAGAAATGCCTGATAGGTCTTGTACTCTTTTATTATTACAAGTGGATCAACCTCTCCGTTTTCATAAAAATCCAATAGATACGGCACTCTTCCAAGCCGGTTTTTCAAAGAAACATAGCTCTCCCTGATAATGGATTTCATGCCCTTTATTTTGTCTATCGACGCAAAAATCCTATCCTTTGCAATCTCATCAAAATGCACTGTCGAAGCGCCTGGAATCGTATTATTTCCGCTGATAACATACTTTCTGATTGTATCTGCATTGTAGGAGCGGTCTCCCGACAATGACCGGTATCATAAAATTATTGTTATAGTTGCCGATGAAATCAAGTATCACAACATATTCCTTGCCATTTGCCTTTCTAAGCCCACGTCCTAGCTGCTGTATAAATACAATTGGCGATTCTGTCGGCCTGAGCATGATGACCTGGTTTACTTCCACGATATCAACACCCTCATTTAAAATCTCTACAGAAAAAATATAATCCAGTGGCTGAATTTTTCCTTCCGTGTCAAATATCTGCTTGGCATTAGATTGGTTCGCGGTATCTAACATATTTTCATCCATCGCAAGCCGCTCAAAGGCTCTCTGCCTCTCCTCCTCTGTGGCTTCTCCATTTAATGCAATTGTACGGAAAAATCTGCCTGTCTCAGGATTAATCGTCTGATTAAACTTATTCGATAATTCGCTGATTCGTCTATCCTGCTGCAAAAAATCAGCCCCTTCACCCTGTCGCCGCTATGTCCAAAATAATTGGCCTGCTCGATGATATGCTTCACCCTCTCATCACCAACAAGCTGGTTGAACGATGATTCTGTAAGCTTTTTACTCTTTATCTCCTTGTCACCAAGCAGTGAAACATCTGTTATTCCAAAGTAGTGAAATGGGCACAGCATGTTTTCCTCCATAGCCTGCTGCAAACGAATCTCATATGCAATCTGATAATTAAAAATCTGGTAAATGTTTTTTCCGTCAATATCATCATCGCGCTTATCGGGAGTCGCTGTCATTCCAAGCCACAGCTTTGGTGTGAAATAGTTCATCACCTTCTGGTATGTGTTGGCCGAGCTGTGGTGCGCCTCATCCAAAATTATGCAATCAAAGTCATCCGGTGCATATTTTCTCAAATGCTCATCACGATTTAAGGTCTGTACCGTTGCAAAAACATAATCCCTGTCATAATCACTGTACCCAGCACCGACAAGTCCCATAGAAACTGATTTATCAAAAATCTTTTCGTATGATTTTTTTGTCTGTCTTGCAAGCTGACCTCTGTGTACGAGAAACAGTACTCGTTTAAAGCCCAGCTCGCGCATGGCAAACGCAGATGCATATGTTTTTCCGGTACCCGTAGCTGATATGAGAAGTGCCCTATCCTCACCTTTTTCCAGTATTTTTCTCAGATTTGTGATAAAGCCAACCTGCATTGCATTTGGCTTTAATCTGTATTTTTCAATTGATGGAATTTCCTCGCTCTTTGCAATCTCACGCTGTCTTTTTATGATTTGATAGCGCTCTTTATACTCCTCATAAAAGTTGTCAAAGGAAAGAGCATAGCGCGAATTCCAAAGCTCATTGTATTCCTCAACAATCTGCTTTGCCACCTCTCCCTGCTCTGTAGAAACAACCTTTGTATTCCACTCTCTGTTGCTCGTAAGTGCGGCGCTTGTCATATTTGAGCTTCCGATAATGATTCGGTAAATCTCTTCTTTTTTGAATATATATCCCTTTGTGTGAAAGCCTTCAGCGGCCTTCTCCACATCATACATTTTGAGCGTGATGTTCGACAAACCGTGAAGCTTCTCAAGCGCCTTTGGTTCACTGAAATTCAGATAATTTGTGGTGAGAATTTCTCCCGGAATACCATTTTTCTCCAGCTCCTTAAGCGTCTGGAGCAATGGCGTAATGCTCCCATCGTGATAAACGCAACGCTTATCTGAAATTTGTCACAGGACATCAGCTCATCTTCTATTGAGGATAATACTTTTTTGCCTTCTTTATGGTTGTTTGACAAAAATTGTGGCTGATAAGCCAGGCTTGAATTGTATCCACTATTGATGAAGCCGGTTTCCAAACCGCGCGTAGTTCTGCTATTTTTTGTTTATTCATACTGCCTCCCACAGCTCATTCCATCCTGCATAGCCCATCGATACAAAGTATCTAAACCATATGCGCCATGCATCATAAAACAAGCTGTCTTTGTTCTCCTCAGCCAATGTTACCAGGTCAGCACACCTTACTACATAATCCTTATCCTGTGTGAAACGACCTGTTAATATACCATTTTTGTAAAGCTCATACAGATTTTCAAGGGCAGCCTTTGCTGTAGACATATCAAAATTGCAGGCCCCACTTTCGTTGATTTCATTGAATTTAAAGCACTCCCTATAATTTTTTTCTATAACGTTATCTGATACTTATTTTCCATATTATCACATTCATCCTTTAGCACCATCTCATGCCACTCTTCTCCGCCCAGGTAGAGCTCAGCAATTCCCAGATCCTGCAATCCAAACTTCTTATACATCTCTACCTTCTGCTCTAAGCATGTCAGAAACAGTTTTTTTCGTCCATTTGCCTTTTCACGCTGACTGTAGCGGTACACGAGCTCTCTGGCAAGGCCCTGTCCACGATACTCCGGAAGCACGTCAAGGCCCAGAAGCATCACATTTTTACCGTTTTCATCGCATAAATCGATGTCCGTGAAGAACTCATCCCTGAACTTTTCCTCGTCTGTTGCCACACCATTTAAAAAGCCTGCCAGCTTACCTGTTGATTTATCAACTGCCACGAGAAATAGCTGTGGTACCTTTGCAATTCTCTCTGTCATTGCCTTTGGAGAGCATGCTTCATTCGGTGGGAAACATATCTGCTCAATTGCTATTGCCTGTTCTACCTCGTCTGGGTTTATACTTCTAAATTCAAAATTGTCTGTCATTATTTTATACCTCATTCTTCTGTTTACCATATGTTAAGATTTTTTGTATAAGTATATAACCAAAATCAGCCACAAAGGCATTTTACTGCTTTTACGACTGATTTACATTGAAACCTGACAAAAACCTCCTTTTTGCTTTAATGATAAACTCAAAGCGCAAAGGAGGTCAATGTTCATTTATGAATACCTACAATTAATTACGAAAGAACGATAATGCTTCCTTCAATCCATCAGACTCATTATTCATGTGTTCTGCCATTTCTGAAACTCCGTGCATCATCGCATTGAGTTCCTCGATGTTGGCATTCATCTCTTCAGTTGCTGCGGCATTTGCTGCGTGACGTCTGTCAGGCTGTTGCTGCTCTTCGTGATGTCATCGTTCAGCTCAATCATCGCAGTGACAAGCTCTTCGATTTCATCAGCTTTTTCTGCCGTCTTTTGAATCTGCTCATCAAGTGAGCCAAATTCATCGAGTACTGCCTTAATCTCTTCCTTCTGCTTGGCATTGTCCTCGACGATGGTGCCGGATGCCTGTACACAATACCTGCACTCTTCAACCAGTGATGATATTATCTGCTTGATATTCTCAAGCTCCGTATTGGTATTGTCTGAGAGCACTCGAATCTCCTGTGCCACTACTGCGAAGCCTTTTCCTGCATCGCCGGCTCTGGCCGCCTCTATAGATGCATTGAGTGACAAAAGATTGGTTTCACTGGATATTTCCTCAATGACAGAGACAATATTGCTCACCTTGTCAACCGTAGTATTTACAGTTTCTATG
>ENA-OQAS01000776-OQAS01000776.1-human-gut-metagenome-genome-assembly--contig:-NODE-776-length-16173-cov-5.300386_pt1 | contig 16173 bp, 15 predicted proteins | sample MGYA00242733_ERZ504523 | MGnify/ENA primary metagenome ERZ504523 (study PRJEB26092, sample SAMD00036239) | human gut metagenome | host: Homo sapiens | study: EMG produced TPA metagenomics assembly of... | reverse complement strand
TCCATTAAAGCCAAACACCCACCGAAAAAGGTAAGGACTGGCTGATACTTCGGTCTGTACTCTGAAAGAAGTCATATCATACGCAAGGGTTGTCACATCTTCTCCGAAACGGTCAACCATTGTTTTCATCAGGCTGTTATCACACCGCAAATCCACAAGAACTTTCTCTCCTGAGAACATAAAGAACACTTCTTTTGTAAAATTCTCAATATCAAAATCATCGAGCATAGGAATAATATCCTTAGCAAGTATATCTGGTCTCAATGCAATGCGGTCTACTCTAAAATTTATAACTTTTCTCTGCTTTTCAGAATATCCGAGAACATAATAATAGTCCCCACACCAGATAAGTTTATACGGACTGAGCTTATACACCTCGCCTTTATTCTTAAGAACTTTCTTCTTTAGTCCTGTATAGTCATAATACTGAAATGAAATCTGCTTGCCGCTATTTATGGCTTCATTTATCGTGTCAATAATATAATAAATCTGCTCGTTGTCCGGCTTTATTCGATTAACAACATAGTTGTTTCTCCTGAGTTTTGCCACCTGCCCTGCACTTGTCATTGTATGTATCTTCTCAATCAGTGCGTCGCTTTTCTTACTCGTAATAAATTTGGATGATTCTACTGCGTCAATCAACAGTTTCAGCTCAGGTAGCTCAAACTTACGGCTTGCCACAAAGTATTTACTTTGAGTGGAATGAATAACAACAATATCCATTCCAAACTCCTGAAGAGCCGCAATATCCTTTGTTATGGTAGTCCTATGAGCAGATATCCCATATTCATCATTTAATATATTGATTAACTGCGTTGTGGAAAGCATATTTTCCTCATCTGTTCTCTCAAGCAGTATCTTTTGTAAATATAAAATCCTTGGTTTTGATTCCATTGATTTCCTTTCTGAACTACTCCTACATATCTCCAAACACTTCTCCCTAACTCTCTCATTCGTCATATAGGGATAACCGTTCCATCTGTCATTGTCAAATTCTCTTATCATTCAAACCCAGAACTCATCTAGTCAGTCATTTTCTTTACAATCAATCTTACTTTATCATAATCATAAGGGCAGTAAAGCACCTGTCCGAAGCTTGCACTGTTCTTTTCCGCCTTATATGTTTTGACCAGTTTCATTGTGTCAGACTTATATTCCAAAATGTGGTTAATTAAAGTAAATGATATGTCCGTGTAATTTACCAATTACTTTCCTTATGAATCCATCTTATCCTTTAATGACTTTAACTAGAGCCTTTGCAATCATAATTGCGTCTTCTTCTGTATTGTCTCTACCAAACGAAATACGAATAGTGCCTTCTGAATACTCAGATGGTACTCCGATTGCCTTAATAACATGCGAGACTTCTGTATTTACAGAATCACAAGCCGAACCCGTTGATATACAAATTCCCATCAAATCCAAACGATGCAGTAACATTTCCCCACTCGTTCTGCGGATAGACAAATTTATATTCCCCGGAACATGATTATTAGAACCATTTCTAATAAAATCTATCTTAGACTTCAAAAGAACATCGTTAAATGCTTCATCTAAAGCAAGTAGTTTTTTATTCACTTTTTCCATTTCATCGCAACTTTTTTTCAATGCAATGGACATTCCTACAATCGAAGCAATATTTTCAGTTCCTGCACGCTTATGGAATTCCTGAGCACCACCATCTGCAAATGAAGATATTTTTGTACCTCTCTTAATGTACAAAAACCAATTCCCTTTGGTCCGTTAAATTTGTGTGCCGAGGCAGAAAGCATATCCACACATAAGTCACTGACATCAATTGGAATATGCCCAACTGCCTGAACTGCATCTGTATGAAATAAAATACCGTTATCATGAGCTACGGTTGCTAACTCTTTTATTGGTTCAATCGTTCCAATTTCATTATTAACCATCATTACAGAAATCAGCTCAGTATTACCTTTTATAAATTTCACTAAATCTTCGCATGATACAACACCTTGTTTGTCAACTGGAAGATAATCCACTTGAAATCCAAAGTGTTCTAATCTTCTACAGGCATTCAGAATTGCATGATGTTCAATCTGCGTTGCAATTGTATGATGTTTTTTCCCCTTCTCAGCAATCCCCTTTATTGCCCAGTTATCACTTTCCGTGCCTCCTGATGTAAAATAAATTTCATCTGGTTGAGCACCGATGCATTCTGCAATTAAAGTTCTAGCTTCCATCAAGGCTTTTTTCGGTTTACGTGCAAATGAATATGGTTGCGACGCATTGCCATATTCTTCTTGAAGCCATGGAAGCATTGCATTAAATGCATCTTTATCCAATTTTGTTGTTGCTGCATTATCAGCGTATATAAAATGCTTCATAGCTATTCCTCACTTAAAAAGTGTACACCCTTCATCCTTAAATTCTTCTATTTTGTCCAGTAAATCATCAACAGTACATCCTAAAAAATCAGCCAAACAGTCCATACAATAAAAATTGGCAATGTCTTTTCCAAGAAGCTTTTTGTTTATGCCTACAGTATCTTTATCCAATTGCTTTTTTCCACAAGCAATACACTCTTTACTCATTATTCTCTCACCATTAAACATGGAACATCTTTATTTTTATATTCACTGTCAATCATGCCTTGCTGAAGTTTGATAATTCTTCGCATTTTCATAGCTGGCGTTAAACAGTAGTCTCTAAATTCCATCTTGTCAACATCAAACTCATTTCTAACATTTGGAAACAGCAGCTTTAAATATGCAGTTGCCAACCTTTTAATTGCCTCTGTATCACGAGTATCCGCATGCTCGGGAACTTCTACAATCTTTTCCACAATGGCACGATAACTCATATCATTTCTGAGTTCATGAAGAATAGAGCAGAAATATTCAGAGTTAAGTGCCCATCCGGTTAGTTTAAGACCATCATTCATTCTAGGTATATCCCACCCTTTAACGAATCCGTGAATACGGTCAAGAAGTGCCGTTTCCTGAAACAACGTAGGTAATTCTCCTAACATATAACCATACTCATCCATGTTTTCTTCTTTTATATTACCAAGGAATACTACACCAGCATCCGATTCTCCATTATAGCCATTGGAATTAAATGTACCGTACTCAAGATATCCTTGAAGTATGGAACGCATTTCATTTTCGTCGCCGAAATTTACAAGCTTTACTTCATCAATCGCTACATAGTCCGGACCACAAATATAACCCGGTTTTCTTCTGTTAGCATCATAAAACATTTTTGAACGGGTAACTTTTCCACCGTCTGTCAGCAAGCCGTTTTTACTGATATGACCAAAAACATAACTTTTTCCAGTTCCCTTAGGAGCTAGTTCAATAAGGTTTATTCTTTTCTCTACAAACGGCAATAGTCTAGTAAGCATTGTCAGCTTTTGAAGTTTCGTTTCATATCCGTCAGCATTATAGTCGATAGCTCCTAATAAGATATCTATCCATTCATCCGTTTCAAAGTTTGACCTCATTTCTTTAAAATACTCAACATCTACCGTATAAGGGCGAAAATTCTTGAAACCAGTCAACTTTATTTTTCCCGGAATCTTTGGCTTTACTGTATCATCAGGTTGACGATATCCTAATTTTATAATTCCCCAAGTTTCTCCTGTATTTATCAAATCTTCTTTATAGACATCCCAAATAGCCGGTTCAATCAAAGTTTCCTTTTCAGTAACTCCAAAATCAGGAATAGCAAATGATATTTCTCCGGTCTTTATATTGATATCTACGGAAATTTTTGTCAGGATTTGAACACTTTCATTCTCATAGATGATTTTATTTTTTATACTCATCCAATCCTCTTTTTTGGGTATGAACTTCTTAACAAATGCAGATACTTCATCCACATCAAAATTCCCAAAATCATCGCTGAACATTTTCAAAAGATAATCTCTTAAAAATGCAGGAAGTCCAAGAGAAGAAAAGAAATTATTATTTTTTAAATCTTTATAAACAACCATTTCATCAAAATAGTCTCTAAGTTTATCAGTCATTTATTTTTACCTCTAAAAATCGAACATATTATTCTGTGACATTCCCTTTTTCTCAATTTCAAACTGCTGTCCAGATGCGAGAACACTGCCACCATCAAGGATATCAATAGAAAACTTGCCTTTTTTGCTGTAATTTTTCAATTCTATGCTGTATATATAAGGTTCAGCAGTTTCTTCAGCATTGTAATAATTACCATCCAATTTAATGGAAATATTATTACTTCTAATTCCAACATAAATTTTAATGATTGCGTATTCCTTTGCACCTAATGTTAAAACTCTTGATTCATCGACGATAAAGGCTTCTATATTAGATGCTTTTTGTGTAATTTCAATAATTGGAACCGCAACTTCCTCCATAGAAGCTCCACCGTGTACTTCTACATTTGCACGTCGCTTCCCCTAAATCTGTCATAATTCGCCAGAATCCAGTATCCAGACTCTTCAATTGCAAAATCTGGTTTATCGTCAATTTCACTTATCTTGCAACATCTTCCTGAATGCTCGCCTTTTGTCTCCATATTCCATATATTTTCAGTTTCATGAAGGACAGCAAGTCGGCTAGCACCATGGTCAGAAATAATAATTGCTTTATTATATGACCCAGCAAGTATGCTTGCTTTAATTTTCGTCAATAAATCATCTATTATTTCGAGCTCTTTTATGAGGTAAATTGGTGTTTTTTCTTTCTCATAGTCGAAGCTATCTTTGCCATGATGCTTAATATCATCTAAATCCTTTATATCTGATATTAGACATCCTTTATCTTTTAACACATCTACAAATTCCTTGTTAAATACAGTTAATGATGGCAACTCGCATCTTGCACAAGATATATTTGCCGAAGTCCGTATTCGCTACACTTCTGTTGAATAAAGCTTAAGTATTCAACTCCCATTGCATCAACAAAAAATACTTGTGCATTTTGTGTATCAAGTTTATCTACATAGGCTGTACGTGGTTTTAAGATTGTAACAAAATCCATTTTTATTGCCTGCTCTTCAACAACTTTATCAAAAGATGGCAGAATACGATTTGTTATCTTTTGATATTTGTAATTCTCAAAATAGGTATTCAAAAATTCATTTCTATATCTATAACTTGACAAATAATACGCTAAATCGGGATAGACATTCATCAAAATAGAAACCAACTCATCCTTTGAATACTTCACACCATAATTGCTAAGCCATTTGATGATTTTTTCTTTTTCCGGTTGTGTTAAATCTGTCAGATAGTAAATTTCATCTTCTCCTTTGGTTGATAAAATTTTACAAAAATCTATCGTCTCAGGCAATGGCTTTTTCAGCTCACTAATTAAACTTTTCTTTGCCTATACAATTTCTGATAGTTTTCACTCTTCCAATCAATATCAAGTACAGACCGAAAAATATTCTTTATCAATTCACTGGATTTTGACGTCTTATTTAACGCAAGTTTAAGGTAATCATTATTCTTAACACCGCAAATCAGAAGTGCAATATAGTAAAGCCATCTCTTTTCAACGTCAAATTTCGGATATTCTCTTATTACATGTAAAAGATTATTTTCTGACCCAAAATTGTCTACAATAACCGTAGTCCACGTTCCTGATTTTCCCATTTGATGGAGCACATAATCCCATTGTTCCGGCAATCCACATGCTTGAGGAACAATTCCTGTTCTTGAATCTTTATTTCGGAGAATATCATAACTATTATTTACTTGTGAAATATGAAAGACTGATTCAGCAAAAGAGCTTTTATCTATTGCTGTTGCAATATATGCATCTCTATTGAAGCAACTATCTATGGCTGTTCCAATGTTCTGTATCCCACTATATGAATCCGTAAAAATATCGGAGAGCGTCGGAGAAATGAAATTTATATTGCAAATATTGTCAGGATTTCCATCAACGATAACCAATCTTCCGCTCTCAGATATTCTAGGATCTGTAAATCTGAGATATTTCTCACATTGATATGTAATAATTACAACATGACCAGAAATGCTTGTTGTAATCAGTGTTTTTAAAGCCTGCTTTGCCACATTTTCTCCAAATAGCATAAGGAATCCAGACAATCCGGTTATAAATGTATTACCACTGTTACTTGATACAGATGCGTATAACTCATCCAGTTTTATTGCCTCATCTTGGTTGCAAAACTCCTCTATAGCCGGGAACTTGTTACTACCCACCTTAAAATATTCTGCTATATTTGCTAAATCTTCCCTTGTTTGAACATCAACAATCAAAGGATATCTTTTATTAGAGTTCAGATATTTTTGAACTCTCTTTTTGTGTCATCCAGATTCATATGTTTTATCCTCCGAATCACTTTTGTTTCTTTATGATTTCCAACCCAACAACAAAATTATCTTCTATCATTTTCTTCAGATATTCTTTTACCTGTTCAGCTGGCATTTCGTCTATTACTTTTTTTGCTTTTCCATACCCTGACTCATTATATTTTGCATTAGCCATCGTCTTAATCTTTGCTGTAACCGCTTTATTTCCAAGCCAATGATACGGCGAATCTGAGATATGGTTCTGAAGGTAAGTTCTAACTTCATCAACATCATCAAACAGTTCAGAGAACTCTTCAAGGAAAACATCTCTAAATGCTTTATCTCTATCTTCTTTATTATTCAATTTCTGCACATAGGTCATTTTATCAAGATAGTCTAGTGCTGTTGTAATGGTATTCTCATCTTTAGTTTTAGAATTTATAGCTCCAAATACCTTTCTTGCTGTTGCGACTTCATCATCGGGAACCATGGCAAGGATAGGCATATGATACTTATTCGACCACATATATGGTGAATCAGTATCGGTCAAATCGTTCCATTTCTTTTTGAGTTGAGTATACAACTGAGCATTCTTATATAAATCGACTGCTTTTTGAACCTTGCCGGTATACTTATCTCGCTCAAGTAAATAAGAACCTCCAAATCCATATGTATCATCATCAAGAATGGACTTAACATCTTCCTCTGAAAGGTCGTCTAAATAGAAACTACACGCTTTAATAAATAAACTGCTCTGTGAGCCCATAAAATACTTAAAGTTTTCTATATTCTCACGAAGTAAATCAAGAAATGGCTTCTTTTGTGAATCAAGAAGATTTCTTTGCTTATACAGGTTGTAAAGCATCTCATAAAATGCTTTGCTATCGCCAAGCTCATTTTTAATCATTGAATAAGCTAATCGAATCTGACCAATCTTATCAACCCATGCACGAATCGCTTCCATATAGGTTGCATTTTTAGATAAAACACCATTGCTTATTTCAATAATTTCATATTCACAAATAAGCTCATCTATTTTTGCATTGACTGTATCTGTATTCCATACCCAATTGGCAGCATCTGAGCTGAATTTATATTGCAACTGATTGATATACTGACCGCCGTCATTGATTTTTTCAGCAACAGCAGGAAGTTTCCCTCCATCGTATAATTTTAAATACTCAAGCATACCAGATTTGCAATTGTCCTTTGTGAGTATACTCTTCAAGTCATCTACAACGCCCTCATTATCTAAGCATAATTTCCCAATAGTAAGAGCAATGTCATTATCAGACTTCTCGCCTTCCATGTTCTTGTTATTCGCAATGCCACAATAGTTATCAATAAGTTTTGAAACGACATCTTTATCTGTCTTAAAAGTCTTATCGTCAAGCACATACTTGATTACCCAAATAGGGAAGGAAAAACCTTTCATCTGTTCTCGGATTCGTGACCTTGTTTCCGTAACAGAAACACAATACATTTCTGGAATATCGAAAGCAACTGATGTAGCCTTGTTAAAGGCACGTTCTTCTTCCGTCAATGTTACGATAAACTTATCTTTATAACGTTTTTCCGGCGTGTTGTCCTGCTTAATAATTTCAGAAATCATACTGGCAAGCTTTTCCGCATCTAACGGTACTGTTGTTAAATTGTCACTGTAAGAATAAACGCCTTTCGTGTATTCCTTTAAAATAAATCCAAGAATAAAAGCCGTCAGGTTACAAGGCATAAATCCGTATGGTTCTGCTTTCAGCATCTCATATATTGAAGCAATAGAAATACGGTCACTTTTATTAAAAGTTTCGTTAATAAACTCATCTACCGTTTTCTTCAAATCTGCAATATAAGAATGAGAGTTATTCCAATATTCTGGAACTTTCCATGCGCCCTTCAGAGCATTTTCAAGTTTAGTTGCTTCATTACCGGAACGGAATGTCCCTTTTGTTTCTTCGTTAATACCACATGTTGCACCATTTCCCAACGAATTGGCATCATACATTGTATTCAAAACACTTGTATAAGCACCCTCAAGACATTGTGGGTAATGGAATTTATCTATATCAAGCAGATAGATAAACAAATCCTGAATATTCGCCACTCGTTCTCCATTTGTTGCATAGCGAGAGTATACATAGAAATCGCCGCATTTAATTCTCTTCGCCCAATTTGAAAGCACCTCGATAGCATATCCCTCGTATGTCTTTCTCTGGTCTAAATCGCTGTTTCCGATTGCAAGAGACATGGCATAGTTTTCAACAAACTCATTATACTCGCCTTCACCGAGAACACATGTTGAACTATCGATTACAATTGCATTTGATTCAGGATTATTCACAAAGAAATTCTCTATCTTTTTCTTCAATGCACCGCTTTCAGCCGAATCTCTGCCAATAGTTGCAACGGCATAAAGTTTGTTATTAGTTGCACTTGGATTGTTTGCCTTTTTTATTTCACTATCAAAATCTGAGAGCGTAGCATATGCCAATGAATAACGAAGCTTTAATGCACCCGTAAATTCAATAGTAGTACGCAAATTACTACCTGCCATAAATGACATATCTTTTGTAGATTTACCTTTAGCCTGAGCAATGAACGGACCCGGGTCTACACTTGGTCCCATGTTTTTGCAGCAATACGAGAATACATCGCCAGTCAAAGGCGTTCTGGTTACTACATGGTCGTTCAAAAGTTTTTTTGCAATATTCTGTGCCGTAAATTCAAGGTCAGTGCCCTCGAAAGCAAGTGTCAAATTTTTGTTGTTTGGAAGAAAAATATCACGGTTTCCACTCATTCTTTCAGATATAGCCTGAAGCAACAAGATAACCTTGAGTACACGCTTTTCATCTTCCATAAGCTCCTTATCCATTTTCTGAGTATAACAGCTTAAAACCTCTCTTATGCCATCAGCCAATTTCTGGCTGCCTGTTTCATAAAAGAAATTCCATAACATATCAATCGTGACAAATGGATTTTGAGAACTAAAATCATATCTGTCAATAAACCACTGAAATGCTTTAACATCCTCGCCTTCATCATTCTTAATAAAATTGAACATGCTACGGGCTGTAGATGTGTAGTAAATCGAAATATGCTGCAATATAAGGGCTGCATAAGGATGAATCGGTAAAACATTACTTAAATCTTTGTCTGTTAAACCAATTTTTTTGCTTACAGCAGAACGGCTCTGCATAGTACGGTCTTCTAAACTTTTCCTGTGCTTCTCCCATTTCGCAGCTTTATCAACATCATCTGTTACCTTCAATGCCTCATGCATCAATTCAAAAGCTATATTTTCAGGCAATGAAATGTGAATTGGCGAAACAAATCTGTCGAGGATTTTTCGCTTATCTGGGTCTCCATCAGAAAAATAGCCTTCAGCTTTATGTGTAACAATCAAAAGACAGAACGGTGCCGTAGCAGCAAGCTCTGCAACTTGCTGAAAACCAGTAAGATGATGCATGTTATTCTCAAAATACTCTGAAAATTCATCCCAAATGAATACAAGTTCCTTAAGGTTATTCTTTTCGATAATTTCACGTATCCAATCGCAAAGTTCCCCTGTAGTCATGGAAAAGCTTCCCTTTACAACCGGAACTTAAACACTTTTTTAACCAAAGTATTCAAAGCTTCTTCCTTGAAATTTCTTAATTTTTCAAGAATACTATCCGCAGTATCTCCGTTCAACACTGTCTGATATTTACCCTTAGCATAAATGTCAAAACTCTGCTTATTTTCTTCATCTTCAAAATATCTGATAAGCGAATTCTTCAAAGAAGTACTGGCTACATTTTCAATTCCCGCATCAGCCAATGCTTTCTCTACACCTTCCTGAATAGCAACAACCAAATCCGTATCACTTTGAATATCAGATGAGCCATAACGATGACAAACAAGAATTTTACCTTCGTTTTTCTGTGCAATCAGTTTTTGACAAAGAAAATTATCAAGATTATAACGCTCAAAGTATGCGTTTGTTTCCTCGTCTGAAGCCTCAATGAGTTTCTTTAATGTCAGAACAGCATGAGATTTACCTGTGCCATATGCACCGTCAACCCATACCGATAATTTCTGCTTGCGTGATAGAACATCTACCATTGACTTCAATAGCTTAATGAATGTAGGATGTGGGTAGAATTTTTCCACAAATCCGGCTGTTCCTCTATTATTTTCTTATCTACCTGTGGAAAATACTCCGGGTCGATATCAAAATACTCTCTGTAACTCATTCTCTTTTCCTCCTCAGAACAGCTCGTTTAAAATTTCATTAGCCGTCTTATCACTTTTGAGTGTAATATTATCCAGACCAAGCGTAAATCTTGCTTCAATCAAATCAGGATAATTAAATGTAAGACCATTCAGGATTTTCTCCATTGTTTCTCGGTTCAATCCAAAAATCTGTGTTGGACTAATTCCAGCACTTTCAACAGATGTATCAAGTAATCTGGTTAATGTGAACTGTCTGTAATTTCCGCATGCCTCAGCAAATTTATAAAGTGCATATAGTATCACTTTTTCGTCTGGATTTTTCCATGAACCTCTAACAAAATAATTCAATGTAATAGTTTCTCTTCCGTTTGATGATACTTCTCTTCATAATCTATAACACTACCAAGACCAAGTTGCTTTCCAAACGGTGTCTTAATCAAAAACGATTTAAGAGCATCACAAATATTTCTCTTTCCTAAACCAGATTTATCATTTTCCATGACTTCGTCTAATCTAAGTTTTATAGACTCTGGTGTTGATGTCTCACTGAAAGGTATATTCTTTATAAACCATCTAAACTCTTCTGAATCCTCTGCATATACTAGGTTACACATTAGATAAGCCCACATACTCTCATCATCTACTCCAAGAGAAAACATTTTTTCTGCGAACTTGTTCGGTTTATATTTTATATACTTATACTCTTTTCCTTTCAAGGATTTATCTTCGTCTACCAATCCCGCATCTTTAACAAAATTTAAAAATGCATCCTTTTTCTTATTTGGTACTTCGCCATCTCCATCTGATTTCCAAAACGATGACGTTCCCTCATAGTCAAAGTACACTCTCAACCAATTTTCTTTAATACCAAAGCTATAATATCTATCAAGTCCAGTCATGACCTTTGCTCCTATTCTATTTTTTATAGAGTTATATCTCAAACAATGAGAATATATATCGTGGCAGCTAAAGCAATGCTTACACTGATTTGAAATATGCACTCCATTTGCCATATCAATACAACCACTTTTACATTCGGCTGCACAATACCCACAATTAACACAATAAACGCTCTTTATAATCACACTCTTAAAAAGCGACAAAAATTTTATATCTGATTTACTATTTTCAATATTAGGAAACGTAAATTGCTCTCCACCTTCTTGAGTACTTATAGTACGAATTGCATAAGATTTTCCTTCATATGCTATGCTAAATTCACCATCCCCCAAACTAGTAACCTGACCAATAGTCTTTGCCCATTCTTTCCAGTATTCATTCTTTTTCTGTACAGTTATAACATTTTGTCCCTTGACTATTTCAAACACATGCTTATCATGACCGAAACTTAATTCTCTGCCACTTTTTCTAGTACGCCAGTATCCTTGTTCGACAAACCTATCATAATTTTCCTTTGAGAAGTTTTTTCCACTAGTAGTTATTATTTTATTGATAAACAAGTCTGTATCATCGGGATAATTTTTATACTTCATGTAATCATGTTTCCCTTGAGACATAGGACAAACAAGGCAGCCAGCTCTTGTATTACCTTTTTTATATGCATTATTAAAGGTCAAGCCATTTTCATATATGTATAGAAAAAGTTCTGCCGTGTTCCATTCCAGAATAGGATGGCAGCTATATTGCCCAGAATGCTTACCTCCATAACTGATTGCATCATACTCACTTCTAGATAAGCTTTCATCTCCACGAACACCAGTGAATGCCATACCAGTAAAATCAGGTTTTTGTAAAACTTCTCTAAGTTGCATTATCTGCGGCGTAGTTTTATGCACACTACAACACCAACGTATTGTTACAGCTGGCGGTCCAAAGATTTGCCATGTATTCTCAGGTTTTAATTTTGATTTTGCCTGCAAAAAACTCAATTTTTTCTTCAGCACAAATTTGTTTTATTTTTTCAACAGTCTCATATGTATCGGGGAATTCCATTCCAGTATCCCCAAATAACACCTTAAAGCAGTTATGAGGAAGTGCTCTTTGAACCAAATCCAAGGCAACGACACTGTCCTTACCACCAGAAAAAGCTACATAAAAAACATCCACCTTGTCTTGATACTCAATAAAAGTATTATATATTTTCTTTATAGTTTCCTGTACAAGCTGCTCCATTAACTGTCGATTCTTATCGACCATAGCAGGTATATCAACAAATCGAAGAGGATAACCTTCCGGCTCCGGGTCTTCAATAAGAACTAATTCCGGAGGTGTATAAAGAGATCCTCCCTTGGTTTTTGCAACGAGTCTTCCTCGATAATAATAATTATTGGCTTCTGCCACATATATGGGAAACTGTCATTTTTATCATAATCCCAATATTTATCAAACCCTAAAATATCAAGTTCTTTATAATAAACGGGTCTGGGTTCCTTTGAAAATGCCAGTGGCATTGGGGTTAATATATAACCACCGGTAGAACTATCCCATTCGTATGCATACATCCTGTTTATTCCTTCCTGTTCCGAATTTGTGTTGCTTTCCGCATAGCAGTATCTAAGTCCTTATAACTACGCCTTGTAATCATATTAACATCTGCAAGATAATTCAGTGCTTCGCTTTTCTTTAATTCAATTCGGCTTTCAGAAAGCACTGCTGCACAAGCATCCTCAAATTCTTTAATTTTTCCATCTTTTTTAACAATAGCTCCTGCCACATTGTGCAGGGATTGTCCATTATTCAAAAGTACAAACTTTTTGCTATATGAAATCAAAAAGCTCTCTAACATATACTCATTCCATTCATATCCAACAGATGGGAATGCAAGGAAAGAGTCTATCTCACGAATTCTGATGTAATCCTTTGACATAAAGCTCTCAATAACTTTATCGACTGAATCCACATCAAAATTTATCCGTTTTTTTGAGACAAATAAATCGTGACTGACTCGCACTGAAACTTCTGATAAAGCGTCGAAATAAATTACAGTATCTAATTCTTTTGAAGTATATATATTTCGTCTGCTGTAAACTCTGCATGATGTTTAGCATACAACTGATATACATCTCTCATAGAAAAACTGTCTTTTGGCAGGCTGATAACAGCACCTTCAAAACGAAACCTTCCGCTAAATCGTTGTTCGATTGCATTTCTAATTCCAAGACCTGAAAGGTACAGATTATTTTCAACAAATAATGGAAATTTATCTTGAATCATATTCCAGACATTCGTCCAAATTGCATATTCGTCCTCACTGATAAAACCCTCAATAATCTCTGCAATATTCTCCAGTTCATCATCAGTGATTTCAAAAATATCTGTATGAAAATACTCGCCCTTAGAATTTCGTAAAAATCGAGAATCCGTTTTAATGATTCTGTCAACTCGTTCTTGTGGGATATGTGATAATGTGCTAAAAACATCATCAAGTCTCATTGGTTTACCGGCGGAAAGAAAATATTCTTCAATTTCCTCTGTGTGGTCAATTTTTACATTTCTATCAACCGACATATAATCTGAAAAATAATAATATTTATCTTTCTCAGCCGAATACTCAATATAAGCTTTCAACATTTTTTCGTCTGCCAGTGTAAAACAACTTGCAAAAGCATCTGATAAATCCTGATAAATCGCCTTATAATAAAGCACCGACTTTCCAGTAGAGAAGCAGTTATCAATGTATGCAAACAAAGTTTCCTTTGTGTTGTTATCAATTATTCCCTCAGCAGGAAAAAGTCTGTCTTTATATAGCACTCCACAATAACGCAATCTTTCTTCCAAGGCTTCATCATCAAAAGTGAGAGTTTCATCAAAAAGTGCATCATACATTTCTCTGAAATTTTCAAAATCAATAGAATCAAATTGCATTCCGTTGCGGTATCGTCTTAAAAGAGTGATTTCAAATTTTGACTTATCAAAATCTTTCGGCTGTACTTTTTCAATCTCATTAGCAACCGGAAGTGATGTTTTTTTCACTGATAAAGATTTTCTTTCTTTTGCAGGAAGTTGACCTCCCATTTTTAAGTATTTCTTAAATGCTGCTCTAAATCGGTTATGCTGCTTAGCATTAAACTCCAGAAACTCATTATCTCCCATGAGCTCTCGAATCAGCGTTGATGCGTCTTCAAAACCACAATCATAAATCATGTGCGAGGCATAATTATGATTTTTGCATATTCCTCGGCTGTTCTTATTGCTGAAACATAACTTCGCACGAAGCTTCTGCCATTTTCTCATAATTATACAAAAAGTCGAAAAATTGACCATCTGTAACTATGTCCTTTTCTTCTATCTTATATGGTTGTACCTGTTCCCGTAAAACTGAATTGGCATTTTTCCCAAACGAATAAATATCATCCGCCAATTTTGTTGCCCAAGATACATCATTTAGAATACTTATTACCAATTCCTCATCAGTACCATTGCCTAACATGGACATTATTTTTTCTAAAGTCATTCCATTGGGGTCATCGTATACCTTGGAAATATAATAAAGTTTCTGATAGATTTGAGAATATTTACTGTCCGAACTTTGGTTATCTTTAGCTTCAACATTGTCGCCTGAACCCTCTGTTGAGATTTCTACATCAGGAATCTTTATGCCAGACCTCTTTTCGCTTTGCTGCAAAATTTCTTATATAAAGGTACTGCTTTATCAAGAACAATTGCTGTCTTTTTATGCATCAACCTATATATTTTCATTCCAAGGAGCTTTGATGCAACGGTTATAAATTCATTTTTATTATTCATATCCCAAAAGCTCACTTTACTCAAGCTACGAGAGCAGCAATACTCCGAACCTTCATCAAGTGCATTAACTATTGTATTAGAACTATATTTGCTTATTGGATTAGATGAAAGCCATTGAATAAATTTTTCTCTTGTATTCATATTATTCATAGCCTCCTTGTATCCTATTTGTTCTTTTGCAAGTATGAGTATTTTCTCAAATTCATCTGAATTTAATTTGCTCATTTTTGCCATTTCAATATATAACTTACTAGCTCCCGGTAATCCTTTTTTCCCATCTGTCAAGAGATACTCCATTTTTATCATCTGAAGTGCAATTCCGTTTTCATTGCGAAACACTTCATCTATGTTAATCCATTTGCCTTTGCACGTTGTCTAAGCGAATTTGATAATTTATGTACGCACTCTGCTTTATCAATTTTATTGTCACGAATTCTGTTACAAGCATCTATCAACAATGCTACTTCATACTCGTCCCATCCTATCCGAACTGTCATATCAATCCTCTATAATTTGACAAATATCCCCGATATCACAATGGAACACCTTACAAATCCTCATCAGCACTTCCATAGATACCGTTTCATCTTTATTAAACTTTGTTGCAACAGATGATGAAATATCTGCTGCACGCATTAAATCCTGTCTATTCATCTGATTATCAATCATAAGTTTACGAAGCTTATTATATCTTATTTTCATCTGTAACGCTCCTTTGCTGTACACTTCATTCTTAGTTACAGTTACACGGATACTATTTTATCACATCATGTTCATTTTTTCAAGATATGTGTGTTGCAACGCCTCATTTCAAGCTATAGTTGTCACTTTTTACAAACACCTATTATTCAATCCCTATGTACCCGATGCTACTCAACTGAGCAGCCATCTTTTCAATTTTCCAGACACCGTCTGGAATTTTTAATATGCCGGAATACCGTATCCATAGATATTGCTGCTTCCGACTGCGTACTGTCTTTGCTTGCAGGCGTCGC
>ENA-OQAS01000775-OQAS01000775.1-human-gut-metagenome-genome-assembly--contig:-NODE-775-length-16178-cov-2.278176_pt1 | contig 16178 bp, 18 predicted proteins | sample MGYA00242733_ERZ504523 | MGnify/ENA primary metagenome ERZ504523 (study PRJEB26092, sample SAMD00036239) | human gut metagenome | host: Homo sapiens | study: EMG produced TPA metagenomics assembly of... | reverse complement strand
TGGACCATCGGAGAGAAATGTTGTGATCGACAAAGCGATCATTGCAGAGGATACCGTGATCGGTGACGGTGCGGTCTTGGTATCGGCGAGGAGAAACCGAACAAGCTCAAAGAGAGTGTTTACGCGTTTGGTCTGGTAACCGTCGGAGAGAAATCCGTCATTCCGCCAAATGTAAAAAGTTGGTAAAAATACAGCGATCGCAGGTGTGACCACGCCGGAGGATTATCCGGATGGATTGCTTGACAGCGGGGAATATATTGTTAAGGCAGGTGGCAAACAATGAAAGCATTAGGTATTATTTTAGCAGGTGGTAATAATTACAGAATGAGAGAGCTTTCCGACAAGCGCGCCATTGCTGCAATGCCGGTAGGCGGTGGATTCCGTGCCATTGACTTTGCACTGAGCAATATGAGCAATTCTCATATCCAGCGTGTTGCGGTTCTGACCCAGTATAATTCCCGTTCCTTAAATGAGCATCTGAACTCTTCTAAATGGTGGGATTTCGGACGTAAGCAGGGTGGCCTGTATATTTTTACACCGACGATCACGGCAGAGAACGGAAACTGGTACCGCGGAACAGCGGATGCCCTGGCACAGAACATTGATTTTCTGAAGCGCAGCCATGAACCGTATGTTATTGTGGCAGGCGGCGATTGCGTATACAAACTGGATTATAATAAGGTACTGGATTATCATATCCAGAAGAAAGCGGACATCACCATTGTGTGCAAAGATGTACCGATGACAGAGGATGTCAGCCGGTTTGGTGTTGTTCAGATGAATGAAGAATCCCGTATCGTGGATTTCGAGGAAAAACCGATGGTGGCTCAGTCCCATACAGTTTCCACCGGTATTTATGTGCTGCGCAGAAGACAGCTCATTGAGATGCTGGAGAAGAGTATGCAGGAGCACCGGTTTGATTTCGTTACAGATATCCTGATCCGTTACAAGAATCTGAAGCAGATTTACGGATACAAACTGGAAAATTACTGGAGCAATATTGCCAGTGTGGAATCTTATTATCAGACAAACATGGATTTCCTGAAACCGGAGATCCGCAATTATTTCTTCCATCAGGAACCATATATATATTCCAAGGTGGATGATCTGGCTCCGGCAAAATATAATACGGGAGCAGAAGTCCGCAACAGTCTTGTGGCGAGCGGATGTATTATCAATGGAACAGTGGAGAACTCCGTACTGTTCAAACAGGTATTGTAGGCAAGAACTGCGTAATTAAAAATTCTATTATTTGAACGATGTTTACATCGGTGACAATACGCATATTGAGAATTGTATCGTGGAGAGCCGTGATACAATTGTGCCAATACTTATTTATGCGGCGAAGATGAGGTGAAAATTGTGCGCGGGCACAATGAACGTTATATCATGTAGTCACGCTGTACGCGGCAGAGGGGAAAAAGACCGGCATTGATGTGACAGCTCAGCATACGAACCGACCTGCTGTGAAGAAAGAAATATACACAGGGGAAAAGAAGTATGAACATTACAGATGTGAGAATTCGAAAAGTTGACAAAGAAGGAAAAATGAAGGCTGTTGTATCGATCACGATTGATAACGAATTTGCAGTGCATGACATTAAGATCATCGAGGGTGAGAAGGGTGTATTCATTGCAATGCCAAGCCGGAAAAACGCAGAAGGGGAGTATAGAGATGTAGCCCATCCGATCAATTCTGATACAAGAACACAACTTCAGGAAATGATCATGGAAAAATATCGTGAAGAAATTGCGGAAGCATAAATACTTGTGGTATACTGTTATCCGCAACTGCACAGAAAGGAGAATCCTGCATTGCAGGGTTCTTCTTTTTGATTTGTATTTCCAGCAAGTCAAAAAGAATGTGAGGATGCGACAGATGTAAGGGGAAGATACCTGCTGAAGCAGATTGCATCTGGTGCAAAATCAGAACAAATCCTGATAGATTAGGAAAAATGAACGGTTGCAGAGGATTTTTCTGATTTTAACGAATCAAGTAAGTCCCCTGCTTCAATTGCGAAAAGCAATAAGCAGTGGGTGGGGACTTGCTTGTATCAGGAGGAGTGCAAGCTCCTTCTGATAAACTGCGGAGCAGTTATTCGGTTATGAGCAAGTAGCGAAGCGGATTGCGAATATCCGCTTGACTAATTCAGAAAAGAACATAGAATACTCTGACCGACCATCTGACAGGCCAGGGATTACATACATAAAAGGAGGACATATACAGATGTCAAAAGGAAGATTCGGCATCCATGGAGGACAGTACATTCCGGAAACACTGATGAATGCTGTCATCGAATTGGAGGAAGCTACAACCATTATAAAGATGATCCGGAGTTTAACGCAGAGCTTACAGAGCTTCTGAACGAATATGCAGGAAGACCATCCCGTCTCTACTTTGCATCCCACATGTCAGAAGATCTGGGTGGAGCAAAAGTATACTTAAAGAGAGAAGACTTAAACCATACAGGTGCTCACAAAATCAACAATGTACTTGGTCAGGTACTTCTTGCAAAAAAATGGGCAAGACCCGTGTCATTGCAGAAACAGGCGCAGGTCAGCATGGTGTGGCAACAGCAACAGCAGCAGCTCTTATGGGTATGGAATGTGAAATCTTCATGGGAAAAGAAGACACAGAACGTCAGGCATTAAATGTATACAGAATGCGTCTTCTGGGTGCAAAGGTCAATGCAGTTACTTCCGGTACTGCAACACTGAAGGATGCTGTTTCCGAGACAATGAGAGAGTGGACAAACCGTATTTCCGATACACATTATGTACTTGGTTCTGTAATGGGACCTCATCCGTTCCCTACAATTGTCCGTGATTTCCAGGCAGTGATCTCCAAAGAAATCAAAGAGCAGATCCTTGAAAAAGAGGGTAGACTTCCGGATGCAGTGCTGGCATGTGTGGGCGGTGGTTCCAATGCAATCGGAACATTCTACAATTTTATCAATGACAAAGATGTCCGTCTGATCGGATGTGAGGCAGCAGGACGTGGCGTAAATACGGCAGAGACAGCAGCTACCATTGCAACCGGCAAACTGGGAATCTTCCATGGAATGAAATCTTATTTCTGCCAGGATGAATATGGTCAGATCGCACCTGTATATTCCATTTCCGCAGGTCTGGATTATCCGGGAATCGGACCGGAACATGCGCATCTCTATGATACAGGACGTGCAGAATATGTACCTGTCACAGATGAAGAAGCAGTAGAAGCATTTGAGTATCTTTCCAGAACAGAGGGAATCATTCCTGCCATCGAAAGTGCTCATGCAGTCGCTTACGCAAGGAAAATTGTTCCACAGATGAGAAAAGACCAGATCGTGGTCATTACAATTTCCGGACGTGGAGATAAGGACTGTGCAGCAATCGCGCGTTACAGAGGGGAGGATATCCATGAATAAGAGAATTACAGAAGCATTTGAAAAAGGAAAGGCATTTATCCCGTTTATTACCTGTGGAGATCCGTCTCTGGAAGTGACAGAGCAGCTTGTCTATGCAATGGAGGAAGCTGGTGCAGACCTGATCGAGCTTGGGATTCCCTTCTCTGATCCCACAGCAGAGGGACCGGTGATCCAGAGAGCAAATGTGAGAGCACTTTCCGGTGGTGTGACTACAGATAAGGTATTTGACATGGTGGTAAAGATCAGAAAGAACAGTTCTGTTCCTATGGTGTTTATGACTTATGCAAACGTGGTATTTTCTTACGGAACGGAGCGGTTTATTAAAACAGCTGCAGAAATCGGATGGATGGTTTGATTCTGCCAGATGTGCATTTGAGGAAAAAGAAGAGTTTGATATTGTATGTAAGAATACGGTGTTGATCTGATTCTCTCTGATTGCGCCGACTTCTCATGAGAGGGTCGCACAGATTGCGAAGGATGCGGAAGGGTTTGTGTATTGTGTTTCTTCTCTTGGTGTTACAGGAACAAGAACTAATATTACTACGGATATCGGAGCTATGGTGAAGTTAGTGAAGGCTGTGAAGGATATTCCATGTGCTGTGGGATTTGGTATTTCTACGCCGGAGCAGGCGAAGAAGATGGCAGCACAGTCGGACGGGGCAATTGTAGGATCTGCAATTGTGAAGTTGTGTGCAGAACATGGTGCGGACTGTGTACCGTATGTGAAAGAGTATGTGAAGTCTATGAAAGATGCTGTAATGGAAGCTTAGGAGTTGAAGAGGGACGCGCAGAAACATATTTCATTCTGTGCGGTTTCGAAGCCTAAGAACTTCTAAGCTGCTAAAATATGCTAAAAACATAAGAAATGACCCAAACTCGCCGCATGCTGCGGCTCAGACAGTGGGTCATTTTTCTTATAACGCATATTTTTATCAGCTAAGAAGTTCTAAGACTCCTGCAAATGCACACGAAATGAAATATGTTTCTGCGCTGTGTATTGGTATGAACTGGAGTAATTTGTATCTTTTATAAGAAAGACTTCAGAATTTGCAGAACTCCGTTTTCCCAGTAGGGCGGGCAGGTATTTTTGGCGGCAGCCCGGACTTCGGGGCGGGAGTGGAGACTGCGTAGCTGAGACCGGCATTCTGAAGCATTTCAATATCGTTGAGGTTATCTCCGAAAGTGCAGGTTTCGTCAGGTGAAATTCCCAGATATTCCTGAAGGAAAGCAACGGAAGGACCTTTGCCGGAACCTGGGGCAGTACAGTCCATCCATTCCTTGCCGGCGGCAGCCATAACTGTTTTGTCTTTCCAGGTGGGAGTGAATAAAGGGGCGCACATTTCCTCACAGGCGTTGGGTGGTAGACAGCAAATTTGTTTACCTGCTGCCCCTCGAGTTTTAACATTTCCGGAACTTCATGGATATCATATCCGTAAGAATCTCTCAGCCAGTGAAACATCTGGCTGCCTCCGTCTTCTGCGAAACAGCGTTCAGGTGTGGAAATAAAATAATCACAGGAAGGCATATCCTCTCTTACCATAGAACACATTCCTTTCCAGATTTCGTCCGGCAGAGTATCCACTTTCAGAATCTCCTTCGGAGTCCGTACAACAGTTCCTCCGTCAGAGATATAAAGCAGTCTGTCTGCGACAGGGGTAAACAGTTTTCTCTCACTTCTGTACTGCCGTCCGGAGCATGCCACAAACACAATCCCCTTATCAATCAGCCTTCCGATAACCTCCATATACTCCCTGTCAATAGCCAGAGTCCCATCCTTTACCAAAGTTCCATCTATATCTGAAGCAATCAATTTAATCATATGAATAAGAAATCCTTTCTATACAAATTCATTTTAAAAATTCTCTTTGTAATTGTAATAAGTCCCTTCTATAATAAATACAAATAAATACAATCCCCATTTTATCACGCTAAAATACAACTTACCATAAGAAATTAGGAAAAATTGCAATTATTCACCAGTCCCGTTTTATGCGTTATCATCCTGCAAAATTTTCTGTGAGAAAATCTCATCTGCATAGCCTGTCGTTGCAAGGCGCATTACTGTGAACGAAGTGAGCAGTAACAGCCCGGCAGTCCCGCAGCCAGCCAACAGGCAGGAAATATTTTTGGTTTCAGGTGCATTTGCAGTGGGCGTAGTAACTCTTGGTGCGTGGGAATCTGCGTTATTCAAAAATTGCTCACTGTCTGAGCGAAGCGAGTTTGAGTAATTTTGAATGTTTTAGCAGATTTCCACACACCTAGAGTTATTAGCCCGCGAAACCGCACCTGAAACCAAAAATATTTCCTGTCGTCCCCAATTTTTTTGCCCGCCAAACCCCATTGACTTTTCCACCCTTTTTTCTTATATTATATAAATAGAAATCTGCGTACTCTGAAAACTACGCATTTAAACCCTGAAAAAAGGAGAGTTGCTCGAAATGAACAAAAAAATGCTCTTTGTTTTCAATCCCAAGGCAGGTAAAGGCAAGATCAAAACAAACCTGCTTGATATAGTAGATATTTTCAACAAAGGCGGTTATGAAGTCATTATCTATTCCACACAGAAACCAAAAGATGCCTACGAGAAAGCCAAAGAATACGAATCCAAAGTGGACCTTATCGTATGTAGCGGCGGAGACGGGACTCTTGATGAGGTGGTTACCGGAGTAATGGAAAAGAAGAGTTCCATTCCCATCGGATACATTCCGGCAGGAAGCACCAACGACTTTGCAAACAGTCTCTTTATGCCGAAAAGCATGACAGATGCCGCTTCCATGATCATGAAGAGAAACTTTATCACTGTGACATCGGCAGATTCAATAACCAGAGCTTTACATATATAGCAGCTTTCGGTCTTTTCACAGATGTAGCCTATCAGACAGATCAGGATCTCAAGAATATCCTTGGCCATGTAGCTATCTTCTTGAGGGAGTGAAACGCCTTTTTGATATCAAATCATACCATATGAGAATTGAATCCGAAGAATTAACTGTGGAGGATGACTTCATCTTTGGGATGATCACCAATTCCCGTTCAGTGGGAGGGTTTAAGAACCTTACAGGCAAGAACGTGGATATGAATGACGGACTTTTTGAAGTTACCATGATTACAAGACCGAAGAATCCGCTGGAATTGCAGGAGATCATGACTGCAATGCTGACAGCAGAGGACAATACAGATCTGATTCATTCTTTTAAATCAGCCAGGGTGACCATTACCTCAGAAGAACCGGTACCATGGACTCTGGACGGTGAATACGGCGGCAGTCATACACAGATAGAGATTGAAAACTGCCACGAAGCACTGAATCTGTATCTGAAAAGTACAAAAAATGAGGAAACCAGATCAATTGGAATTTCCCCGTTAATAAATAAAAAGGAGAAATAAAATGGGTGAGTATATCAATGTAGTAGAGACTTTTGGATGTGACGTGTTTAATGATTCCGTCATGCAGGCACGACTTCCGAAGAAGATCTACAAAGAATTGAAAAAACCATAGAAGAGGGCAAAGAACTGTCTATGGAAATTGCGGATGTAGTAGCACACGAGATGAAAGAATGGGCCATCGAGAAAGGTGCCACACATTACAGCCACTGGTTCCAGCCCCTTACAGGTGTGACAGCAGAGAAACACGATGCTTTATCACAGCTCCGATGGATAACGGCAAGGTCCTGATGTCTTTCTCCGGAAAAGAACTGATTAAAGGTGAACCGGATGCATCTTCTTTCCCGTCCGGTGGATTAAGAGCAACTTTTGAGGCAAGAGGATATACAGCATGGGACTGTACATCACCGGCTTTTGTCCGTCATGATGCAGCAGGCGGAACACTCTGTATTCCTACTGCATTCTGTTCCTATACAGGAGAAGCACTTGACCAGAAGACACCACTTCTTCGTTCTATGGAAGCAATCAACACCCAGGCACTCCGTCTGCTGAGACTTTTCGGAAATACAACTTCTAAGAAAGTAACTCCGTCAGTAGGAGCAGAGCAGGAATATTTCCTGATCGATAAAGAGAAATGGCTTCAGAGAAAAGACCTGATCTATACAGGCAGAACTCTTTTTGGAGCTATGCCTCCGAAGGGACAGGAAATGGATGACCATTACTTTGGAAGTATCCGTCAGAGAATTTCCGCATACATGAAAGAGGTAAATGAAGAATGCTGGAAGCTTGGAATTCCTGCAAAGACACAGCATAATGAGGTTGCTCCTGCACAGCATGAGCTTGCACCGATTTATGCACCGGTCAATATCGCAGCAGACCAGAACCAGATGATGATGCGTATCCTTAAAAAGGTTGCCAGCCGTCATGGAATGCGCTGTGTCCTTCATGAGAAACCATTTGCAGGTGTGAATGGCTCCGGTAAGCATAACAACTGGTCTCTTACCACAGATGACGGAATCAATCTTCTGGATCCGGGCAAAACACCTCATGAAAATATTCAGTTCCTTCTGGTCCTCACCTGTATCCTGAAAGCAGTAGATGAACATGCAGATCTTCTGCGTGAATCTGCGGCAGATGTGGGAAATGACCAGAGACTTGGCGGCCATGAGGCACCGCCGGCAGTGATTTCCGTATTTCTTGGAGAGCAGCTGGAGGATGTTCTGGAACAGCTGGTCAGCACAGGAACAGCAACTCACAGTAAAAAGGGAAGTAAGCTGGAAACAGGTGTTAAGACTCTGCCTGATTTCATGAAGGATGCCACAGACCGTAACCGTACTTCACCTTTTGCTTTCACAGGAAATAAATTTGAATTCCGTATGGTGGGCTCAAGAGATTCTATTTCTGCATGTAACGTAGTCCTGAATACGATCACAGCAGAAGTATTTAAGGAAGTATGTGACCGCCTGGAAAAAGCTCCTGATTTCGAACTGGCGGTACATGATCTGATCAAAGAATATGCCACAGATCATCAGAAGATCGTATTTAACGGAAACGGCTATGCGCCGGAATGGGAGAAAGAAGCTAAACGCCGCGGACTTCCGATCCTTCCGAGCATGGTAGATGCAATCCCTGCACTTACTACAGAGAAGGCAGTGAAACTCTTTGAATCTTTTGATGTATTCTCAAGAGCTGAGCTTGAATCACGCGCAGAGATTAAATATGAGATTTACTCTAAAGCAATCAATATTGAAGCAAAGACAATGATCGACATGGCAACCAAGCAGATTATTCCGGCAGTTATCAGATATACCACTGTTCTTGGCGAATCTATCAATACAGTGAAAACAGCGGGCGAAGGACTGATCGATGTAAGTGTACAGCTTGATCTGCTCAAGAAAGCATCAAAACTCTTAAAGGCTGCAAACAGTGCCATGAGTAAGCTAAGCAAACTGGTTGAGAAGATCCCGGAATATGCAGAGGGACGGGACAGAGCCGTATTCTGCAGAGAAAAGATGGTTCCTGCAATGGAAGCTTTACGTGAGCCGGTAGATGAACTGGAAATGATCGTAGATAAGGAAATGTGGCCGATGCATCTTATGGAGATCTTGTATTTGAAGTATAATGTTGTAAAAATATAAAGAAGAATGCTATAATGAAAGGGTCGTGAATCTGTAAAAGATAAGCGGCCTTTTTCTATAACACAAACTGGACTATAATAGTTATATAAAGGAGAACTAAATGGAAGAACTGAAATTTCTGGAGGAGCAGCAGGTAGCCTCTGACTGATAAAGAGAGTAGAAGAATTCCGCAGCCAGTATGAGGTGGTACCGGAGACTGCAGGCAGGATTGTGAAACCATCCATTCCATTTTACGGAAAAGACATTCTGGAAATGGCCATTGCCGGATTGCTCAAAGGGGAGAACCTGTTACTCACCGGCCCAAAGGCAACAGGAAAAAATATCCTTGCAGAGAACCTGGCATATATTTTCAACCGTCCCGCGTACAATGTTTCTTTTCATGTAAATACTAACAGCGGAGATCTGATCGGCACAGACACTTTCGTGGACAACGAAGTTAAGCTTCGCAAAGGAACTATCTATCAGTGTGCAGAATACGGTGGTTTCGGAATCCTCGACGAGATCAATATGGCAAAGAACGATGCAGTTTCCGTTCTCCATGCAACCCTGGATTATCGCCGTTCCATCGATGTCCCGGGCTATGACAAAATTGATCTTCATCCGGCTGCCCGTTTTATCGGAACTATGAATTACGGTTATGCAGGAACCAAAGAACTCAATGAAGCGCTGGTATCCAGATTTCTGGTCATTGACATGCCGGCTCAGACTGAAGAATCCCTGGAATTTATTTTCCGCCGGATGTTCCCGAATATAAAAGAAAACGCCAGAACACAGTTCATCGGAGTATTCCTGGATCTTCAGCTCAAAGCCACAAACAGTGAAATTTCCACCAAACCTCTGGATCTGCGAGGTCTCCTTGCAGCCATGAAGATTGTAGAAACCGGACTTTCTCCGAGAAAAGCAGTTACTATGGGAGTGGTGAACAAGACCTTTGACATTTTCGAGAAAGAATCGTAGAGGATATTGTGAAAACCAGAATTCCGGCAGACTGGACAAGGGATGATGTATATGAAAGATGAGAAAATCGTAGAAATCGACGATTACCGTCTGGAACTGGAAAACAGGATCCGCAATCTCCTCTGGACTATCAGCGGGGATTACACGTTAAATATGAAAGTAGACGTTTCCCTGTATCTGCGCTCAAAAGCAATCGCTCTGTATGACGGCATCAAGCAGGGCGCTCTGGCAAAATATTATGACAGGAATCTGCTGGGTTTATATCTGGTAAAAAAAGTTTTCTGCCAGGCAGGAGAGGGAGAACTGACTGCAGTAGCACAGCTATGTGTAGAAGAAGCAATCGGGACAAAATCTGTCAGGAACGTCCGGGAGTCCGGGAGATGCAGAAGGAAGCATTCGAGGATATCCTGGATCAGGAGTTTGAACAGATGCCCGCATACGGAGATATTCTCGGTCGCCTGAAGATTGCCATCTGCGTGACCGTTTACAGAATGGAAACCATTATGTAGAAGAGCGTCTTCGGAAAATCCGCGACATGGTTTACAAAGCCAGAACAGCTGCAGACACTATAGAACTGATCCGTATTATTGACAGTCTTTACAACACTATCATTGATCCGGATTTTGAGAAAGATCATGGAACACTGGAACAGGTTATGGCAGTCACCATGGAAGAACTGACAGAATACGACTGGGAAGATTTTCTCACAGAAGAACTTTATGAGGAAGCTCTGGAGAGTTACATCGAACAGATGACAAATAAGATTACGGACATGGAAGACACTGCTGTCACTGAAGAAATGGAAAAACAGCGCCAGACCAAACACAAAATACAATTCTCACAGAGGAAGAACTTGAGAAAGCATACACCTATGTTGAGTTGAATTTCGGAAAAACTTATCTGACTCCTGCAGAAGAGAAGCGAATGAATTATCTGATGTGCAGGGAACTTCACAGGGACTGCAGCCTTTATTTTACAGAAGGAATTCTCAAGAATCCGGTCAAACGAAACTATCAGTACGAATATGCAGTACGATTAAAGAATAAGAATATCTGGCTCTACCATGACAAACACAGAATCGTAAAGCAGAACATCGCATCCCTCACAGACCTTTTACGAAAGACACTGGTGCTGAAGAGCGAGACGCAGGAAGTACTTTCAGACAGAGGAACGATCATTCCGTCCAGACTCTGGCGTGTAGGCAGAAGCAGTGAAGCAAATCTGTTTAAAAGAGAATTGAAATCTGATGCATCTGATTTCGTAGTAGATGTGCTGATCGATGCCAGCGGTTCCAGATGTCCAGGCAGGGAGATGTGGCATTACAGGCTTATATCATCAGTGAAGCATTAAGTAATGTAAACCTGCCTCACCGTGTCATGAGCTTCTGCACATTCTGGACTATACGATCCTTCACAGATTCCGTGAGTACGATGATCCACAGTCAGCTAATGAAAATATTTTTAATTATGTAACTTCTTCCAATAACAGGGATGGACTTGCTATCAAAACCGCAGGATACGGTCTGCTTCAGAGATCTGAGGAGAAAAAAATCCTCATTGTATTAAGTGATGGAAAACCATATGATGTCATCGTAAACAGACCTCACGCAAAGAACCCGGAACCTTATATGGGAAAATATGCGATCAATGATACTGCTACAGAAGTGCGGCACCTGCGAAACCTTGGAGTAAGTGTTCTGGGAGTCTTTGCAGGGGAAGAAAAAGACCTTTCCACAGAAAAAAAGATATTTGGCAAAGATTTCGCATATATCCGGGATATTTCGAATTTTTCCAGAATTGTTGGGAGATACCTGATTAAACAGTTGGATTCAGATGAATAGACTGATAAAACAGGGCAAAAATATGCTGTTTGAGCGTGTTGATATGTTAAGAGATTATCGAGTTAGCACGTTAATATATTAAAGTGCATAAAAAACCAGTTTTTTCACCTTGCCTTTTTGTATAAATTTCGCTATAATGTTCTATGTTTATAAATCAATACAAAAGGGAGAGGAAATCATGAACGAAAACAAAGAGTTCAAACCGTATATTCCGGCTGACAAGATCACACCTGAATTTACGGTGACATCCATCATCATGGGTGTTATCCTTGCAGTTATCTTCGGTGCAGCCAATGCTTATCTTGGTCTGCGTGTAGGTATGACTGTATCTGCTTCCATTCCGGCAGCAGTTATTTCCATGGGCGTAATTCGCAAGATCATGAAAAAGAACTCCATTCTGGAGAGCAACATGGTCCAGACAATCGGTTCAGCCGGTGAATCACTGGCAGCCGGTGCAATTTTCACAATGCCTGCTCTGTTCCTTTGGGCAGAAGAAGGACTTTGTGAAATGCCGGGTATCGTGGAAATCACATTAATCGCACTTTGCGGTGGTGTTCTTGGTGTACTTTTTATGGTACCACTTCGTAACGCACTGATCGTAAAAGAGCATGCAACACTTCTTTATCCTGAAGGAACTGCCTGCGCAGATGTTCTTCTTGCAGGTGAAGAGGGTGGTGCAAACGCTGCGACAGTATTCTCAGGTATGGGAATCGCAGCGATCTTTAAATTTGTCGTTGACGGTTTAAAGGTAATCCCTGCAGACGTTGCAGTAGCATTTAAAGGATTCAAAGGTGAAATTGGTATGGAATGCTATCCTGCACTTCTCGGTGTTGGATATATCGTAGGACCAAGAATCGCATCCTTTATGTTTGTTGGTTCTCTTATTGGCTGGATGGTGCTGATTCCGGTAATCTGTCTGTTCGGAGCTGATACAGTTATGTATCCCGGAACAGAAACAATTTCTGCTCTTTATGCAGCAGGCGGAGCATCTAAAATCTGGAGTACTTATGTAAAATATATCGGAGCAGGAGCTATCGCAACAGGTGGTATTATTTCTCTGATCAAATCCCTGCCTCTGATCATTGCAACCTTCCGTGATTCCATGAAGAGCATGAAGGGTGGCAAGAATACAAGTACAGAAAGAACTGCACAGGATCTTCCGATGAACATTATTCTGATCGGTATTGTGGCAATGGTTGCAATCATCTGGCTTGTTCCGGCTATCCCGGTTAACCCGATCGGTGCGTTGATCATCGTAATCTTCGGCTTCTTCTTTGCAACTGTATCTTCCCGTATGGTTGGTCTTGTAGGAAGCTCCAACAACCCTGTATCAGGTATGGCTATCGCTACACTTCTGATCGCAACAATGATTATCAAAGCATCCGGCAATACCGGTATCGACGGAATGAAAGCAGCAATTGCTATTGGTTCCGTAATCTGTATTGTAGCAGCAATCGCAGGTGATACTTCACAGGATTTAAAGACAGGTTATCTTCTTGGTGCAACTCCTAAGAAACAGCAGATCGGTGAGCTTATCGGTGTTGTTGCTGCCGGTCTTGCTATCGGTGGTGTTCTTTATCTTCTGAATACTGCATGGGGATACGGAAGTGCAGAAGTACCTGCTCCTCAGGCAACTCTGATGAAGATGATCGTAGAAGGTATCATGGGCGGCAAGCTTCCATGGACACTGGTATTTATCGGTGTATTCCTTGCAATTGGTCTGGAAATCTTAAGAATTCCGGTTATGCCATTTGCTATCGGTCTTTACCTTCCAATCTACCTCAACGCTGCTATCATGATCGGTGGTGTTGTTCGTATGTTCGTTGACGGAAGAAAGAATGTTGATGATAAGAAAAAAGAAGAACAGGCAACAGACGGTACACTTACTGTGCAGGTATGATCGCAGGTGAAGGTCTTGTAGGTATCCTTCTTGCAATCCTTGCAGTAGTAAACGTAAGCAGTGTATTTGATCTCTCCGGAAGCATTAACCTTGGTAATGCAGGCGGCGTGATCCTGATGTTACTTATGATCTTAAGCCTTCTGAAATTCAGTATCTGGAACAAGAAGAAAGCCTGATCAGGCGGAGATGATAATATTTAAATGAGTAAAAAGAAAAAAGAATTACAGATCAATTATCTGGATCTCATTCCTGAGCGCAGTGCACAGCTTCGCTGGCATACGGATATCAGGGGGAGAATGGTGCTGGAAATAGAGAATAAGGGCGCGTTTAACACGATTGCCAGAAGCTGTTTGGAAAACCCAGATATACGAAGATACATCTGGATGACAATGGCACATTTATCTGGCCACTCATAGATGGCAGGAAGACAGTGGAAGATATTGCTGCACTGGTAAAAGACGAATTTGGGGAGAAGGCAGAGCTTTATATCCAAGGATCGTTAAATACTTCCAGATAATGGAGAGTTATCATTTTGTAAATTTTATCAATAAGCCTGAAAAATAAGGTAAGAATAAGAGCGGGAGCAGTCCTTCATGGATTGCTGCCGTTCTTGTAGTTTATGGAAGAATAATTACGGCACAGTGATAAAGCGGTATCTCTGGCTGATATTCATGAAAGCATAAAACAAATATTATTTTTACAGAATACAAGGAGGCGAATGAATGAAGTTAGTAAATGGAAAAAGATCACAGCTTCTGGAATATCTGATGATCATAGCAGGAACCGGATTAATGGCACTGGCGATCAATTCCGTATTTGATGCATCAGGTATGGTAACCGGAGGCTTTTCAGGTATTGCGATCATTATAAAAGCAGGGAGTCAGGGAATCATTGACGGTGGTATCCCTCTCTGGGTAACAAATATGGGTTTGAACATTCCACTGTTTCTGATCGGATGGAAGATTAATGGATTCTCCTTTGTAAAAAAAGCTTTGATAGGAGAAATTGCTCTGTCCACCTGGCTTGCCATAGAACCTGTATGGAATCTTGCTGGCAATGATCTTCTTCTTGCCGCACTTTACGGTGGTGTGATCCAGGGTGTGGGAATCGGTCTTGTCTTTCTGGGCGGTGGAACAACCGGAGGAACCGATATGATGGCAGCTATCATCCAGAAATATCTGCAGCAATATTCAATCGCACAGATCATGCAGGTTATAGATGCAGGCGTTGTACTGGTGGGTATGTATGTGTTTGGCATCCACAAGGCACTCTATGCGATTATTGCGGTATATCTGGTGACAAAAGTATCTGACGGTTTGATTGAAGGTCTGAAATTCTCAAAAGCTGCCTATATCATTACAGCAAAGCCAAAGGAAATAGCAGATATGATCATGAAAGATCTGGACAGAGGTGTAACAGGCATCAGTGCCAGAGGAATGTACTCAGGACAGGATAACTGATGCTTTTCTGCGTGGTAAATAAAAAAGAGATCGTAATGCTTAAAGAAAAAGTAGATGAAATTGATCCGGAAGCCTTTGTGATAGTGACAGATGCCAGGGAAGTTCATGGAGAAGGTTTTATTGAAAAAAAGTAACACAAAAAAATATATAAAAAATTGTAAATTTTTTTTCTCTTTCCTCTTTCATTTTTGGTAAATATATATTAAAATACAATACAGGTATAAGGTTTTATAGTTAAAAACGGAAAATAAACACTATAGGATGAGAAGGGATTGAAATCAGATGATATCGAATCAGGTGCTTCAGAATACTCTTGAAGGGTTAAAAGAAATTTCCAGAACAGAATTTTGTGTACTCGACACAGAAGGCAAAGTGCTTGCAAGTACTTTTGCAGATTTTTCCATTGCAACACAGGATGTACAGGCTTTCGTAGAATCACAGGCCGACAGCCAGCTTGTAAAGGGGTTCCAGTATTTTAAAGTCTGTGATGACTATCAGCTGGAATATATACTGGTCGCCCATGGCGACGATGAAGATACTTATATGGTTGGCAAGCTCGCCGCTTTTCAGATCCAGAATCTGATCGTAGCGTATAAAGAACGCTTTGACAAAGACAGCTTTATCAAGAACCTGCTTCTTGACAACCTGCTTCTTGTTGACATTTATAATCGTGCGAAGAAACTGCACATTGAGGCAGATGTCCGCCGCGTAGTCATGATCCTTGAAATGCCACAGGAGAAAGACCACAGCTCCATGGAAAGCGTGAAGAGTCTTTTCGGCGGTAAAAGTAAAGACTTTATCACAGCAGTAGATGAGAAAAGTATTATCGTAGTCAAGGAACTTGAAGATGGTGAGAATTATCCTGAGATGGATCAGCTTGCACATACTATCCTTGATACTCTTGGAATGGGAAATGACGGTAAGACACATATGGCATACGGTACTATCGTCAATGAACTGAAAGAAGTATCACGCTCCTATAAAGAAGCCCGCATGGCTCTTGATGTAGGTAAGATTTTCTTCGGAGATAAAGAAGTGATCGCATACAGCTCTCTGGGAATCGGACGACTGATCTACCAGCTCCCGATC
>ENA-OQAS01000773-OQAS01000773.1-human-gut-metagenome-genome-assembly--contig:-NODE-773-length-16207-cov-2.216604_pt1 | contig 16207 bp, 16 predicted proteins | sample MGYA00242733_ERZ504523 | MGnify/ENA primary metagenome ERZ504523 (study PRJEB26092, sample SAMD00036239) | human gut metagenome | host: Homo sapiens | study: EMG produced TPA metagenomics assembly of... | reverse complement strand
CTTCATACTCTTCATAAACGATAAAATCGCCCGTATGGACAAGGGTTTTTTTATTTGGAGTCTGTCCACCAACAAACACTTTTCCCGCTTCGATCTGTTTGACCGCTTTGCTACGAGATTCATATAAACCTGATTCAAACAAAAACGAATCGAGTCTCATGTTGTCATACCTATCAGTACTGTTGTCGAAAGACTACGAGCCATAAGTGCTAGTTTCCTTTCTTGGATGAAGATTCTTCCTAAACGTTCGTGTAATAAACGACAAGAGAAATAACACGACACCACACGTTACCCCAATATCAGCTACATTAAAGGTGGGGAAATTTATAAAGAGTGTCTGAATGAAATCAACGACATATCCTAAAGTGAAACGATCGATTGCATTGCCAATACCACCCGCAAAAACTAAGCCCAGCGAAAAAGCCTCAAGCCAAGTTATATGACGAGAAAAAGCGCAACCGCTACGAGAAGCACCACAAGCACCACAATTGCAATTACCGCTAATGCAAAAGTTGACCCACTAAACATACTCCACGCTGCGCCGGTATTGTGCGCTAAACGAAATTGGAACAAACCCGCAAAAGGACCAGCAAAGACTTCACCTCTTTCAAACGAATTGGCAAAGGCTTTTGTTCCCATATCAAGAGCAAGCCAAACTAAAGAAACAGCAACAAATACGATGAACTTTCCTACAGACACACGCGAAGGATCCCACCCTTTCCCTCCTCTTGCGAAGGTGTACGATAGGATCCTTTGTTTTGTTTGGTATCAAATTGCATAACGAGCTATGAATTATTCTCTTTTTTGCAAGCTCTTATTCAGCCTCTGAAAAGCCTATTGCATCGAGGGCATCACCACAACGTTTGCAAACATGTGGATGATTTGAATTACCGCCTAGTTCACGGAAATTCCAACAACGAGGACATTTTTCACCTGTTGCTGGCTCAACAGAAGCAGCAAGTTCTTGACCTTCAACAAAAGAAACGCTTGACACGATAAACAACTCTTCAAAGACAGTGTTTTCATAGCAAGAAAGCTTATCAAGTAAAGCTTTCGGAGCAGCTACCGTAACGGTTGCCTCCTGGCTCTTGTTAATTGTCTTTTCACCACGCGCATCCTCTAGCGCCTTAGTAACCACATCACGCACCGCGATAACTTCACCAAAATCATTCAAGATATTCGTGAGTTCATCTTCAGAAGGAAGTGCTGGAGTAAAGTCTTCAACTTTTGGCCAACCAGCAAGCTGAACACTGATTTCACGATCCTCATTGGCACGAACCGTGCTTGGATAGTGAGCCCAAACTTCCTCGCAAGTAAAGGAAAGAATTGGCGAAAGAACACGAACCAAAACTTCCAGAATATTCATGAGGACAGTTTGTACAGCACGGCGTCGAACCGAATCAGGAGCCTCTGAATAGAGACGATCCTTGGTTACGTCCATATAGACTGAGGAAAGATCATTCACAAAGTCATAAGCGCAACGATAGACGTCTTTAAAGCGATACTCACTATAAGCTGTTTCAATGTCTTTTAAAATTGAAACAGTTTTTGCCATCATATACGCATCGATTGGCTCGAGCTCATCCCAAGAAACCGCATTTGTTGCAGGATCGAAATCATCCAAATTACCCAACAGGAAGCGGAAGGTATTACGGAAGCGGCGATAAGCATCCGAAACCTGCTTCAAAATATTCTCAGAAATACTTACATCCTGCGAGAAATCAACACTTGCGTCCATAGACGCAAAACATCCGCACCGTACTTATTGCAAACCTCTGCAGGGTCGATACCATTGCCGAGTGATTTAGCCATTTTGCGGCCCTGCTCGTCAACGGTAAAGCCACAATGCATAACGGTCTTATAAGGAGGAACCCCGTAGGCACCAACACTGGTAAGCAACGAAGATTGGAACCAGCCACGATGCTGGTCTGAACCCTCTAAATACAGATCTGCAGGGAAACGCAAACCTTCATCGCTGCGATGCTTGCAAACACTGGTGTGAGATACACCTGACTCCCACCAAACATCTAAGATGTCCTTTTCGGGAAGAAGATCAGTGCAACCGCACTTTTCGCAAGCAGTACCATGTGGCAAATATTCCTTTGGCTCCTTGGTAAACCAAGCATCTGCTCCTTCAGTACGGAAAAGCTCGATTACCGCATCAAACGTTTCTTCCGTAGCTACCGTAGAACCACACTTTGCACACTTGAACACCGGAATGGGAACGCCCCATGAACGCTGGCGAGAGATACACCAGTCGGACGATCCTCTACCATTGAACCAATACGACGGGAAGACCAAGCGGGAACCCATTTTACTTTGTTCTCGATAGCATCAAGCGCATTCTTGCGGAGGTCATTCTTTTCCATGGAAACAAACCACTGGTCAGTCGCACGGAAAATGACGGGCTGATGGCAACGCCAGCAGTGTGGATAACTATGCGTAATATCCACATGAGCCACCAGAACACCCTGTTCATCTAGCCACTTAATAATTTCTGGATTAGCTTCGTCTACATCCAAGCCTGCAAAACGACCAGCCTCATCAGTCAATACGCCATTATCATCTACTGGCATAAGGATAGGAAGATCAAATTCAAGACCAACCGCATAGTCCTCTTGACCATGACCAGGAGCAGTATGAACAGCGCCCGTGCCGGAATCAAGGGTTACATGATCGCCATAGATAATCATGCCTTTAAGATCCTGGCGAATAGGACACGTATATGAAACACCCGCAAGCTCACGACCCTTTACGGTAATGACCTGGCCATCAGCATCCTTTACTGGCTCATAAGACTGCCAACCAGCAGTCTGAGCAACATCTTCAAGCAGGTCATACGCCATGATGGTATAGGTGCCATCAGCGTTTACCATTACATAGTCCGCATTAGGAGCTAAGCAAACAGCCGTATTTGCAGGAAGAGTCCAAGGTGTGGTAGTCCAAATCAGTACATACGCTGGATTTGTTACACCCGCAGCCTCAAAAACAGGAGGTACCGCATCCAATTTGAAGTTTACAAAAATGGAAGGCGAAACTTCATCGGCATACTCAATTTCAGCTTCAGCCAACGCTGTATGGCAACGCTTGCACCAATGAATAGGCTTACGACCACGATAGATCGAACCGTTCAGATACATGGTTTTAAAGATTTCAACATTGCCAGCTTCATAGTCAGGAATGAAGGTTAGATAAGGATGTTCCCAATCTGCATTAACACCTAAACGCTTAAAGCCTTCACGCTGGATATCGATATGCTCCTCAGCCCATTTACGGCAAAGCTTACGCAAATCTGGCTGGCTTGTTTCAGCCATCTTCTTAGGGCCTAACGTTTTTTCCACCATATGCTCAATCGGCTGACCATGCAGTCCCAACCGGGAATATAGGGCGTAAAGTAACCGCGCTGCGCGTGACTCTTGTTTACAAAGTCTTTCAAAATCTTATTGAAAGCATGACCAACATGAATAGGGCCATTTGCATACGGAGGACCATCATGCAATACAAAAGGAGCGTTGTCCTTATTCTTTTCAAGCACCTTATGATAAATATCAATATCGTTCCAGAATTGAAGGCGCTTTTGGTTCGTTTTCGGGCAGATTTGCACGCATCGCAAAGTCGGTGCGCGGCAAGTTCATAGTTTGCTTGTAGCTATTGGCCACGGTGCGACCTTTCTTCCTCTGTTGGTCTTATCGTTATATCTGTTGCTGTTCTCATTTCAAAAGCTTAGTTTGCGCTCCCTTTGCGTTAGCGCTTCCTTTGGGTCCTAAAACTCAACTTCATGCTATGACAGCAGAAATAATTCTAAAGCCTTAAAACGAGTAACGGTGTAACTCAAAAATTATACTCAAACTTGCCTATAAAGAAACGAAGAATGCATATTCTACGGACAAAGGAAGGTGGCATTCATCAAATGAACTCATTAAAGCATCGAAAAGCATGACGAGATTTCATCGTAACAGCAGAAATAGACATTTTCGCCCTGTTGCAAGCCAGTACAATTACCTTTGAACTACTTTAGTTTTTCAATTAAAGCGCTTTAAGGATCTCAGGCTATGGATACAAAAGATACCGCAAGCAGATCAGACGATACGTCGCAAAAATCTGTTCAACTGCCTAAAACACAACCAACAAAAGGAGCAACGCAAAGCGCCGCAGAATTTTATCATCGCGTAAATATTGAAGAATGCCTCTACACTGATAATTTCGAAGTAACTGATGCTTGCATTTCATGCGGTCATTGCGAAGATATATGTCCCGCCTACGCCATTAAACTAGACGAAGAAGGCAAACCTACCTGGATAAAGCACGAGTGCTTTATGTGCTTTGGTTGCATGCGTTTGTGCCCCTGTCAAGCAATTCGATACGGTGGAGCTTAAATAGACATTTGCCTTTAATTTGTAGACCCTATGTCGATAAAAACTTAATCTTGCGTGAACCGGTTCAAGAGTGGAAAATTCGCACTGCTCAATTGAATACAATAAATCTAGGGAACGCAAGAAGAGGGTATTGCGCATATGAGTAAAGAAGCGCCTATAAAGAAGAAAAACAGCATCGATATGCTCAACGGCCCTATACCTTCTCGCGTTATTCTTTTTGCAATTCCGCTTGCGCTTACCAGTATTTTCCAACAGCTATTCAACACGGCAGACTCAGTCGTAGCAGGACGCTTTATTGACAACGCTGCCCTTGCTGCCGTTGGTGGTGTTGCCCCGATTATCGCTTTATTTGTTTCGCTCTTTGTGGGCCTTTCCATTGGAGCAAATGTAGTAGTAGCAGTCCATATCGGACACCAGGATTACAGTCGTATACGTGGCGCTATTCAAACTACCGCGATTGTTTCTCTTGTAAGTGGCATTGCTTTAACTCTTGTCGGCATCGTAGCAACCGATCCGATTTTAGGTTTAGTAAATATGCCTCTTGATGCCTGGGATCAGGCACGAATCTATCTACATATTTACTTTGCGGGCATTATTTTTATTCTTATCTATAACTTTGGCTCGGCAATTCTACGCGCCAAGGGCGACACGCGTCGTCCTCTTATTGCACTTGCAATCGGGGCTCTTCTCAATATTTTCTTCGATGTTTGCGCAACGATTGTCTTAGGTATGGGAGTTGCAGGCATTGCGCTAGGAACCGTTATAGCAAATGCGGTTTCAGCAGGCTTAATCGTGTTTTTTCTTCTTACTGAAGAAGTCACCTATCGTCTTACTTTTAAAGGCATACGCATTGTTCCTGATGACCTAAAGCAACTTTTATATATTGGCATTCCTTCCGGGATGCAAGGTATGGTGTTTTCATTAGCTAACGTAGTCGTACAGAGTGCCATCAATAGCTTTGGAACCGATGCTACTGCAGGGTCTTCCGCTGCACTTAATTACGAAACGTACGCCTACTTTGTCGTCAATGCTTTTGCTCAAGCTGCGGTGACTTTTACCGGGCAGAACTATGCTGCAGGAAAACTTGATCGCTGCGATAGGATATTTCGCTTCTGCATGATTGCAGCTATAGGTTTCTCTTTTATCGTGGGAGGCACCTTTGTTCTCTTTAACGAAGTGTTCTTGAGCTTCTTCACCACTGAAGCAGCCACCTTGTCTTTGCCGTCTCTCGTATGTGGCACATTTGCCTACTGGAATTTATGACCTCTTCCTATGAGGTAAGTGCAGCTGCTATGCGCGGAATGAATTGGTCAATTCTTCCCACTATCATTACCGTTGTTGGATCTTGCGTGTTGCGTATTGTATTTATTTTTACTTTGTTCCCTTTGGTGTACAGTTACGACAATCTGCTTTTGATCTATCCAGTTTCATGGATCGTAACTGGTGTTTCGATGCTAATTCTTTATGTCATAGCTCGCAAACGCGCCTATGCTAAAGCATTGCGCATTTACTCCCCTTCAAAAGCTCAACAGTCTGCATAAAATTTACCGCCAAAAGATGATGCAAAAAAATGAACTGATTAAACCAGAGGTTTCACTTCACGATAAAATAGAATTGTTTTAAGTTGCATGGTAACGCTTCTTAATCACTGAATCTATTTCGAGAAGGATCCTCATGAGCGATTGCTTGTTTTGTAAGATAATTTCTGGCGAAATTCCCTCTGCAAAGTTTACGAAGATGATCTTTGTTATGCCTTCGATGACATTGAACCAGAAGCTCCTGTTCATACCCTCATTGTTCCTAAGCAGCATTTTGACAACCTGCAAGATAACGTTCCTGCAGAAGTTTAGGTCATTTGCTCTCTGTTGTCCCAAAAGTCGCAGAGATCAAAGGAGTAAATGAGTCTGGTTTTCGCTGCGTAATTAACACAGGTCCTGATTCAGCAGCAACCGTAGGCCATCTTCATATCCATGTTATGGGCGGCATTAAGATGGGACGCGCAACTTTCGAGGAATCTCAGCGCCTGGAAGAAAATAAATAATCTTTGCCAAAATTTAAACAACCGTATACCTTTTAAGCAGTGCTTAAAGGTATACGGTTTCTCTTATTTATGAGCTCTTAATACAAGCTCGAACTAATTCTTAACCAACCGCTCCATCCGCTTAGCGAATAGTTTATTCGGATACTTCGCATCCTTAAAGAGCGGCAACGATTGCGTCAACCGAAACTTTTGCATCTCCTAGAAGCATGTCGGTATTGTCGTTATAAAACAGGGGATTTTCTACGCCCGAATAGCCTGCATTGCCCATTGTTCTTTTAGAGACTACAACTTTGCCTGCTTCCCATACCTTTAAAACAGGCATACCTGCAATAGGACTATTCGGATCAGTTAAGGCAGAAGGATTTACCGTATCATTTGCGCCAATCACTAACGCTATATCTACTTCATCAAAATCATCATTGATTTCATCCATTTCCAATACCGCATCATAAGGAACTTTAGCCTCTGCCAATAAAACATTCATATGCCCTGGCATACGACCAGCTACAGGATGAATGGCAAACTTAACATCGACCCATAGTTCATTAATTTATGAGTCATTTCAGCTACGGGGAATTGTGCCTGCGCAACTGCCATACCATATCCAGGACATATCACAACCGATTTAGCAGCTTTTAATTCTTCTGCAAGTTCTTCTGGAGTGATCGTAGTATAGCTACCCATTGCTTTTGTGGTAGTAGCACCTCCTGTAGAGGAGCCATCAGAACCAAAGCCCCCTAAAATAACTGAAATAAAATTACGATTCATTCCCTTGCACATGATGTAGCTCAAATAAGCACCAGAAGAACCAACTAAAGCACCCGTAATGATCAAAAGATCATTTCCTAAGGTAAAGCCAGCCATTGCAGCAGCCCAACCTGAATAGCTGTTTAACATTGAAACAACTACTGGCATATCTCCGCCGCCAATAGCCATAACCAAGTGAAAACCTAGTACTAAAGAAACAACCGTAATGATACCAAGCGGAATGAGGCCAGCTTCTAATCCTTTGTGTTCACCAGCCAGGCAATGCAGACAATAATAACTACCAACATCAAGAGATTTATCGCGTTTCTTCCTGGTAAAGTAAGCGGCTTGCCTGAAATTTTTCCCGCCAGCTTCAGATAGGCAATTATTGAGCCCGTAAGCGTAACGGCACCAATAAATACCGCGATACCAACTTCTCCCATATGGAAAGCATTTTCTGCTGCTGCCGTTGGGTCACTTATTACTGCTCCGGGGGTAGTAATAAACGAATTGAATCCCACCAGCACTGCTGCGGCACCCACAAAAGAATGGAGCATCGCAACAAGCTGTGGCATTTCTGTCATTTGGACACTTCGCGCTTTCCAGGTGCCAATTGCTGCCCCGATAAGAAGAGCAATTACCAACAGCACAACCGCCATTAAAGGATTAGTAGTGTTGGATACGACCGTAACTAAAATTACCGCCACCAACGCCAAGGTCATTCCAGCAATGCCAAGTTTATTTCCCCGAAGCGCTGTTTTTTGCTTAGAGAGATTTGCTAAAGCCAAAATAAACAATAAACCTGCCAAAAGATAAGCCAAAGTTTCAAAACTAGTAAAAAGAGAAAGAATTTGTTCAGAGACGAGTGTCTGCATTACTTATCCTCAGAGCTCCTCTCAAACATCTTGAGCATACGCTGCGTAACCATAAAACCACCGAAAATATTTATTGCCGCGATTGCCATAGCAATAAAAGAAGAATCTGCACGACTAAGTTGCTGATCCTATCAATAGAATTGCACCCACGATGATGATGCCTGAAATGGCGTTGGTTTCCGACATTAAGGGAGTATGCAGGGTATGAGTAACATTGGTAATAACATAAAAGCCCACTACAACGGCAAGCATAAACACAATGTAGTGACCTGCAACACTCGCAGGAGAAACCACAATCAAAGCAACAGCCAAAACCCCTGCTAAAACCTTCCACCAATGCTTTACAAAGGGCGACTTCTCTTGTGAAGGGTTAGTTTTTCTGTTTCTTGTTTATCTTCCTCGTGAGTAGAAACGGACACTTTCACTTCTGGAGGTGGCCACATGCTTTCACCATGCAAGGTAACCGTAACGCCACGAACCACTACATCTTCTTCGTCAAGAGAAAGAACCCCATCCTTTTGCGGAGTAACAAGCTTCAAAAAATTGACTATGTTTTGCCCAAAAAGCTGAGATGCTTGTCCAGGCAAACGTGCTGGTAAGTTAGTCCAGCCAATAATAGTGACCCCATTGTCAGTGACCACTACTTCATCTGGCTTAGATAAAGCACAGTTCCCGCCAAGCTCGCTTCGCCCATATCGACAATTACCGAACCAGGCTTCATTGCTGCCACTGCCTCTTTTGTCACCAAAAGCGGTGCAGGTCGACCAGGAACTCTTGCCGTAGTTATAACAATGTCGCTTTGCATACACTGCTTGGTGTACACCTCAAGGGTTAGCTTCTGCTGCTCCTCATCCAAAGCCTTTGCATAGCCATCTGAGCTTTCCTGTTTTACGGGAATCTCTACGAACTTACCGCCAAGCGACTTAACCTGATCGGCAACTTCAGGACGCACGTCAGTCGCAGAAACTTCAGCGCCCATAGCTCCTGCTTGACCAATAGCCGCAAGACCCGCAACACCAACTCCAATAACATACACTTTGCCGGAGGTACTTTCCCCGCAGCAGTAACCTGACCAGTAAAGGTTCGTCCGAAAGCACTTGCCGCCTCTACTACCGCTCGATATCCGGCTACATTCATCATGGAGCTACGAACATCAAGTGATTGAGCACGACTAATTCGAGGAACTTCATCCATCGCAAGAGCTGTTAAGCCTTTGTCTTCACAGGCGCGCGCAAAATCAGTATTCGCTCTAGGATTCATGCGAGAAATTAAGGTAGCGCCTTCTTTAATGAGCTTCATATATTCAGGCGTTGGAATATCCAAACAAACCACTATATCGGCACCCCAGCTTCAACCTCATCAACGATGCGAGCCCCCGCCTGTTCATATTGTTCGTCAAAATACCGAGCCTTAACTCCTGCGCCCTTTTCAACACAGACCTCATACCCAAGCTTGATGAGCTTCTTAACCGTATCGGGCGAACCAGCAACAAGCGTTTGGTTTTCTGTTAATTCTTTTGGTATACCTATCAGCATTATTCATCTCCCTCATTACGAATAAAAGAGAGGTACCCCTTCTGTAACTGATTTATTGTTTGTCTATATTACAAAAGTGTGCGGCGAGAAACCCAGGAAAACCTATGCCTCTCTAACCGCACACTCTTTCAATTTATAAATGAGATTTATAAAAACAATAAGCGCTGGTATCTTATTGAGAAATGTCCCCATGCTTTTCGTAGCGCATCACTTCACGAATCGCGTTTTCCTCATCCACGAAGACTACGTGTGGTCGATGCGTTTCTGCTTCTTCTGGCGTCATATGGCAGTAGCACATAATAATGCACGTATCTCCTGGCTGTACCAAACGAGCAGCAGCACCATTAAGGCAAATCATTCCACTGCCTCGTTCCCCAGCAATGGTGTAAGTTTCCAAACGAGCGCCATTATTGACATCCACCACTTGCACCGTTTCATATTCCAAAATATTTGCGGCATCTAACAAATCCTTATCAATTGTGATGCTGCCCACATAATCGAGTTCTGCTTGGCGAATAGTGGCGCGATGGATTTTACCTTTCAGCATATTCAGAATCATGGATACGAAATTCCTCCTTTTAGTAATTTTAGGTATACGTAGATTCCAAGTATTTACTTAGCCATAAAGAAAAAATTATCTATAAGGCGCGTTTTACCAATACGTACCGCAAGTGCGCACAACACTTCGCCTTCAATGCGCTCAACTGGCTTTACCGTATCTGTACTTACGATCTCTATATACTCGGGATCAGCTAAAGGCTCTTCTGAAAGTACCTCCGCAATACATGCGCGTACCACTCGAGTATTACGCTCTCCTGCCTCGCAAAGATGCTTGCCTGCACTTAAAGCTCGATAGAGCACCGTAGCCGCTTTTCGTTCTTCGGAATTGAGATAGGTATTACGAGAGCTTTTTGCAAGGCCATCTTTTTCGCGAACGATTGGACAACCAATAACCTCAACATTGATATTTAAATCTCGAACCATGCGACGAATAACCAGTAATTGCTGAGCATCTTTTTGTCCGAAATACGCTCGATCAGGCTGAACGATATTGAAAAGCTTATTCACCACCAAACACACTCCATCAAAATGGATGGGTCTGCTTTTGCCACAAAGTTCCTCAGAGATATCAGCCATATGAATGGTGGTACTTCTGTCGGGATAATACATTTCATCTACCGCAGGATGAAATATCAACGACGCCCCTGCTTGATCACAAGCGGTTTTATCATGCGCAATATCGCGCGGATAGCTTTCTAAATCTTCACCAACACCAAATTGAGTTGGATTAACGAAAACACTTACCACAACACGATCATTATCTTGAGCTGCTTGACGAATAAGACTTTGGTGTCCTTCGTGCAGATATCCCATTGTAGGAACAAGACCAACAGTTAACCCCTCATTGCGCCACTGAGCAACCTGATCTCGTACTTCTGTAATTGTTTCTACCAGTTCAACCACAAGTTTCTCTTTCTATCGATTGTTCTTACATGAATTAAGCAATAAACCGAACAAAATCATTTGTTAGAGTTTTTCGATTACCGAATCATCAATTTTGAAAGTGTGCTCCTCGGCGGGAAATGAAGCTTCTTTAACTGATGTCGTATATGCTTTAAAGCCTTCTGTCATTGCCGCTCCCACATCGGCAAATTTTCGAGCGAATTTTGGAACGAGATCGCTATACATTCCCAACATATCTTGATAAACCAAGATTTGACCCGAGCACTCAGCGCCAGATCCAATGCCAATAGTGGGAATCTTTACCGCCTTCGTAACAAGAGCAGCCAGTTTTGCAGGAATACATTCAAGAACAAGCGAAAACGCACCTGCTGCCTCTAAGGCTTGCGCATCTTCTATGATCTGACGAGCTGCCTGTTCGCTTTTACCCTGAACCTTAAAACCACCAAAAGCGTTGATAGATTGGGGTGTCAATCCAATGTGGCCCATTACCGGAATTGACGCGCGTGTAATTGCTTCAACTTCTGCACAGAACTTAGCTCCGCCTTCGAGCTTGATAGCCTGCGCTCCCCTTCAGTAATCAGCCGACCAGCATTTTCAACCGCCTGCTGCACTGAAACTTGATAGGACATATAAGGCATATCTGCAACAACTAAGGCGTTTTTCGCACCACGAACAACTGGTTTGGTGTGATGAAGCATATCTTCCATGGTGACCGAAAGGGTATTTTCGTAGCCAAGCATAGTCATCCCAAGTGAATCACCAACCAAAATGCCATCAATGCCTGCCTCGTCCATCAATTTTGCAGTGGAATAATCGTAGGCGGTAAGCATAGCGATTGGCTTATTTTCGTCACGCATTTTCTGAAATGTTGAAATAGTTACTGCCATTTAAAATTCTCCTTCAATTCGAACTGTTTCTTTCCAAGGAATTGCCGTATTTGATCAGTATTTTTACTTCTGGTGAGCTACGTTATGGCGAGCTACATTACGGTGAGCGACGTCATGGTGAGCTACGCAATGATTTACCCATAGTCCATTTACCTGCTTAATCTCTGTGTATCGCTTAATCTCGCTACCGATATTTACCGAATCTCGAATTAAAAAAAGGCGTTCACCCAGCACTGCACCCCATGCATCGTAGGTGCGAGAAGGATATTTACGCTTTACGATATCGATCAAAGACCACGTAAGCGCACGATATAAAGCAGCTCGTTTGTCATCGAGTGAATGGAGGTGATCAGAGACCGTAGATAAATCGTCACGTTCAACAGGACCTGTCAGAGAAGCCGCTGCTCCAAGATTAAAAAAGTTTTCGATATTGCCATAAACAAGAGGCTTTAAGGCATCTCGCGCATCATCTTCAGTAAACCCGCATTGTTTAAGCAATTCGGTTGCGTTCTCCAAAGGAGACAATACAAGATTACTCGCAAAAACCGCAGCAGCATGATAGCGAGTTTTATCTGCTGCCTTAATAAGGTGAACAGAATTGCCTAAAGCTTCGAAGAGAGGAATTATGATACTCAATGCCCTTTCGTCACCTTCGACAGAAAAATGAGCACGAGCAACTTGCAGGTGAGCGATTTCCTTATTGCCAAACGCCAATAATGATGAACCGAACATACCGAAATGCCTATTTCGTGCGCTCCTTCAAAAATGTCCGAAGCGCAACAACCACTACAATGAGCAATTATTTTTGAAGTTAAAACAGATTCATTGTTGTGATGAGCTTCTCTAAGCTCTTCCCAAACTGAAGAAATGACTCCATCAGGAGTAGTAATAAAGATTAAATCGCTGGCTTGAGCCAACTCTGCCGCCGATGAAAACACGCGGCTATTCGTAAATGACGCAGCATCCTGCGCAGAAGCATAGGTAGCGCTAGCATATCCAACCACCTTCTGGTTGCAATCCACGAGATATCGCCCTAGTGCGGTTCCCGCCTTGCCAGCACCAATGAACCCAATGTTCATGATGAAATATTTCCCTTTCGTAAGGGCATGCCCAATTACCAAATATCAATGAAAGGTTTAGCTATAGCCTTTATAGATAATGCACTTAGGTATGCCAACGGTACGGTTCTTCACCCTAGGTAAAGATATCGTCCAACGCAGGTAACTCTAATACGCCTCTTACGGATTAGTCAATAAGGAATATTTCAAATCGCCATGATCTTTTAATGAACAAACTTCTATTGCTTCGTACAATAGACCTAGCAGAACAAATAAACCATGTAGTCAGTTTTTAGCTCAATAACTTTTAGCTCAACCCTTCGTTCGAAAGAGGAAAGTCGCGCAGATGATCTTGCCCATACACAATTCAACAACAAGAGACGACCAAACCCTTGACGAATCACCCGGCTCGCTACAAAACCGAAACGTTTTTCTAATTGCTGATCACGATGCCGATCATCACAAAGCTCAACAGCTTTCTTGTGATTTAGGACTACCTTTAACCATGATTTCAGAAGGTGAACTAAGCGATAGTGATAGTGATCTAGATAAATATCCTATTAGCGCCGCTGCTAAAAGCATCAGTACCGATACTAAAAGCATCAGCGCCGCTGCCAAAAACATTAGCGCCACCACCAAAAACACCGATCCAGTTCTTTATCTTCATCTCACCTCTCAAGGACTTCAATTGGAATACGAAGACATGATTCTTCGATGCGACTTTGAAGACATGTTACCCCGCATTAAACCAGGTAAGATACAAACAGAACTCCTGGTAAAGGCTGCGAAAATTAAAACGAAGAAACGCGCAAGTGATAACAATGATCCCAGCAATCAAAATACTCAGTCGGGAGGTACACTAACGAACAAAACCACTGCCTCAAACAGCACCGCTGCCTTTAATGGTGGCAAAACAACAGATTTTCCCGAAGATTCATCCTTGCTCTCTTCTCCTGCCGTTAAGTCTCAATATACCGTCATCGATGCAACGGCAGGACTTGGACAAGATTCTTTTCTTCTTGCGGCAGCGGGTTTTTCAGTTGAAATGTATGAGCAGGACCCTATCATTGCGGCACTTTTACAAGATGCCCTTGAACGAGGATCGAAAAATGCTGCACTCGCCACAGTTATTTCAAATATGCATCTTTACAAGCAGGACAGCGTTTCGGCACTCAAAGACCACGCTTATGCACTTGGCATAACACATCCTTCAGGAGAGGCGCAAAGCCCAATCGCCGATAACGATTCATTCGCCCAAACAAACCTCCGCAAACCCGAGGTAATTTATCTTGATCCAATGTTTCCTGCTCGTACAAAAAGTGCAGCGGTAAAAAAGAAATTCCAGCTACTTCACCAGCTTGAACACCCCTGTGAAAATGAAATAGAGTTATTTGAAGCTGCCCAGATGCTTCGTCCTCATAAAATAGTGGTAAAACGCATGCTTAAGGGACCTTATTTGGCAAATAAGAAACCGAGCTATTCAATCAAAGGAAAAGCTATCCGCTACGATTGCTATGTGTACGCTTGATCTACCCGACACGCTTGCTAATACCAATGCACCTACATTACCGATGCGCCTGTTTTCTTTGACACGATTCAAGCAATCTCACATCCCTATTCCTAGGTTGCTTCCAATGTTTCTAGATCGTTGTCCATTCATTAAAGGATGTAGCCATGAATACTGCAGTAGAAAATGAAATAATTGCCGATCTTCGTTCAATTGCTGACTCAGATTACCAGCAATTCCAAGCAAAACTTGTTCCAAATATTAATGCCAACCTTGTTCTTGGCGTTCGTACCCCTGCCCTGAGACGCTATGCAAAGCAACTCTTTAAAAACACTCCAGAAAAGCACAAGCATTTATTCAGCAACTTCCTCATACTTACTACGAAGAAAACAATGTTCATGGTGAGCTGATTGGACATCTGGCAAAAACGCCCGAAGAAGCTTTCGAGCTGCTTGATCGATTCCTTCCTTACGTTGATAACTGGGCAACGTGCGATTTAATGCGTATACCTGCTTTCAAAAAGGATCTAACGACAACCTTAACCAAGATCAAAGAATGGATATTTTCCGAACCAGAATATATGGTTCGGTTCGGGATAGTTCAACTCATGACGCTGTTTCTTGACGATGCTTTTGACCCACAGCATCTTCAACTTATAGCTCAAATTAAACGAGAAGAATACTATATCAATATGGCGCGTGCTTGGTATTACTCGTTCGCACTTATCAAACAGCCAGAAGCTCCCTGCCATTTTTTGAGCAGCGTCCTTTAAATCTTGATACATGGACGCACAATAAATCCCTGCAGAAGGCTCGCGAAAGCAGAAGAATTTCTCCAGAACAAAAGCGTACTTTCAATCACTAAAAGTATAGATTTCGCTAAAAACTACCCTCTACCCGCCTTAAAAGACGAGTAGAGGGTTAAGTTTACTGGAAAGCAAATCAGCAATTGATTGTTTCCTTCAAGATTAATGCCAGGCTGACCGTCTCATCGATCAATCACGAAAGCACTAGATTAAGACTAGGCGTTACTCCGCTGGATAAAAACCACTTGGAACTTCATTTAGGTTGATCATGATGTTCTTTGTTTGGCAATAGTGCTCCAGCATTACCTTATGAGTCTCACGTCCAATACCTGACTGCTTGTAGCCTCCGAAAGGAGAACCAGAAGGAATCTGATTATAGGTATTGACCCACATACGACCCGTCTGAATACCGCGTGCTACACGGAAAGCTCTATTGATATCGCACGTCCAAACAGCACCGCCGAGTCCATAGACCGAATCGTTTGCCATATCGATAACTTCTTGTTCGTCCTTAAACTTAATCACTACTGCGACAGGACCAAAGATTTCCTCCTGAGCACAACGACAAGAATTATTGGGTACTTCAATCAGCGTAGGTTTCAAGAAGGCACCCTTAGCACATTCGCCTTCCGTATAGCGCTCGCCGCCACAGAGAACCTTGCCACCTTCTTGCTTTGCGATATCGATATATCCCAAAATCTTGTTCATTTGACGCTCATCAATTTGGCTGCCCATCTGCGTGTCGTCTTCCCAAGGCATTCCAACTTTTACCTTATTGAAAGCAGCAACCGCATCTTCAACGAACTTATCGTAAATGTCTTCATGGACAAAAATTCGACTGCCCGCACAGCATACCTGGCCCTGATTAAATAGAATACCCAGCTGTACACCATCGATAACCATATCCACTGC
>ENA-OQAS01000772-OQAS01000772.1-human-gut-metagenome-genome-assembly--contig:-NODE-772-length-16210-cov-1.955854_pt1 | contig 16210 bp, 15 predicted proteins | sample MGYA00242733_ERZ504523 | MGnify/ENA primary metagenome ERZ504523 (study PRJEB26092, sample SAMD00036239) | human gut metagenome | host: Homo sapiens | study: EMG produced TPA metagenomics assembly of... | reverse complement strand
AGAAAAAGAGAATCATTTGTAGAAAACCATGAAGAATCAAGTTAGTAGAAGAAACATCAGGAAATCAATAGATGTTACTGTTAAATCGAAAGGCAGTAACTGTGATACGAGAATGTAAAACAGAATGAGGAACAGTTTTCATTTGAGATCATCAACAAAAATATCGGTAACTGGCAGAGAGCAACATTGTATGTAGAAGATCCATTAGAAGAAGAAAAGATTATTCTTGGAACAGGATCCGTGAATCAACATGGAGAAGAGGAGAAAGTAGTCATTTCTTTAAGTTTAAAGGACGAAAAAATCATCAAGAATCTTTATGCAAGACGTCGTCAGGTGTTTATTTTATATGAAAATAATGAACAGCAGAAGGTATGTGCACTTGGTGGGGAACATAAAGTTTTTGATAAAAAATACTACACGAAAGAAAGAAGATATCGATTTATTATTGATCCAGAAGATGATTTTCTGTATTTTACTACGCTGAGAGTCAAGGAATTCCTGACAAGAAGTGCGAAGAAAAGAGCTTTTGTCAACAGATTCTTATATCCGTTATTAAGACTTCTTCCATTAAAGAAAAAATGGATCGTATTTGAATCTATGTGGGGAAGTAAATTTAGCTGTAACCCTAGATATTTATATGAATATATTGATAAGAATCATCCAGATTATACGTGTATCTGGTCATTAAAAGATGAATGCATTCCGATCACGGGAAATGGTGTTAGAGTCAGAAGACTATCTTGGAAGTATTTATATTATATGGCAAGAGCAAAATACTTTGTGAATAATGTAAATTTTGCTGATTCTTATGAGAAGAGAAAAGGGCAGATTGAAGTACAGACGATGCATGGAACACCATTAAAGACAATTGGATTGGATGTACCAGGCGATTTCCCTACAAAGAAATCAGAAAAGAAGTATATTAGAAAGTGTAAACGTTGGGATTATCTGATCGTGCAAAGTAAGTTTGTTGCGGATCTTGCACCATCTGCATTTAAATTTGAAAATACGATCATGGATACTGGATATCCAAGAACAGATATTTTGTATTCTTCTAATAACGAAGAAGAAATGGGCAGATTAAAAGAAAAATTAGGACTTCCAAAAGATAAGAAAGTCATCATGTATGCACCAACATGGAGAGTGCGTGATAAGTTTGAATTAATGCTAGATCTTGAGAAGATGAAGGAAAAATTTTCAGATGAATATGTATTGATCTTAAGACTGCATCACTTTTCAGCAAAAGGTTGGAAAGGAGTTCCAGCAGATGGATTTGTGTATGATCTTACGGATTATGAATCTATTGAAGATTTATATATCATTACAGACATTCTGATCACAGATTATTCTTCTGTAATGTTTGATTATGCAGTTCTCGACAGACCAATGTTATTCTTTACATATGATCTGGATGAATATAGAGATAAGCTTCGTGGATTTAATATTGATATCGAAAAAGAAGCACCAGGACCATTACTATATACGTCTGATGAGGTGTTAGATGCGATTGAGCATCTGGATGAAACGATTGAGAATTCAAAACAGAGAGTCGATGCATTCCATGAAACATATATTCCATATGAATGTGAAAATTCATCTGAAAAAGTATTTAATATGATGCAGGGAAAATAAAAAATAAACAATGCCATAAGGCAGAACAATCTTTAAGAAGGTCATTGAAAGGTTTAAGAAGGAAACATGGATAAAATAAGAAAAATTATTCGATTTGTAAAAAGATTATTTCCAAAAACTCCAAAGATGAAATTTATCTATGCCTGGTATTATAAACATGGCAAGATCAATGAAAAACAAGCACTCTTTGAGTCATTTCACGGCAAGGATGTGTCAGATTCATCCTTGGCGATCTTGCAGGAGTTTTTGAAAATGCCGGAATCAAAAGATTTCAAGATCTATTTTGCGACGAATGATAAGAAACGAGATCAGAAATTTATTGATTCTATCGGATTGAAAGTAGAACTTGTAGATATTGCAGATTTTAAATATGTAAAAGTACTTGCAACATCTAAGTATCTGATCAATAACAGTTCTTTTCCGGCGTATTTCATTCGAAGAGATGAACAGGTGTACCTACAGACATGGCATGGAACACCGTTAAAGACATTAGGAAAACGAATGCGTTTTGGAATTGAATCCATGTATAATGTGCAACATAACTTCTTACATGCCAACTACATCATGTTCCCAAATGAATTTACAAGAAAAGTGATCATGGAAGATTATAATCTGGAAGCTTTGTATACAGGAACTGTTGTGATGAATGGATATCCAAGAAATAGTATTTTTATGGATCATGAGAAAGCTGATCAGGTGACAAAGAAGCTTGGAAATGAAGATTATACAACGATGCATATATGCCGACATGGCGTGGACAGAGCAATCATGATGTGAACACGTCTGAATATAGCAGAGAGATCAATCAGCTGTTACATTATCTAGATGAGAATTTAAAGGATGATCAGAAGTTATATGTAAACTTTCATCCAATTGTGCAGAAGTTTGTAAAGCTGGATAATTATGAACATATTTATCCATTTCCAAGTGGTGTTGACAAATATGAATTTTTAAATAGTGTTGATGCACTGATCACAGATTATTCAAGCGTATTTTTGATTACTCGATTACAAGAAAACCAATCATATTATATATGTATGATTATGAAGAATATATGCACGATAGAGGAATGTATTTTGATATCAAAGAATTGCCATTTAGAAAGATCTATGACAAGGAAGCATTAAGAGATTGTCTGGTCAACGAGACATTCCGCGAGGATTCTTATGAAAATGATATGGAATATACAGAAAAATATATTCAGTATGATTCTATTGATGCTGCAAAGAATATGGCAGAACTTGTTTTTCATGGAAATATGTGCGATATGCCAACGATCGATTACAGTTTTAACAAAGAAAAGAAACGAAGAGTTTTGCACTATCCAAACGTAAAAACAGCACAGACGATCGATACGATCGCACAGATCGCTAAGAAAGATGAAGATGTAGTGATCTTTGAAAAACGTTTTTTCAATCCAGAATTAAGCAGTCATTTACATGATAATTATCTTGATGATTTTGATTATATTTTTATTACACGAACACTTCCAAGAACCTATGCAGAAGAAGTGTTAAAAAGAAAGAGTGCTAAGATCAGAAAAGAACTTCATAAGAGAGAAATCAAGAGATGCTTTGCAGATCTTCCAGTGTATTCAAAGTTTGAAACAGAATATTATCATGGAGAAGCAGGAGAGACATTTTCTTTCAATAAGAAAGATGATCAATGCATCCATGCGAGTAATGGAAGACCATTTGGAGATTAAGTTTGAGGAAGGCAAGAAAGGCCAGCCAAAGAAACTGTTATTTGTAAATAAGAAAAATCAGATCATTTATACAAGGAATCTGACAGAAAAAGAATGGAAAGATCATTGTATCAAGGAATATTTTGATGAATTTCTTTCGCTTGAAATTGCAGATATGAACGGAAGATATCAGTTGATGATCGAATTAGAAGATGAAAATGGTAACAAACTGCCATATTTCTTTGTAGATCGTAAAGAATATGCAAAACGCAAAGAAGTGATGGATGAATTAGATAAATCTTCTGTATATATGACAGGAATCAAGAAACATGATATTACTTATCAGAATACATTCGAACCTGCGGATACAAGTGTGATTCCTTATATGAATGAAGTAGATGGAAGATTTTCTGTATTTATGGGAGATCAGGCACAGTTATCCGTTCGTAATATGCGTGGACAAGTACTGAAATTCAAGATCAAGGGTTCAAAAGTCCATGTGAAAATGAAATATAAAAACAAAGAAGCTGGAATTAAAAATGTCATATTATCATATCGAAGTAAAGTGGAGACGATCGATTATCCATTTGAATATAAAGTAACGAGGTCGGGTGATCATTATATTATTGATGCTCAGATTGATATGTCGGTATTATCACTGGAAGAACTGTTTTGGGATGTATTTGCTGTAACAGAGAAGAATGGAGAAGAAGTAAGAGTAAGTGCATATTGGAGCAGATGGCAGAGATTAAATTATTACTGATGAATTATCAATGTGATGTTGATAAAGAGCATATTATTTTCCCTTATTCGACGATCACATGCAAAATGGCATTTACTTATCGTACAAGATCAAAATATGATGGATTTGATGTAAAGATCAAGGAATTAGCAGCTTTTGGTGTTTATACGTTGTTATTACCATATTGGAAAAAGAAACGAGTATGGTTAGTATTTGAAAAATTCTGCTCTATGGCGCAGGATAATGGATATTATTTCTTCAAATATTGTATGGAGCAGCTTCCAAAAGAAAAGAAGCAGCATATTTATTATATTCTCGATACAGATTCTGCTGATTATGATAAGATGAAGCAATATGGAAAACATGTGATTCCATTTATGAGTTTTCGACATATTTTATATTCACTTGTTGCCAATTTATATATAGCTTCTGATTCAAAGAAACATTTATATACATGGCGAGCAAAACCAAATGTGATCTCAAATCGTATTTCAAAACATAATATCTTGTTTTTACAGCATGGGGTGACAGCATTTAAAACGTGTACATCCGATTTTTGGAATGAAAGGTTCAAGTCCTATGACTCATTTTACAACGACATCAAGATTTGAGCATAAGATCATTGTAGAGAATTTTGGATATGAAGATGGAGATGCACCGATTCTTGGATTTACGAGATGGGATGTTCTGGAAGATACTTCAAAACCAGAGGAAAAGATCATTCTTGCAATGCCGACATGGAGATCATGGCTGGAAGAAAAGAGTGCAGAAGAGTTTAAGGCAAGTGATTATTATAAAAACTACATGAAACTGTTACAGAGTCAGAAACTTGCAAGAATCTTAAAAGAAAATGATGTAAAACTGATCTTTTACATTCATCCAAAGTTTAAAGATTATTTAAGTGAGTTTAATGTCAGTGGAGATAACATTGAGTTGATCCCATTGGAACAGAGCCATTAAATGAGATCATGAAGAAATGTTCTATGCTGATCACAGATTATTCTAGTGTATGTTGGGATGTATGTTATCTTGATAAACCAGTATTATTCTACCAGTTGATTATGATATGTATATGCAGGCACATGGAAGTTATCTGGATATGGAGCATGAATTATTTGGAGAACGTTATACAGAATATGAGAAATTGATCGATGGAATTGAAGAGTATATTCACAATGGATTTAAAGAAAAAGAAGAATATACAAAATTAAAAGATTATTATTTTGAATATCGTGATAACGATAACAGTAAACGTACGTATGAATATATCATAAGCAAAGGATATTAAAATGGACAGAAAGAGGAGAATAAAATATATAGATCTGTGTAAAGGCTTAGGAATCTTGATGGTAACATGGGGACATATTACGAAGCTTGGTAATCCAGTTGATACATGGGCGGCATCATTCAAGATGGCAATTTTCTTTGTTGCCGCCGGATATCTGATCCGGTATGCAGATTCTTATCGGACACAGACATTAAAGGGGTATGCAGTAAAGTTATTGAAGTCATTGATGCTGCCATATGTCTTATTTAGTATTTTGTCGATTGGATTTCGATTTGCAACGATGATCATGAAGCACAGGATTGATATTCCGGCGATCAAATCTTATATTTTGGCAACGATCACATTAAGAGGAACATTTGCACTATGGTTTTTACCGGTGTTATTTATTGCGGAAATCCTGTTTTTCTGTCTTATCAAATATCTTCCGAAATGGATGAGGATCGTGATATTGATCGTGATACCTGTTTTTGGAATTTGGGAGTCTTATTTTATCAGACACTTGATCATTTCAGTGGATCCATTAACATTTGAAAGAATATCATTTTTGATCTTACCGATCAGTAAAGCATTGATCGCATTATGGTTTTTGGAGATAGGACATATTGGATGTATGTTATTCAGTAAAGTAACATCCAGAGAAATCCGATTTATGATTGGACTGGTATTTACAATTGGAAATATCTTTTTATCACAGCAAAATAATGGTGTAGATTTAAATAATATGTCTTTAGGTATTCAACCACCACTATTTTTTGTTACAGGAATCATTGGATCTTTTGGAGCACTATTTGTCTTTGAATTTCTTGAAGATTATATTCCGTTTACGATACTGAATTATTTTGGAAAGAATTCTTTGATATTAATGTGTACACAAAGACCGTTTTATATTATTTCTACTGCAACTGCAGGATGGAAGATCATATCAGGAATGCCAGGGATCATGCATGGAGATATTATATTGACTGCCTTGGGGCAATGATCCTTGTGATGATCATTGAATACTCAATAATAACATTTGTTAATACAAAAGCTAAATTTTTGATCGGAAGATTTTAGATAGTTGAATAATCTGTTAAGGAATAGTATAATAGCAAGGTGTAAATTAAAAATATCAAAATGGAGAAGTACAGTGAAATCTTATATTGAAAATTTTAAAAAGTACAGATTCCTTTTATGGGAACTTGTAAAGAAAGGTGTTAAGTTAAAATACAGAAGATCATATTTAGGTATTTTATGGACACTGTTAGAACCGTTAACGACAATGATCGTACTAAGTGTAGTATTTGGTACATTGTTTGGAAACAAGGATCCACATTTCCCAGTATATATCTTATGTGGACGTTTGATGTATAGTTTCTTTTCATCTGCGACAAATGGTGCGATGAAAGCGATCAGGACGAATGCAGGAATGATCAAGAAAGTATATGTGCCAAAATATATTTATCCATTATCCAGTGTATTGTTTAATTATATTATTTTTGCTATCTCTTTGATCGTGTTGGTAGTTAGTATCTATTGTTTTGAAGGTATATCCAACCATTTATCTGGCACAGGCGATCATTCCATTGATCTTATTACTGATCACAGCTTTTGGAGTTGGAATGATCCTATCTACGATGGCAGTATTCTTTAGAGACTTAGAGTATTTATGGTCTGTAGGATTAATGATTATTATGTATGCTTCAGCAATTTTCTACAAACCAGAGAAGTTATTAAAATCAGGTTTTGGATGGATCTTAAAATGTAATCCATTATATCTTTTGATCCATAATTTTAGACAGGCTGTTTTTGGTATGCCGATGAATATGAAGTTTTTAGCTGCATCCATCGTGTTTGCAATCGTAAGTGTTATTGTAGGATTGATTTTCTTCTATAAGAAGCAAGATGAATTCATTCTGCATATTTAGGAGGGTATCATGGCAAAGAAAGAAGTATTGAAAGTTGAACATGTTGGAATGAAGTTTAACTTAAGTCAGGAAAAGGTTGATGATCTGAAAGATTATGTGATCAAGTTATTGAAACATCAGATTTCATATAATGAATTCTGGGCATTAAAAGATATTAATTTTACCCTTAACAAAGGGGATCGACTTGGAATCCTTGGATTGAATGGAGCTGGAAAGAGTACGCTGTTAAAGGTTATTGCAGGGGTATTAAAAGCAACGGAAGGAACTGTGACAGCCAAGGGGAAGATCGCTCCATTGCTTGAATTAGGTGCTGGATTTGATCAACAGTATACAGGACGTGAGAATATTTATCTTTATGGAGCAGTTCTTGGATTCTCAAAGAAGTTCTTAGATGAGAAGTTAGATGAGATCATAGAGTTCTCAGAACTGGGCAAATTTATAGATGTCCCAGTTAAGAACTATTCTTCAGGTATGAAATCAAGACTTGGATTCTCTGTTGCAACATTAGTGGAACCAGATATCTTGATCCTGGATGAAGTATTATCTGTCGGAGATGCGAAATTCCGAAAGAAAAGTGAAGCAAAGATCATGAGTATGTTTGACAAGGGAGTTACAGTATTATTTGTATCTCATTCTTTAGATCAGGTAAAGAGATTATGTAATAAGGCAATCCTACTTGAAAAAGGAAAGATCATTTCTCATGGATCGATTGAAGAAGTAAGTAAAGTATACGAAGAGAAAACAAAGTAAGATAGAAGACACGGAGGTGTGATATGAGAAAAGTAATCACATATGGAACATTTGATTTACTGCATGCGGGACATATCAATTTATTGCGCAGAGCAAAAGAATTAGGTGATTATTTAATTGTAGTTGTATCAACAGATGAGTTTAACTGGAATGAAAAACAGAAAAAATGTTATTTCAGTTATGAAGAAAGAAAAAAACTGGTAGAAGCAGTTCGTTATGTGGATCTTGTGATTCCAGAAGAAAATTGGGATCAGAAGATTTCCGATGTGAAAGAATATCATGTAGATACATTTGTTATGGGAGATGACTGGAAAGGTAAGTTTGATTTCTTAAAAGATTACTGTGAAGTCGTATATCTTCCAAGAACAGAAGGAATTTCTACAACAAAGATCAAACAGGATCTTGGATTAAACGGAACAACAGCGAATAAATAGCAAGAGTTATGAATTAAGATATAAGAGGAATTTCGTTGACAATAGAGGTTATGAACGGCTAGAGACGGAATTCTTCTTTTCTGCGTTATCAAACAAAAAGAATTTAAGATAATGCTATAGATGAAAGGATTAGTTTTTGATGCAGTTTATAGAAATTAGCAATATTTTTAAAAGTGAAAAAAAGAGATATAAAGTTACCGCAGTTTTAAAATTACTGGTCGTGTTTGCATTGCTTGGATTCTTTTTATCAAATAAGCCAATGTATCATGTGCAGACTGATTTTTACCTGAAACGTATGGGATTTGTATTTTTGGCATGTTTTTGGATGGTATTTGTAACAGTTTGCGACATTCGTTTGAGTCAGAAGGTTGACAGGCTTTTGTGATCATTCTTGGAGTGATCGCACCAGTTATGGGATGGATCTTGTCAGAATTTTTGATCAATGAAGCAGAGTGTGCATTTCCGCCGACACAGTTCTATCAGAAAGAGCCACTTTGGATCGTTCTAAGTCTTGCAATGATCATTTTGGTGGATCTGCTGATCATATTTTTGACGAACAGCATCAGAGTTGGATCAGTGATCGTACCATTGTATTGTTTATCTTTGCGGTAGTTGTATGTGTTGTATATGAATTTCGCGGGATTCCGATGATGGCACCAGATATTTTAACAGTACAGACGGCTACTAGCGTGATGGGTAATTATACATTCAAATTGACGTTTGAACAATATAGTGTGATCTTGGTATGTATGGCATTTTTCTTTACATTTTTAAGACTTCATGAGGTAAAGGTTACAGAAAAAAGAGTATTTCACATTGCAGGATTTATTGTTGTTGCATTAGGATGCGGATTGTTCACGAATCAGATCATACTGTCTGATTTTATGGAAGAGCACCAGATCAATATTCGTATGTTCCGTCCAATGGAAAGTTATCAAAAATATGGAGGCGTGCTGACATTTGCAAGAAGTGTTGGATATGCGGTCGTGAAGAAGCCAGAAGGATATACAACAGCGAAGGTTGATCAGATCATTCAGGAATATGAAAAGAAATCAGCGAATGAACAGCAAAGTACAGTAAAGCAATATCCGAATATCATAACAGTTGTCAATGAAACATTCGCAGATATTAAGGTGCTGGGAGATTTTAAGACGAACGAAGATTATATGCCCTATTTCCACAGTTTGAAGAAGAATTGTGTGACAGGATATACGTATGCATCGATTGTAGGTGGTCAGACAGCGAATACAGAATTTGAATTGTTGACAGGGAATACTCTTGGATTTTTATCAGCTGGAACGACAGCATTTCAGCTTTATATTCATGGGCAGATGCCTTCACTAGTTAGTAATCTAAAGGCAGAAGGATATTCTGGAAATAAAGCGATGCATCCGTTCAATCCGTATAATTATAATCGACCAGCTGTATATAAAGATTTTGGATTTACGGATTTTATTGATAAATTTGACTTTCCTAAGAATGTAAAAAGGGTTAGAGAGTATATTTCTGATGAGGCAAATGTAGATCGCATTATTTCTGAATATGAAAAGAATCGTAAGAAGACAGATCAGCCATTTTATATGTATAATATGACGATCCAGAATCACAGTCCTTATGATAAGGATGCAGCCAACTTTAAACAGCCGATCAAGATTGAAAGCAGCAAATATGATGCTGAGGCCAACAGATATCTAAATCTGATCAAATATTCAGATGACAGTTTAAAACAGCTGACAAGTTATTTTGAAAAATGTAAAGAGCCAACGATCATTTTATTTTTAGGAGATCATCAGCCAAGATTGACAGATGAATTTATGAATAAGATCACAAACGGTCAATATCAGACTTGGAGCAGCGAACAGATGATGAAGCGTTATCAGGTACCATTCGTGATCTGGGCCAATTATGACATTAAAGAACAGCATATAGAGAAGACAAGCATGAATTATATCCAAAGTATCCTGACCAAGACAGCTGGAGTAAAGATGACAGGATATCAGAGATTTTTAAATGAGGTCCGAAAAGAAGTTCCAACGATCACATCGCAGGGATATTGGGGAAAGAATGGAAAATTTTATCAGATTAATGATAAAGGATCACCATATTATGGTATAATACAGAAGTATCGTATGATTCAGTACAATATGATGTTTGATAAGAAGAATCGCAGAGATTCATTCTTTGAAGTAAGTAAATAGGAGTGCACGTATGAAGCAACTGATTAAGAATATTACGATTCAGATATATAAAGTATTAACATATCTGATTCCAGTAAATAAAAAGATGATTATATTTCAGAGCAGCAATGGACGTAACTATACAGGAAATCCAAGATACATCTATGAAGAGATGGTAAGAGAAGGCCTTGATCAAGAATATGAATGTATCTGGTTTTTCTTTGATACAAGTATAGAAGTTCCAGGTAAATGCAAGAAGATAAGGAATAATTATTTCCCATATTTTTGGTATTTAATGAGAGCAGGAATCTGGGTATTTGATAGTCGTCAGCCATTATATGTGCGTAAGAAGAAGCATATCACATACATTCAGACATGGCACGGAACACCGCTTAAGAAGCTTGCGCTTGATATGGACCGAATGGATATGGGTGGAAGTACGGATATTGAGAATTATCATGAACAGTTTAGAGTAACATGTAAGGATTGGGATTATCTAGTATCACAGAATAAGTTTTCTACAGATATTTTCAGATCATGTTTTGCATTTAAAGATCGTCCGATCTTACAGATCGGATATCCAAGGAATGATATTTTGATCAATGATAATTCTCCTGCTAAGATCAGAGAATACAAAGAAAAACTTGGACTTCCATTGGATAAGAAAATCATATTATATGCTCCAACTTGGAGAGATAATGAATATAGCGAGAAAGGAAAGTACAAATTGCTTCAAAACTAGATTTTGATAAAGCAAAGGAGGCATTATCAGATGAATATATATTCATTGTAAAATATCATTATCTTGTATCAGATAAGATTGATTGGACACCATATAAAGGATTCGTTTATACATTCGACGAGACAAAAGATATTGCATGGTTATACCTTGTGTCAGATATGTTGATCACGGACTATTCTTCTGTAATGTTTGATTATAGTATTCTTAACAGGCCGATGTTATTCTTTGCATATGATCTGGAAGACTACAAGGAGAATCTGAGAGGATTTTATTTTGACTTTGTCAATGATATTCCAGGGCCGATTTCAAGAGATACAGATCAGTTGATCAAAGATATTAAAGAATATAATGAAGATAATTGGAAAGAAAAATATAAGAATTATCATGATAAATTCAATGGCATAGATGATGGACATGCTTCACAGAAGGTCATTGACGTGATAAAGAAGGTAAGCAGATAGAGATCTGCCGAACAATAACACAGTCAGGAGGTTTGAAAACAATATGGTAACGATTCTGTTAGCGACATTGAATGGAGAGGATTATTTAAAAGCGCAGTTAGAATCAATTGCAGCTCAGACCTATGAAAACTGGCAGCTGGTCGTGGGTGATGATGGTTCTACGGATGGTACGATCAGCATTCTTGAAGAATTCAGTAAACAATATCCGGAACAAGTGACGATCATTAAGAATGACCCGCCACAGGGAAGTGCCAAAGACAATTTTATTTCACTGATCCAAAATTCTTACGGACCATATTTTATGTTTTGTGATCAGGATGATGTGTGGAAACCAGATAAGATTTATCTGACATTACAGAAGATGGAAGCGTTAGAGGCAAGATATGGAGAGAAAACGCCGATCTTGGTTCATTCAGATCTGTCAGTTGCAGATCATAACTTAGAGATGGTTGCAGAGTCATTCTTTCAGTATGCGAATATTCCAAAGAGAATTGTATTGAATCAATTGATGGTACAAAATTCTGTGACAGGGTGTACGATGATGATCAATCGTTGTCTGCAACAATATTTTTTACGGCCGTTACCGATGTCTAAGATCATCATGCATGATTATTGGGCGGCATTGATCGCGAAAGTGTTTGGCAAGATTGGTTTTGTAAATGAGCCAACGATGTATTACCGTCAGCATGGCAATAATTCTGTTGGTGCGAAAGATGCAAAGAATCCCGTCTTTTTGTATCATCGTCTCAAAGAAGGAAAGAACAGCTATCGCCGTATGATGATTGAATCTATGGAGCAGATGCAGGGATTTGTTGAGACATATGGGGAAGAGATTGATAATCTGGATGTTTATGAACTTCTTGAGAGTTATGGAGAATTGTATTATAAAGGAAAGATCAAACGATTGAGTTTTATAAAATCATCACGTATTAAAGGAAGGAAATATCCGAAGTTGATGCAGTGGCTTTGGGGATAGGAATATTTATGAAAAAAGCATTAGGACTTGCAGGAAAATATGTGATCATGTTTCTGTCGTGTTTATTTCCAAGAAGCAGAAAGATATATATCTTTGGAGCATGGCTTGGAGAACAGTTTGCAGACAATCCCAAATATCTGTTTTTAGAAGCACAAGAACATAAAGAGATCCGTCCGATATGGATCACGAAGAATGAATCAGTCTGCAGAAAAGTCAGGAAGCTTGGATATGAAGCTTATATGTTTGACAGTTTCAAAGGGATTTTAATGCAGCTTCGGGCCAAATATGTGGTAGTCTGCAATGGGATCAGTGATGTAAATCATACATTTATGGGACGAGCAGTATTCTTAAATCTTTGGCATGGGGTTCCATTAAAGAAGTTGGCTATGATGATGATAAGGTCAAGAATTGGATAGCAAGGGTCAAAAAATCCGAAGAATGATTCAGGAAATCCCATTAGGAAAAGAGTATGTAGTAGCAACAAGTGATTTTTATGCTCCGATCTATGAAAGTGCATTTCGAAGATCAAAGAGTCATATCATAACATTGGGACAGCCAAGGAATGATATATTCTATGATCAAAGTGGAAAATTTCATGCTTCTCATCAGTTGTCAAAAGCGGCAAAAGGAAAGAAAGTCATCTTATATACGCCGACACACAGGAAAGAAGGTAAAGTGGCATTTCCTTTGGAAGAACATTTTGATTTTAAAGTGCTCAATGATTGGTGTATCCAAAATGATATTTTGTTCGTGATCCGGCGCCATTTTTATCATAAAGATGAGAAAGTAGATTTCTCCATGTATTCTAATATAACAGATATCACAGAGAAATCCATGGATATTCAGGAATTATTAATGGATACGGATATTCTGGTTACAGATTATTCAAGCACATATATAGATTATCTATTACTGGACCGGCCGGTAGTCTTTTATAATTTTGATTATCAGGATTATCTGGAGCATGATCGTGGTATGTATTGCGATTATGAGAAGGCGGCTCCGGGATATAAGGCAGAGACATTTGAAGCTTGATGGAAGAATTCGAACGTCTGGTACAAGGCGACGATCATTTTAAAGAGGTTAGAAGGCAGGCAAGGGATTTCTTTTATTGCAAAGAAGGCCAGGGAATGGTTGGCGAAACATTGTTAGGGATCTTGAAGAATATAAAATAAAAAGAAGCTTTTGATCTATGAGTGAATCCATAGATCGAAAGCTTCTTTTTGCATTTTGAGTTGATATTCAGGATTAATATCCAGCACGATAAATGATCTTCTGATTGATACGGCTAAGCTCATCACTGACTTGATAATCCGATGTACCAAAGAGGTATTTATGTGCGCGGATCGCATTCTCTTTCAATGTTGTAGGGAATCCATAATAAGTACCATAATAACGGAGCTCTTTCTGGTCCCAAGGGAATCCCTGCTGATCTTTGATGTCATACTTGAAAACAGATAAGAACATATCAAACAATTCATCCTGACTCATATTTGTCTTTACCTGAGGAAGTATCTCATCCATAACAGACATCATCTTCAAAGGATTTTTCTTGGCTTTGTCAAAAATCTTCTGAAGGACTTCTCGTTGTCTTCCGGCTCTGGCAAGGTCACCGCCAGCGGTATAACGGATTCTGGAATAAGCAACGGCTTGATTTCCATCCAGAGTATAAGTACCGGCAGAAGAAAGTTTTGGAGAATGTCCACGTTGATACGATTCATGTCACCGATATAGCATTTAAATTCTTTAAGATGCTTTATCGACTTTTACTTCGATTCCGCCAACAGCATCAACGATATCAGCAAGAATCTTAAAGTTTACAGTTGCGTATTTTTCAATATTCAGATCAAGATTACGATTGATCGTGCTGATCGCAAGCTCTGGACCACCCCAAGAATAAGCGGCGTTGATCTTACTGTATTTTCCATTAATACTTACATATGTATCACGATAGATCGATAACAGTTTGACATCTTTGGTTGAATTGTTGATGCTGACAACTATGATAGAATCAGAACGGTTTCCACGATCTGACATACTTCCAGTCTGAGAATCAATTCCGAAAAAAGCATAGTTGGTATAGTCAGTCATATTGCTGTCTTTGTTTACAGTGACAAGCTGGCTGTGGTCAAGACTTTTTGTTGATATTTTCCCAAGTTTTTTGTGAACTGTGGAAAGCGTAAGTCCGACTAATACAGCGATCACAAGAATGAGAATGATCAAGATCCGAAGTGGAGATCTTCTTCTTCGTTTTCGCTTTGTGTGTTTGGCATGTTTTGTATGCTGTGCTGTCATAATGTATCCCTCCAGATTTCCTTAAATAGTTAAGTTTGTACAGAAAAAAGGATGAAAAACTCCATCCTTTTCTTGCTGTTTAATATGCATTTTTATTGACAAATCCCTTAAAAAATGTAAGAAATAATATCTTGATATCAAGTCCCAAAGACCAATTCTCAATATAATACAGGTCATGCTCGATTCTGCTTCGGATGGAAGTATCACCACGGAATCCATTGACCTGAGCCCATCCAGTAATACCTGGACGAACTTGATGCTTGATCATATAACGAGGAATCTCTTCTTTAAATTTCTCGACAAACAAAGGTCGTTCTGGACGTGGCCCGATCAGACTCATATCGCCTTTTAATACATTCCAGAATTGAGGAAGTTCATCAAGGCTTGTCTTACGGATTACACGTCCAACAGGTGTAACACGGACATCGTTCTTGGTTGTCCATTCTTTGGCCTCTTTCTTAGGTCCTGTACACCCATGGAACGGAATTTGTACATCTTAAAAGGTTTATTCCCAAGACCGATACGTTCTTGGCAAAAATGATCGGTCCAGGAGAACTCTTCTTTACAAGGATCGCAACGATAAGCATGATCGGTGAGAATAAGATCAGCGCAATGATAGAACCGATAATATCTATCAGACGTTTGATCAGTTTATTCATCGTATTTGTTAATGGTACGTTACGGATATTGATAACTGGGAGTCCGTCCAGATCTTCAGTGTATGGGTTGGTGGAAATAAAGTTATAGTAATCTGGAACAAACTTTGTATGCACACCAGACTTCTCACAGATCGCAACGATCTGTTCCAGTTTATGGTATTCATTCAGATTCAGAGTGATCGCAACTTCATCAAGAGATGTCTTCTCAAGATAAGCGGCAAGATCTGAAAGTGTACCGATCTTCTTGATTCCACGATATTCAAAATTATCACTGACAAGATCATCAAAATCCCATGAACCTTTAAGCCCCATTGAGGATTTGATTTGATGCGGTCGATATATGCAGCTGCTGAAGTACTGAAACCGATAAATACCGTATGTTTGATATTGCGTCCTTTCTTACGATTCGTTTTCAAAATTCTGCGTATGATATATCTGGATAAAAGACCAAAAATAAAGTTAA
>ENA-OQAS01000771-OQAS01000771.1-human-gut-metagenome-genome-assembly--contig:-NODE-771-length-16212-cov-5.568666_pt1 | contig 16212 bp, 23 predicted proteins | sample MGYA00242733_ERZ504523 | MGnify/ENA primary metagenome ERZ504523 (study PRJEB26092, sample SAMD00036239) | human gut metagenome | host: Homo sapiens | study: EMG produced TPA metagenomics assembly of... | reverse complement strand
CCGCCGCAAAGCTGCGGGCACCGGCTGCAAGCTGGCGCTTCAGCTCGGTGCGGTAGGCCTCGCTGTTCAGTACCCGGGCAGCTTCCATCAGCAGGGCTGCGTCCGGTGTCTCTGCCCCGAACACCAGCGCATCGCACCCGCGGCGGCAAGGATGCGCACCCCCGCCCGGGCAAAAGCCTCTGCCCCCGCACAGGCACAGGGCGCAGGCAGCGCAAATATCAGATCTGCCCCGCATTGCAGTGCAGCCTGCACCCGCACCGCTTCCGGCAGCAGCGGCAGTGCGCCGCGCTGGGTCAGCCCGCAGCTCATGGCCACCGCCACATGCTGTGCTCCCAGCGCTTTTGCCTGCGCCAGCTGCCATGCATGGCCGTTGTGAAAGGGGTCGTACTCTGCAATGATACCGGCAAATTTCATAGATAAGCTCCTCTGCAGGGCTGCTGCGCCCTCGGAAAGATTGTTAAATTTATATCGTATATACAGAAAACTGCAGTGGTTTTGCGCATTTGTGGGCAGGATGTACAAAAACCTTGTACACAAGCTTTACCGCTTTGCCCGGGTTGCGGCTTGAAAAGCCGCCCACCCTATTATATAATAAACACAGGAATCTGTAAAATTCTGTCCTCAGGTTTAAAAAGAGGGCAGACCAAAAACATACAGGAGGCAACACAGATGAAAGTTCTGGTTATTAACTGCGGCTCTTCTTCTCTGAAGTATCAGCTGATCGATATGGACGGCGAGAAGGTGCTGTGCAAGGGCCTGTGCGAGCGCATTGGCATGGAAAGCAGCATGATCACCCACGAGGCAAACGGCCACAAGGCCACCACGCCCGCCATCTTCCCCACCCACACCGAGGCATTTGCCGAGGTCGTGAAGAAGATGACCACCGGCGAAGGCAAGTGCATCAACGACGTCAGCGAGATCGATGCCATCGGTCACCGTGTCGTGCACGGCGGCGAGAAGTTCAAGGAGAGCTGCCTGATCACCGACGAGGTCATCGAGACCATCCGCGAGCTGAGCCCTCTGGCTCCCCTGCACAACCCCGCCGGCATTCTGGGCATCGAGGCCGCACGCAAGGTGTTCGGCAACATCCCCATGGTGGCTGTGTTCGATACCGCTTTCCACAGCACCATGCCTCCGAAGCTTATATGTACGCCATTCCGTATGAGTACTATGAGAAGTACGGCGTGCGCCGCTACGGCTTCCACGGCACCAGCCACAAGTACGTTGCCCACAAGGCTGCCGAGTATCTGGAAGAGCCATTGAGCGCCTGAAGCTGATCACCTGCCATCTGGCAACGGTTCCTCATTGCCGCTGTGGATCAGGCAAGGTCGTGGACACCTCCATGGGCATGACCCCGCTGGCCGGCCTGATGATGGGCACCCGCTGCGGCGACCTGGACCCCTCTGTGGTCAACTACCTGAAGTACACCCTGAACATCACCGGCCACGAGCTGGACGAGATCCTGAACAAGAAGTCCGGCCTGCTGGGCATCTCCGGTGTTTCCAGCGACAAGCGTGACGTGGAAGAGGCAGCTGCTGCCGGCAACAAGCGCGCACAGCTGGCTTCCGACATGCTGAACTACCAGATCAAGAAGACCGTTGGCGCTTACATCGCTGCAATGGGCGGCGTGGATGCCATCGTCTTCACCGGCGGCATCGGCGAGCACGACGCGATTGCCCGTGCAAAGGTCTGCCACCACATGGATTGGCTGGGCATCCGCATCGATACCGAGAAGAACAAGCACCCCGTGGGCGATGTGTGCGAGATCACTGCCTGGGGCGCAAAGGTGCGCACTCTGGTCATTGCTACCGACGAGGAGCTGATGATCGCCCGCGACACCAAGGAAGTCCTCGAGAAGTAATCGTTTTCCAAAGGGCTTTGCAGGGGGCTGCTGCACGGAATGTGCGGCAGCCCCTTTTCATCTTCCGGCAGTTATTTTACCCAAATCAGCCCTGTCGGATTGTGCTATCTATACAAATAACAAGGCGAATGGTTGTTTTTTGGTTGACAAATTTCAAAAAGAACGGTACAATAGAAAAGTCCTCAATTGGAGGACGTCCATTCATTCAAGCCCCTGGTAAGCTTACTGATCAGCGCGATGGTCCCAAAACCAAAGGTATGGTTACAATCCTTCCGTGGGCAAGAACTAACTAAAGAGGAGATACTACTATGTTTGAAGACAAGACTCTGGTCTGCAAGGACTGCGGTAAGGAATTTGTTTGGACTGCTGGTGAGCAGGAGTTCTACGCATCTCGCGGCTTCGAGAATCAGCCCCAGCGCTGCAAGCCCTGCCGTGACGCCCGCAAGAACGGCGGCGCACGCAGCAACAGCGGTGAGCGTCAGATGTTCGATGCTGTCTGCGCAGCTTGCGGCAAGGCTTGCAAGGTCCCCTTCCAGCCCCGTGAGGACCGTCCGGTCTACTGCTCTGACTGCTTCGCTCGCATGAAGCAGAACTAAGCGCTGATTTTTATTTAAATCGGTAACAAAAGGCCCGCTGTCGAAAGGCAGCGGGCCTTTTTGTATTCAGAGCTCTCCTGTCTGCTTACGCAGCCATGACGGAAGGAGTCTTTCACACCAGCGGCGCAATAAACTTGAGCAGGATGCCCGCCAGATGCAGCAGCTTTTTGCCCTGCCAGATGCTTTCTTTCGTCTGCTCCACCCTGCGGCACCGGGTGAGCGTATCCTGAAAATCCGCTTCCATGTTGGCAATGCAGTCGGTGCCGCGCATCCAGACCGCGTTTTCAAAGTGATGGTACAGGCTGCGGTAGTCCAGATTGATGGTGCCTGCCACGCTTCCACACCGTCGGCGATCACGATCTTCGCATGGGTAAAGCCGGGCTGCCACTCGCTGATCTTCACACCCGAAGAAATCAGCGCCTTGTAGTGGGTCTTGGCCAGTGCATAAACGAACCACTTATCCGGCTTGCCGGGCAGGATCAGGTGCACATCCACACCGCGCTCTGCCGCAAAGCGCAGGGCCGTTTCCAGCTCGCCGTCTAAAATCAGATACGGCGTGATGATGTGCACATACTTCCGGGCGCGGTTGAGCATATCCATGTACACCATTTCGCCCACCCGCTCACCGTCCAGCGGGCAGTCTCCGTAGGGCACCACAAAGCCCTTGGCGTTTGCTGCCGCCGGGATGGGATCGGACAGGAACTGCTCAAACTCCGGCTGGCACAGGATGCACCACATCTGCAAAAACAGCGCCGTCATGGAGCGCACGCCTTCGCCTTCCAGCATCAGGCCGAGTCCTTCCAGCGGCCATACTTTTCTATGTGGTTGATGTACTCATCTGCCAGATTCACGCCGCCGGTAAAGCCCACCTGGCCATCAATGACCAGAATTTTGCGGTGGTCGCGGTAGTTGTAGTGAGTGGAAACAAAGGGCGTGACCGGCGAGAACACCTTGCACTGGATGCCCAGCGCTTCCAGCCGGCTGGGGTAATCCCGCGGCAGGGTGGAAAACTCACAGGTGCCATCATACATCACCCGCACATCCACCCCCTGCGCCGCCTTGCGGGCCAGCACTTCCAGAATGCGGCCCCACATCAGGCCTTCATCCACGATGAAATATTCCAGAAAGATGTATTTTTTTGCCGTTTCCAGCTGGCGCAGCATTTCATCGAACATGGCTTCGCCGCCGTTGAAGTAGGTGGCCACCGTGTCGGCATAGACCGGAAATCCGCCGCCCTTGCCCCGCAGATACCGTGCCAGCGGCATCGCTTCGGTGCCTGCTCCTGCAAAAGCTCCACGGTCTGCTCATTCTGCGGCAGCTGGGCGCGGGTCTGGCCCTCCAGATCCAGCAGGCGGCGCTTCAGGGCATTGTGGCCACATCACTTTTGGTGTACCAGAACAGCGGCACGCCCAGCACCGGCATCAGCGCTGTGACCACCAGCCATGTGATGCGCACGCTGTTGTCCATGTCCTGATTGAGCAGATAGACCATCATTGCCGCTGTTACCAGCAGGGTGCCGCCAAAATAATGCGGCAGCAGCTCGCCGAACCACTGCAGCAGGCTGAACAGCGCGAACGCCTGTAAAAGCAGCAGAACCAGCACTAGGCCAAAACGGCTGAAAATAGCGTGTACCACGCCCTTCTGTCCCCGTTTGAGCAGGCGGATGCCGCCATCCTCAAACACCCGGACCTTGTCCTTCATATTTTGCTGAAATTGTTTTTTCTGCATGGCATTTTCCCTTATCTCACACATTTGCAGCCCTGGGGCTGTAAAAATGTGCCGGTTTGTGTTATGATGTACAGGAACAAGCCCGCCCGGCGCTGTGTCCCGGACAGGCAGCTTTGCACCTATTATAATCCATTCCTGCCCTTTTTTCCACCCAAAGCGGCAGGATGATGCAGGAGGGACCCCTATGAATAATCTGATCATTGGCATTGCAGGCGGCTCCGGCAGCGGCAAGACCACCCTTGCTCTGCGGCTGAAGGAGCGTTTTGGCGAGGATGAAGTGCGCCTGATCTCCCACGACAGCTATTACAAGCGCCACGACGAGCTGCCCTTTGAGGAGCGCTGCAAGCTGAACTACGACCATCCGGATGCTTTTGACAACGCCTTGCTGATCTACCATCTGCAGGAGCTGAAGGCAGGCCGCGCCATCGACTGCCCGGTGTACGACTACTCCAACCACAACCGCAGCGACAAGGTGCAGCACATTGAGCCCGCACCGGTGCTGATCGTGGAAGGCATCCTGCGCCGTCTGGTACGCGACGTAAAGGAGCGCGGCCGCAGTCTGGACAGCGTGATCGAGCAGTACCTGACTACCGTCAAGCCTATGCACGAAGCCTTTGTGGAACCCAGCAAGCGCAACGCAGACATCATTGTACCCAACGGCGGCGAGAACACCGCTGCGGTGGAGATGCTGGCCCATCACATCCGCAACCTGATCGAGAAGGCAAATATGATGTAACGTCTTTACGATTTAAATGCCCTCCGCATTCGCTCTGGGCATGTTCAGCGGAAATCTTATTTTTAATTTCATCATGCACGCAAAAGGAGCCACCGCACAGTTTGTGCAATGGCTCCTTTTTTCTTATCTCAGTGGATAGAGGTACGCACCAGTGCGCGCTTGAGACGCGCCTGAGCCAGCTCGTAGTCCCGCTTGTCGAGGTTCTTCTGCGCAAGGATCTCCTCCGCGCGCTTCTTGGAAGCCTCGGCGCGGGCCTGATCGATCTCCTCGGCCCACTCCCATGTGGTGGCGACCAGACGCACTTCGCCATCCAGCACGCTCAGCAGCCCGCCCATGCAGGCGGCGCGGCGGCGCTGGCCCTCGGCATCCACGATATGGGCTTCGCCCATGCCCAGCGCGGTGCAGTAATCCCCGTGTTTGGCAAGGATGGCCAGATCGCCGTCAATGGCGCGGCAGACGATGCGCTCGGCCTGCCCGTCAAAGGCGCAGCCGTCCGGCGTGACCACCGTCAGATGAAAGGTCGTCATGGTTTACCCTTTCTTCGCTTTTGCGAACACGTCATCGATGGTGCCCGCGAACAGGAATGCGCTCTCGGGCAGCTCGTCGCACTCGCCGTTCAGGATCATCTTGAAGCCGCGCAGGGTCTCCTTGAGCGGCACATACTGGCCGGGCATACCGGTGAACTGCTCTGCCACGTGGAAGCTCTGGCTCAGGAAGCGCTGCACCTTGCGGGCGCGGCTGACCGTGCGCTTGTCTTCCTCGCTCAGCTCGTCCATGCCCATGATGGCAATGATGTCCTGCAGCTCCTTGTAGCGCTGCAGCACCTTCTGGACGGCGCGGGCGATCTCGTAGTGCTCCTGACCCACGACCTCCGGGCTGAGGATGCGGCTGGTGGAATCCAGCGGGTCCACAGCGGGATAGATGCCCTGCGAAGCAATGTCACGGCTCAGGACCGTGGTGGCATCCAGATGGGTAAAGGTGGTGGCAGGGGCCGGGTCAGTCAGGTCATCGGCGGGCACGTAGACGGCCTGCACCGAGGTGATGGAACTTGCGGGTGGAGGTGATGCGCTCCTGCAGAGCACCCATCTCGGTGGCAGCGTGGGCTGGTAGCCGACGGCAGAGGGCATACGGCCCAGCAGTGCGGACACCTCAGAGCCTGCCTGGGTGAAGCGGAAGATGTTATCGATGAAGAGCAGCACATCCTGATTCTTCACATCGCGGAAATACTCCGCCATGGTCAGGCCGGACAGTGCCACGCGCATACGGGCTCCTGGGGGTTCGTTCATCTGGCCGTAGACCAGCGCAGTCTTGTTGATAACGCCGCTCTCGGTCATTTCGCCGTACAGGTCGTTGCCTCACGGGTGCGCTCGCCAACGCCGGTGAACACCGAGTAGCCGTTGTGCTCGGTGGCAATGTTATAGATCAGCTCCTGGATCAGGACCGTCTTGCCGACGCCTGCACCGCCGAACAGGCCGATCTTGCCGCCCTTTGCGTAGGGGCAGATCAGGTCCACGACCTTGATGCCGGTCTCGAGGATCTCGGTGGTGGACTGCTGCTCCTCGTAGCTGGGAGCAGGGCGGTGGATGGGCCAGTAGGCCTCCGGGGCCGGGGCGGGCTTGTTGTCCACGGGCTCACCCAGCAGGTTGAACACGCGGCCCAGACACTGGTCGCCCACGGGCACTTGATGGGTTCGCCGGTATCCACGCTTCGGTGCCGCGCACCAGACCATCGGTGCTGTTCATTGCAATGCAGCGCACCACGTTATCGCCGGTGTGCTGTGCCACCTCGACCACCAGCTTTTCGCCGTGGTTGTCGATCTCGATGGCGTTGAGCAGCTCCGGCAGCTGGCCATCCTCAAACTGGATGTCCAGCACCGGGCCGATGACCTGGAGCACCTTGCCGATATGTTTTTCGGACATAGGCTACAACTCCTTTTTGATAGGTTTTAAATCTCCGCGCCGGCCACGATCTCGGTGATCTCCTGCGTGATGGCAGCCTGACGGGCACGGTTATAATACAGGTTCAAATGGTCGATCATCTCACCGGCGTTCTTGGTGGCGGCATCCATGGCAGTGCGGCGGGCGGCAAGCTCACTGGCTACGCTCTCGCACACGGCACCGTAGACGATGCCTGCCACATACTCCGGGATGATCGCGCTGAATACTTCCTCGCTGCTGGGCTTGTACAGGATCTGGCTGCGGCGGGCATCCGCCTTCTGCTGCTCGGTGGGTTCGATGGACAGCGGCAGCACCTCCATGGTGGCTGCGGTCTGGGTCATCATGGAATCGAACCGGGTGTAGCAGATCTTTACCGCATCGTACTCGCCCTTGAGATATCCTTCCGTGATCTGGCGGGACAGCTGGAAGCACTCGCCCACCGAGACATCTGCCGCCAGCAGCACCTCCTGCGTGAACAGGGGCACCTCGTGATGGACGAAATACTCTGCCGAGCGCTTGCCGATGGGCAGCACCAGCACTTCGCCTTCTTCGGCCCCGGCCTGCTTGAGCACGTTGGAATTGTATCCGCCGGCAAGGCGCGGTCGCCTGCAATGACGATGAGCAGGGTGCGCTTCACTTCGTCACGGCGCAGGTAGGGGTTGCGGGCGCGGGGGTCGGCCGCGGCGATCTTGGTCAAAGTCTCATGCAGCGTTTCAAAGTAGGGGCGGCTGTGCTCCACCCGTTCCTTGGCGCGGCGCATTTTGGAGGAAGCCACCAGTTCCATTGCCTTGGTGATCTGCATGGTGCTCTCTACGCTTTTGATGCGCAGCTTGATGTCCTTCATGGAACCAGCCATGCGTTACGCCTCCTTCCTTAGTGCGCCTTGACGAAGCTGTCGGTATAGGCTGTGAGCACGCTCTTAAGCTGCTCCTCAGTGTCCTTATCCAGATTGCCGGTGGTGCGGATGGTCTCCATGACGGCGGCACCCGCAGCATTGTTGTCCAGATATTCGTACAGGCCCTTCTCATACTCGGCCACGTCCGGCACCTTGACCTTCACAAGGTGATCGTGAATGGTCGCATACAGGATGGCCACCTGCTTTTCCACAGGCACGGGAGCGGAACGGTTCTGCTTGAGCACTTCCACGATGCGCTCGCCCTGTGCAAGGCGGGCCTTGGTGTCGGCATCCAGATCGGAACCGAACTGTGCAAAGCTCTGCAGCTCGCGGTACTGGGAGTAGATCAGCTTCAGGGTGCCGGCGACCTTCTTCATGGCCTTGATCTGGCATTGCCGCCCACGCGGGACACCGAGATGCCGGGGTTGACTGCCGGCATGACACCGGAGTGGAACAGCTCCGTCTCCAGGAAGATCTGACCATCGGTGATGGAAATGACATTCGTGGGGATGTAGCGGAAACATCGCCCGCCTGCGTCTCGATGATGGGCAGAGCCGTCAGGCTGCCGCCGCCCAGCTCATTGGAGAGCTTGGCCGCGCGTTCCAGCAGACGGGAGTGCAGATAGAACACGTCGCCGGGGTAGGCCTCACGTCCCGGGGGACGGCGGATCAGCAGCGACAGTGCACGGTAGGCCACGGCGTGCTTGGACAGATCGTCGTAGATGATGAGGACATGCTTGCCCTGATGCATGAAATATTCGCCCATGGCACAGCCGGAGTAGGGTGCGATATACTGCAGGGGCGAAAGCTCGGATGCCGTTGCGGACACCACGATGGTGTAGCCCATAGCACCGGCCTCGGTCAGGCTCTGCACAAGGTTTGCCACGGTAGAGCGCTTCTGACCGATGGCAACGTAAATGCAGATGACATCCTTGCCCTTCTGGTTGATGATAGTATCGGAGGCGATGGTGGTCTTGCCGGTCTGGCGGTCGCCGATGATCAGCTCGCGCTGGCCGCGGCCAATGGGGATCATGGAGTCGATGGCCTTGATGCCGGTCTGCAGCGGCTCCTTGACCGGCTGACGGTCGATGATGCCGGGAGCGCGGCTTTCAATGGCGCGGAACTCGGTGGTCTCGATGGGGCCTGCGCCGTCGATGGGCTGGCCCAGCGCGTTGACCACGCGGCCGATCATGGCTTCGCCCACCGGCACGGACACCACCTTGCCGGTGCGCTTGACAGTGCTGCCTTCCTTGATACCGACGTCGGAGCCCAGCAGAACAATGGAGACGGTGTTCTCCTCCAGATTCTGGGCCATGCCGTATTCGCCGTTATCAAACTGAAGCAGCTCACCTGCCATGCACTTTTCCAGACCACTGGCGCGGGCGATGCCGTCGCCCACCATAATGACCGTGCCGGTCTCGCTCTGCTCGATGGCATTTTCGTAATGCTTGATCTGCGCACGGATGATCTTGGAGATCTCTTCAGGTTTCAGTTGCATCTTTGTTTGTTCACCACTCAATTCTTAAAAATCTTTCGGGTGGAAATTCGATCACAGTGTCACGGAAGCAATATCCCTGCGCAGGGCGGACAGACGGTTCTGCACCGTGCCGTCCAGCTCGGTGCCTTCGATATCCAGCCGGATGCCGCCCAGCACTGCCGGATCGACCTTTGTTTTCAGGTCGATGGTCTTGCCGGTGAGCTTTTCCAGCTTTTCGTGCAGGCTCTTTGCCTGCTGCTCCGTCATTGCCACTGCAGTGGTCGCCGTTGCTTCCAGAATGCCGTGTGCCTGATTGTAGCGCACACGGTAAGCCCGTGCGCAGCCGGACAGCTCCCGCAGGGTGCCCTTCTCGCACAGGATCTTCAAAAAGTTCAGCACATAGAGGTGGACCTGATCCCGCAGTGCTTCATCCAGCAGGCTGCAGCGCTCCTTTTGGGAATGCTGGGGGTGCTGAGCAGATGCAGGTAGTCCGGGTTTGCCTTAAAAAGCGCCACGCTTCGTCCAGCTCACCCAGAATGCGGGCCTCCAGCCTTCCTCCGCCGCCAGATCGTACAGCTTCCGCCGTACATCCTTGCAGTCTCGGTCATGATGCTTCACCCACATTTTTGATAAATTCGTCGATCAGATCCTTGTGGTCCTTCTCGCTGATCTCACGCTCCACCACCTTGGAGGCGATCTCCATGGCGATGCCGCCGATCTCGTCCTTGACCTCGTTCACGGCCTTCTTGCGCTCCTGCGCAATGTCGGCTTCGGCCTTCTGCTTGAGGGCAGCAGCCTGCGCGCGGGCCTCGCCCACGATCTCTTCGCCGCGGGCGGTGGCCGTCTTCTGCGCATTGGCAACGATCTCGTTGGCCTCGGTGCGGGCATTCTGCAGGTTCTGCTCGTACTCTGCCTTCATGGCTTCGGCTTCAGTGCGCAGCTTGGTGGCATCGGCGATCTGGCTGTCTGCCTTCGCCTTGCGCTCTGCGATCACGTTTTTGACCGGATTCAGCAGGAACTTTTTGAAGATGAACAGCTGGATCATCAGGTTGCAGATCTGGGCCAGAAAGGTCCAGCCGTCCAGCGTGATCAACGCCTGGTACAGTTCCATAAGCGTCTCCTTTCGTTATTTTGTAAAAGGTTCCGCTTATGCCAGGAACTTCATGAACATGCCGGGTGCCAGGAAGATCAGCAGCAGGCCGGTGACGAAGCCATAAATACCGGTGGTCTCGGAAAGTGCAACGCCCAGGATCAGGGTGCTGGTAACGTCGCTCTTGCACTCGGGCTGACGGCCCACAGCTTCACAGGCAGCAGCTGCTGCGTTGCCTTCGCCGATACCGGGGCCGATACCTGCGATCAGTGCGCAGCCTGCGCCGATGCCGCAGCCTGCCAGAGCGATACCACGAGCGAGGTACTGAAAGTCAGTCATAAGATTTGTCCTCCAAAAAAGTTTTTTGTTTTGGGAGATGCCGTTGTGAGGCTTAGTCCTCACCGGCAGCACGTTTGATGAAAATTGCGGTCAGGGTACAGAAGATGAACGCCTGAATGCAGCCGCCGAACCAGTCGAAATACAGGCCCGTAAAGGCCGGGATGCCGATCTGGAACAGCTGGATCTGGCTCAAGACACCCGGCAGCCAGCCGAAAATGACGTGGCTCAGGCTTGCCAGCGCCCAGTACAGCAGTGTGGAAATGACCGTACCGGACAAGATGTTGCCAAAGTGACGGAACGCCATACTGACGGGGGTGGAAACCTCCGACAGCACATTGATGGGTGCCATGATGAAGATGGGGTCCAAAAGACCTTTCAGGTAGGAAAGGATGCCGTTGGTCTTGATCTTGTAGTACATGATCAGCACGAACACCACGATGGCCCACGCCGCCTCGGTGTTCAGGTCGGCTGTGGGGCTCCACAGGCCGATGACACTGATGAGGTTGCAGCCGATGCTCAGAGCGAAGATCGCGCCGATGAGCGGGATATACTGATCAAAGTGATGGCCCATGTTGTCGTGCACGAACTGGTCCAGCCGTTCTACGATGAACTCAGCTGCGGCCTGCCGCTTTGAGACATTTTCCAGCTTGAGGTTGCTGCCCAGCCAGATGGCAAAACCCGAAAGCAGCGCCATGACGATCCAGGTACTGACGAGGGTCTGGGTGATCTTGAAATCACCCAGCAGGGGGATGTCCGTATGGATGGTATACAGGATCTTTGCGCCGTTCAGTTCCATTTGTTACGTTTCACCCCCTTCGTCACGGGGTTCAGCTTCCGGCTCCGGTGCGGGTTCGGGGTCATCCTCCACAGAGACGTCCACCGAAGGTCCGGCCGGTGCAAGAGGCTTGTACTTTCCGGTTATTTGCAGGTAGTAGATCGTAACGCGCGGGAAAAGCAGGGGCAGAACACCGGCAAACGGCTGGAACACCGGTGCCCCGATGGCAACGATGATCCACACCGCCTGCAGAAGCATCCGGACATTGTAGGAAGCCTGCAATGTCGCTTTGCGCCGTTTCTCATCCTGCTCGTCGATGACCTTCTGGCATACGAGGCAGATGCCCGCAAAGTTGCCGATGGCCACCGCCGCGCCGATGAGACTGCCCAGAACAACAGTGTAATCAAATTTCACCCAGCCAACCAGGTGCAGAGCTGCAAAGATCGCCCACATGACGGCGGTACAGATGGCCGTGCCGCAGGCAATGCGGGTCAGCTCCTTTTTGGATTCCGGCTGCAGTTTCATAAAGGGAAACCTCCTGTTAAGTTTACTGATGCGAGTTGAACCCCACCCGCTTTGGTTTTTCCTTTTTGGTGCGGTCCATGTGTTCCTTTGCAAAATACCAGAAGTTCTGTGCCCCGGCAGCAAGCCCCAGCAGGATGGCCGGCAGGAACACCCATTCCGGCCAGCTCCAGTTGTTCACCGCCCACCATGCACCGCCCAGACACATGACCAGCGGCAGCAGCATATTCAGGCCCAGCTGGGTCAGCCAGACAAGATCCTCCAGTGCCTTATACCAGCCCTTCAACCTGCGTTTCCTCCCTGTGTGATGTGCCTTTGCAAAAGCCAGATTCTGGATTCTTTGCCAAGGATTTGCAGTCAGCAAAAAAATCTTATAACGATAGTATAATTCAAACCGGCCGTTTTTTCAATCAATTTTCCACTGTTTTCTAGTAAAATTTCATAGTTTGTTTACACTAATGCCGTAACTGTACGCCCTGTATGGAGTTTGTGCGTCTGCGGGCACATCAATACCAAAAGTTTGATGGATCTGTTGTGCAGAATGCAAAAAACGGGCGAACCCTCTCAGGCGCTGACGCGCCAGCTCTCCCGAAGGCGAGCTTTTATGCATCTTTCGGGCAGCACAAATAAAGCTCCCCCTTTCGGGGGAGCTGCTGAGCGAAGCGAAGCTGAGAGGGTCACACGAAAAAGCCGCCCGGCTCTTTGGGAACCGGGCGGCAGCTGTTATGCAGTTTTCAGAACATTACCAGAGGTTTGCGGTCTCATTGTACAGGCCTCATAGCTCTTGGCGGAGACATCCCAGCTGAAATCGCACTCCATGCAGTGATGCACGAGGTTCTTCCAGTTCTCCTTGTCATAGTAAGCATTCTGTGCATTGCAGCAAGCCACATACAGCTCGTGGGCATTGTAGCCCGCAAAGGTGAAGCCGTTGCCCTCACCCATGGTGCTGTCGTGGATGGAGTCGCGCAGACCGCCGGTCTCGCGGACGATGGGAGGCGTGCCGTAGCGGCAGGCCACCATCTGTGCCAGACCGCAGGGCTCGCTCTTGGAAGGCATGATGAAGGCATCTGCACCTGCGTAGATCTCCTGCGACAGGGCCGGCTCGAAGCCGATGTAGGTGCCAACGCGGCCCGGATGGCGTGCGCACAGGTCGGAGAAGAAGTTCTCGTACTGGCTCTCGCCGCTGCCCAGAATGACCAGCTCGATGCCGCGGTCCACCAGACCATCGGCGATGCTCTGCACCAGATCAAAGCCCTTCATGCCGACCATGCGGCTGACCATGGCAAAGACGGGGCTGCCGTCCTTGTTCAGGCCGAACTTATCCTGCAGGGCTTCCTTGCACTTTGCCTTGCCCTCTTCAAGTTGGTGATGTCATAGTTGAAGGGGATGTTCTTATCCGTAGCGGGATCGTTGGAATCGGTATCGATGCCGTTCAGGATGCCGCACAGCTTGTACTGCTTCTCGCGCAGCAGAGCGTCCAGACCATAGCTGAACCACGGGTCGAGGATCTCCATGGCATAGGTGGGGCTGACAGTGGTGATCTTATCGGCAGTCTCGAAAGCACCCTTCATGAAGTTTGCGCAGCCGTCGTACTCTACGATGTGCTGGTCGCGGCGGCCGATGCCGCAGGTGTCCTCCAGAATGTCGGTGCCGTACTTGCCCTGATAAGCGATATTATGGATGGTGAAGATGGTCTTGATGCGGTTGAACTTATCCAGATGGCGATAGTACAGGTTCAGGTACACCGGCACCAGAGCGGTCTGCCAGTCGTTGCAGTTGATGATATCGGGGGTGAAATCGATGTAGAACAGGGTCTCTAAAACGGCGCGGGAGAAGAAGGCGAAACGCTCGCCGTCATCGTAGAAGCCGTACAGGCCGCGGCGCTTGAAGTAATACTCGTTGTCCAGGAAGTAGTAGGTCACGCCGTTCCGCTCGGTCTTGAACAGGCCGCAGTACTGGCTGCGCCAGCCCACGGGGACGGAATAATTGGTCACGTACTCCAGCGTATCACGGAACTTCAAATCGCCGTACAGGGGCATAATGACGCGGGCATCCACGCCGTCCTTGACCAGAGCCTTGGGCAGGGCACCCGCAACGTCGGCCAGACCGCCGGACTTTGCAAAAGGGGCAGCTTCCGAAGCAGCATACAGGATTCTCATAGGATCGCTCCTTTCATATAGTGGGATATTTTCGTTCTCCCCCACCGCCCTTGCAGGCAGCACGAACCATTTTTACAAAAGAGCAGGCGGGGGCACACAGATGCCCCCGCCCCTCTCAAGAGGGGCTACCGGGGAGGAAGCCGCCCCTATGGATAACTCAGTAAAATCAGACGGTGTGCTTCTTCTGCACGTACACCGGGAAGCTCTCGGTGCCGGACAGCTTCTTGCCGGCAGTGATCTTCACGTTCTTATCGGTAACAACGCAGTCCAGCTCGGCATTGGCTTCCACAACGGTGTCCTGCATGAGCACGCAGTTCTTGACGACGGCACCCTTCTTGACCTTGACGCCGCGGAACAGCACACAGTTCTCCACTGTGCCTTCGATCACGCAGCCGTCGGCCAGAATGGAGTCGGTCACCTTGCAGCCCGGCACATAGCGGGTGGGGTTGTCGTCGCGGATCTTGGTGTAGACCGGGCTCTTCTTGGGGAACAGTTTTTCCAGATTCTCGTCATCGGTCAGCTTGAGGTTCTCGTCGAAGTAGCTCTTCATGTCACAGACATGTGCCACATAGCCGGTGTACTCCAGAGCGTGGATGTTCAGGATGTTGACATTGTGGGCCAGAATATCGCGCTCGAAGTAGATCAGGCCGCGGGAGGTCGCATCCCGGACCAGCTTGAGCAGGGTCTCGCGCTCCAGAACATAGATGTTCAGGTCAAGGTTCTGCACGCCGGGGCGGTAATCGTTGAACAGCAGCTCGGTCACACGGCCGTCGGCATCAACGGTCAGGGTGTAGTTGTCATTCTTGCGGCCCTCGGGGATCTCGGTCTTCTGGTAAGCGACGGTCACATCGGCACCGCTTGCCTGATGGGCGGCCAGCAGGGCGTTGAAGTCGTAGTTCAGAGCAACGTTGGCATCGCTCATGACCACGTACTTTTCCTTCTGGTTCTCCAGGAAGTTCATGATAGAGCCCAGAGCTTCCACACGGCCGGAATAGATGCGCACGCCCTTCTCAGCGAAAGGCGGCACGATGTTCAGGCCGCCGTGACGGCGGGCCATATCCCACTCACGGCCGGTGCCAGATGATCCATCAGGGAGTGGTAGTTCTTGCGCACCACGATGGAAACATTGGAGATACCGCAGTTTGCCATGCTGGACAGAACAAAGTCCACCATACGGTAGCGGCCCGCGAAGGGGATCGAAGCCATTGCGCGCTCGGTCACCAGCTCGGGGACGGTATTATCATAACTGTTGGGGAAAATAATACCCAACGCATTGGTGTTCTGGCTCAGCATACTTCCATACCCTCCTTGACGGATTCAAAGACTTTGGCACCTTCCTTGACGGTTGCGCCTGCGCCGACGGTCAGGCCGGTGCCACATGGGCAATGGGGCCATCGCCGCCCACACGTGCACCTGCACCGACCACAACATCCTCCGCCAGGATGCAGCGCTTGACAACAGCACCAGCCTTGACCACAACGCCGTCCATCAGGACTGCGTCCTCAACGGTAGCGCCCTCTTCCACAACACGCCTGCGCTCAGCACAGAGTGATGCACATTGCCGTAGATCTTGCAGCCCTCCGTGACGAGGGAATCCTGCACCACAGCGCGGGGGCGATCTTCTGCGGAGGCAGGACCGGGTTGCGGCTGTAGATCTTCCACTTCTCGTCGAAGATATCGATGCCGGAGTTTTCGGGATCCAGCACTTCCATGTTGGCTTCCCACAGGCTGTCGATCGTGCCCACGTCACGCCAGTAGCCGGCAAAGCGGTAGGCGTACATCTTGCGGCCGTCGCGCAGCAGGGCGGGGATGATGTTCATGCCAAAGTCGTTCTTGGAGTTGGGGTCTGCTTCGTCCTCTTCCAGATACTTCTTCAGCACATCCCAGTTGAAGATGTAAATGCCCATGGAAGCCAGATTGGACTTGGGTACCGGGGGCTTCTCCTGGAACTCAGTGATGCGGTCGTTCTCATCAGCCACCATCAGGCCGAAGCGGGAAGCTTCCTTCCAGTCCACTTCCATAACAGCCACAGAGAACTCTGCGCCCTTTTCCTTGTGGAAGCGCAGGAAGTCGGCATAGTCCTGCTTGCAGATCTGGT
>ENA-OQAS01000770-OQAS01000770.1-human-gut-metagenome-genome-assembly--contig:-NODE-770-length-16221-cov-3.797813_pt1 | contig 16221 bp, 25 predicted proteins | sample MGYA00242733_ERZ504523 | MGnify/ENA primary metagenome ERZ504523 (study PRJEB26092, sample SAMD00036239) | human gut metagenome | host: Homo sapiens | study: EMG produced TPA metagenomics assembly of... | reverse complement strand
ACGTAGCTGTACATCGATCGATGCTCAGACGTACGTAGCTGTACATCGATCGATGCTCAGACGTACGTAGCTGTACATCGATCGATGCTCAGACGTACGTAGCTGTACATCGATCGATGCTCAGAGTCTTCCCTGGTAAAATTCTTATGATAAACCTTCGTCCCTTCTGTCATGGACGCCTGGTAAAAAATCTGACCCTTCAGCTCCACAGGACGAAGCTTCACCTTGGAAGGTCCCTCGCCAGTCCTGCGGCCACTGACAACAGCCTGTATCAGCTGTTCATTAATCTGTTCTTCTAAAAATTCCCTTATTGTTTTCATCATACTTCCATTATATTCACTTTTTGTTTTATTGTATATGGACAGATGTTGTGCGAACCAGTTTTGGTCGCTTCTGCCAGTATCACTGTATCGTTCATGGGTAAACCGCCATTTTAATACTCAGTGCGGAAACATTTTCTGCACCTTCTCCTCCTGCATCTTCGTCTGGAAATCTCCTGATACACCAGCACTTCGATCAGATCATCCAGGAACCCTCCTGGAATCTCCTGTACACTGGTATCTCCTTCCATCTGTCCTTTCACCTGGTGGCAGATGTGATAGAGCATGAAACGATCCGGATATTCATCATACAGCCGGCTCCCCTCATAATCCAAAAGCTGACACTGTGCTTCCGCTTTTTCCTGGATCCTTCGGGCTGTATCCGGATAGTATGATCTCATCAGATCAAATTCCTTTTCCTGTTCTCTCTCTTCATTATAAAAACCAGGACTTCCCTGTGTAGCATAAAACGGATAAAAATCTGGATAGATCATAACTCTTCTGCTGTCCTCTCTCTGCTATCTCTTACAGTATATGCAGAAGAAAAATGACGGTTCCCTCCAAAGTTCCGATCAGGCCATCCGTTTCAGCATTCCCTGGGTCAGACGTACGCTGTGCTCAATTGCAAGCTTTTCAAAAGCCGGATAATCCATGTTTGCACTATTATCTGCTTTATCTGAGATAGCACGAATGATCAGGAATGGAACCCCGTTAAGAGCTGCTGCCTGTCCAATCGCTGCGCCCTCCATCTCAACAGCATAGGCGCTGAATTCCTTTACAATATTATCTTTTACACCCTGATCACATACAAACTGATCTCCGGAAGCAATTCTTCCTTCAAAAACCCTGATCTCCGGATTTACTTCCTCGCATACATCATGTGCATCTTACGAAGGCACTCATCTGCCTGGAAGGAAAACTCTTTCATCTGCGGAATCTGTCCCTTCGGATATCCGAATCCGGTTGCATCCATATCATGATGAAGAACATCTGTGGAAAGTACGATATCTCCAATATTGATATCATTGTTAAGGCTTCCTGCGATACCGGTATTAATCACCGCTTCCACCTGAAAGAGATCTGCCAGGATCTGGGTGCACATACCGGCATTTACCTTACCAATCCCGGACTGTACCACAACTACCTTCTTTCCTTCCAGAACACCCTCATAAAAATCCATTCCGGCTCTGGTAGTAATGGATACATTCTCCATAACCTCTTTCAGTCTTGCTACTTCCTGTTCCATTGCTCCTATGATTCCAACACATTTCATGATCTGTAAATCCTCTCTTTCAATATGATATCCCGCTGAATTTCACAGTTTTTTCCGTTCAGCAGTATCTTTTTCTTTTTCTACATTGTTCATTATAACAAATTTTATTTTTTATGGAAACTTTTTTTGAGAGATGCTATAATCGATAAATAAACAGAACAGGAGGTAACCAGAATGGTTTATAAGACAAAAGGCGTCTGTGCTCAGGGAATTGAGTTCGAGATCGACGATAATAAAAAAGTTCACAATATCAAGTTTACAGGCGGATGTTCCGGAAACACACAGGGTGTTGCACAGCTTGCAGAGGGAATGGATGCAGATGAAGTGATCTCCCGTCTGGAAGGCATCCGCTGCGGATTCAAACCAACTTCATGTCCGGATCAGCTTGCAAAAGCCATCCGCCAGGCATTGAACGAAGGCTGATCTCACATAATCTTATTTTGTATATCGTATTTATCATCACCCTGCGAAAAATTTCCGCAGGGTGATTTTAGGATGATTTGACAAAATAATTGTTTCAATGTTATCTTTGTTATCCGGTTAAATATCTGTTCTGTCCCACTTGTCACACAGTGACTGGATATCTCTTGCAAAACGATCCAGATCTTTATTGGGGCAGCCTTCATTCTTCCGGATCACGGACATCAGGCGACGTCCCATAGCCAGCAGCTTCTCATATGCACGGGCAGCCTTGGTTGTTTTCGGCGAAGCAGTTGCCTTTACGATCCGAACACCAACAGCCTCATGGATACACCGGTTCTCTAGAAGATCATATTCAGTTCCACTAAAGGGTGCTGTTGCATCATACCCAAGCTCTTCTTTAAGCCTCTGGGCAAAAATCTCCGTCACCGTATCATCACCATGCGTAACAAATACGTGTTTTGGTCTCGTCTCAAAGGCTTTCGCCCATTCTATAAGTCCGTTTACATCAGCATGACCGCTGATTCCCGGCATTTTGCATATTTCAGCAGCTACCTGCACAGTCTCACCAAACAACTTCAGCTCCACAGCACCTTCCAATAATGCCCGTCCCGGAGTTCCGATAGCCTGGTATCCAACAAAAAGAATGGTATTTCTAGGATTCCACAGATTGTGTTTCAGATGATGTTTGATACGACCAGCATCACACATACCGCTGGCGGAAATGATCACCTTGCAGTCCTCATCAAAATTGATAGCTCTGGAATCATCGGTAGTAACGGAGGTCTTCAATCCCTGGAAGGATAACGGATTGATACCTTTATTCAAAAGATCCATTGCTTCCTCATCATAGCAGGTATATGCATTCTCACTGAAGATCGTAGTTGCCTCATTGGCAAGGGGACTGTCTACATATACCGTAAAACCATCATGGCCGTGAACCAGTCCCTGTTCTTTGATCTGTCGGATAAAATACAGCATTTCCTGAGTACGGCCTACTGCAAAGGACGGGATCACCAAACTGCCGCCTCTGTCAAAGGTCCTCTGGATGATCTCTGCCAGTATTGCCGGATAATCCGGACGTTCTCCATGACTGCGGTCTCCGTAGGTAGATTCCATCACAACATAATCTGCCTCTCGGATATATATCGGATCCCTGATCAGCGGCTGATCGATATTTCCGATATCGCCGGAAAAAACGATCTTTTCTGTTTTGTCCTCTTCCGTCATCCAGACTTCAATACTGCTGGAGCCAAGAAGATGTCCTGCATCCACAAATCTTACTTCGATTCCCTCTGCCGGTTTGATGATCTTATCATATGGGCATCTGACGAAGTTCCGGAGCACACCCATGGCATCTTCCATCGTGTATGCAGGAATAAATTCCGGTTTTCCTTCTCTCCGCCCCTTTCGGTTTCTCCACTCAGCCTCGAACATCTGGATATGTGCGCTGTCACGAAGCATGATATCGCAGAGATTACAAGTTGCCTCTGTCGCATAGATCGGCCCCTGATAGCCTTTTGCATACAAGGCCGGAAGATTTCCGGAATGATCCATGTGTGCATGTGTCAGAAGCACAAAATCCAGATCACCCGGAGCCACCGGAAGCTCCTTATTTTCATAATAATCCGGTCCCTGCTCCATTCCATAATCCACCAGAAACTTCCGTCCTGCCGCTTCCAGATAATAACAGCTTCCAGTCACCTCATGCGTAGCACCGATAAATGTTATCTTCATGCACAAGCCCCCTTTTCCGTCCCACGTTCTGAAATTTCCATATCAAAAAAGCCTGAAGGATCTCTCTGTGATATCCGATCGTCCAGAAACGCTGTGATATACAATTCCAAGAAGAAATAATCGACTTTTTGTTTATTAACGGTTTGTTATTGTATTTATTATACACGAAATATATATTTTTTGACAGTCTTTTTGTGAAATATGTTTTCTTTTTTTAAGGGGATTTTTTTAGATTTTTTGATATTATTCAGAATTTTTAGACATTCCCCAGCGAAGGTAATGTAAGTTTACTGGATTTTTATTTTTTGGGGAGTGGCATCGCTGTGGTGATTTATTTTGTTGATTTGTTATTTTACTAAAACACCATTGGTTAAGGTCCTTGTTGCTTCCTTGCTACCATCTTTCGCTGCATGATAGCCCCGTACACGGTAATAATATCCGCTTGGAACAATAACTGTAATATCTTTAACTAAATTACTTGCATTTGATGCTGTAAATTCCAGCTTTTATATGTAGAATATGTTCCATTTACTTTTCTTTCCAAGTAAACTTCCAGATAAACTTTATCGCATACATGATGGCACTGAGTTATTCCAGACACCCCAACTTTATTACTTGCCATTTTTTTTATCGTTGTTGTTCCAAAGCTTAAGTTATTGCCTCTAAGAACACTATAAGTTGTATCCTCTGCATAATCCTTATCAGTATCCGTTTCTACTGAAAAATCATCTGATAATCCTTCTGCCATCGCAGGAACTGCAAACAGCACACTGCAGCAACATACTAAAAACAACAGGCTTATTATTCTTTTCATTTTCTCTTTCATGTAATGTCTTTCCTCCTTTAAACTTTCATTACACTATATATACGATGCGAAAACGGCATTATCTCACTAAAATTTTATATTTTTGATTAATTTACAAATTCCTTTTCTTCCATTTGAGCTTCTATTTGATAAAATTCTGTAGAATTGTTCCAATACGCAACATAACTGGCTTTTTTATCTCCTTTAGCCATTATTTTCTTTACTTGAATACTAATTTCTTCCTCCGGCAATTTAATAGTTTCTATTTCTTTTCCATCTAAACTTGCACCACTACTTTTAGTTTCTCTATCATATTTATTAACATATACTGTCAAGATCGTATCCTTATAGTCGTACTGCAACAAAGCATATTCAAAGTCTTTACTTATATTATAATCTTTAAATTTGAAACCTTGAGGACGATACATCAGATATGGAATATCAACACCCAGTTCTTCTTCTATATCATCAATTGCCGTCTGCTCATCTTCATATTCTTTCTCATTCGTTCTATCATTATCTACCACAATCTTCGTATCATCCCCAACCCAATACCTCACAGAATCAATAAAATAACTCCTGTTCGCCTGGCTGGTCATGCTTGCGGCGAAGATACCGGCTGAGCATACAAGTACTGCTGCCGCTACGCGAGCTGCTTTATGACTTTTCTTTTCGGGCAGATAAACGATTTTTACATTCTCTTTATGATCATCAGTTTTAATACTGTCAGTTTCGTCTTCTTTATAAACACCATCTGCTTTCAGTCTTTCTACAAGCCTCTGATAAGCAGCCTTTGCCTCCTCTTCTGTTTCTCCATCATCAGGAATCACTCCATCTGGAAACAGGATTTTTTCCATCTCTTCGGTTTCTTTTTCATATTCTTCTGCCAACCATTTTTTCAGTTCGGCATCCCTGAAATTTTCCATTATTTTTCTCCTGTAATCCTATCTTTCCTTGACAATTCCTCCGTTAGAGTTCATATTTAATGATAGTATATGACTATTCAGGAGGAATCCAAATGAAACACATCGTACTTACCGGCGGTGGTACTGCCGGACATGTAACTCCAAATATTGCCCTGATTCCAAAGCTCAGGGAGCTTGGTTATAAGATTTCCTACATCGGTTCCTACGAAGGAATCGAAAAAAACTGATCGAAGAACTTGGAATCCCATATTATGGAATCTCATCCGGAAAGCTGAGACGTTACTTCGATCTCAAAAACTTCTCTGACCCGTTTCGTGTACTGAAGGGATTCAGCCAGGCCAGAAAGATTCTGAAAGAGCTGAAACCGGACGTTGTTTTTTCTAAAGGCGGTTTCGTTACGGTTCCCGTTGTGATCGCGGCCAAACGTTTAAAAATCCCCGCATTGATCCACGAGTCCGACATGACTCCAGGTCTTGCCAATAAACTCTGTCTCTCTTCTGCATCCAGAATCTGCTGTAATTTTCCTGAGACAGTCGCCAATCTTCCAGCTGACAAAGCAGTTCTTACAGGAACTCCGATCCGCCAGGAACTTCTTTCCGGAAATGCGGAAAACGGTCGTAAATTCTGTGGTTTCACTGCTGACAAACCGGTACTTATGGTTATCGGTGGTAGTCTGGGAGCTGCTTCTGTCAATGATAATGTCCGCAAGATCCTCCCCGAACTTCTGAAGGAATTCCAGGTTGTTCATCTCTGCGGAAAGGGAAAAACCGATAAATCTCTCAACGGTACTGCCGGATACGTCCAGTATGAATATATCCAGGACGAGCTTCCGGATCTGTTTGCCATGGCTGATATCGTGATCTCCCGCGCAGGCGCTAACGCAATCTGTGAGATCCGCGAACTTCATAAGCCAAATCTTCTGATCCCGCTTTCTGCCAAAGCCAGTCGTGGTGACCAGATCCTTAATGCTCGATCCTTCGAACGCCAGGGCTTCAGTAAAGTGCTGGAAGAAGAGGAGATTACAGAAGAAAAGCTTCTGGAAACCATCCGCCAGCTCTATACCGATCGTCAGAAATATACAGATGCTATGGCAGGAAACGGCCAGGTAGATTCCATCCGTAAGATCACTGATCTTATTGAAGAATGCGCCAGAGCCTGACTATATTTCCACAACAGCCATATGAAAACTCTGCCACTCCCTTCCGGGCTGGCAGGGTTTTCTTTTATTCGTATACTTTGCGAAATTCTTCCTGCAGCCAGCGCTTCGCTTTATATATCCTGTTATTGACACCACTTTTCGTCAGACCATATTCTTCTGCAACTGTTTCAACGGAAATCTCCAGATATTTGACCTGAATTAAGATCTCATAATTTATCGGCTGTTTCTTTCGAAATCTTCTCAGCACCATATACATAAATTCTTTCTTCTCTTTACGCAGAAATACCTCTTCCGCATCGACCGAATTCTGTTCTTCCAGAAATGCCGCAACTTCTTCCTGACAGACAAACTCATGCTTGGAGCTTGATTTCTTTATATAATCCAAAGCCTTATTCATAGATGCCCTCTTGATCAGAGAAAACATCATCTTTTCATTATCAATATTCAGGCCATCCTTTATAGTATACATTTTGTAAAGTACATCCTGACTGACATCATCAGCAGAACTCCATACGCATACCCTCTGGATATTTTTCGGTATTTAAGATAAAACTCTTCAAATGTCTGATTATTCATTTTTCCTCTTTAGTGGCTATTTGTCATTCTTTAATTTTCTTTAAGATTTCATCTCTCACCTCATCGCTGAGTTCTCCGGGTTTCCAGGTTAAACCAACACCATCTCCCTCATATCTCGGAATCAGATGCATGTGAAAATGAAACACAGTCTGTCCTGCGATCTCTCCATTGTTCTGCACAACATTAAATCCATCACAGTTCAGTGCATCTCTCAGCTTTCCTGCCATTTTTTTAGCCAGGATCATTGCTTTTCCAGCAGTCTCATCCGGAAGTTCATAAATATTCGCTGCATGCTTTTTCGGCAGGATCAATGAGTGTCCTTTGCTTGCCGGTCCCAGATCCAAAATCACGCGAAATTCCTCATCCTCATAAAGTGTTGCTGATGGAATCTCTCCATTTGCGATTTTACAAAATATGCAATCTCCCATTATTTTGTCCTCCTTGTTTGCAAAATTATTTTATCTATATTCTTATTTTGTCGTATTTTCTCGAATTTTTCAATACTGTTCTTGTTGATATTTGAAATTTCTGATGTTAATATTTTTTCGAGGTGATAATATGTGCAACGATACTACAGTCAGTAAATTGAAAAACGATTTTCATTATACACTTTCAAAATTTTCACATGAACTCCGGAATCCTCTGACTCTTATTAACAGCGGACTCCAGATGATCGCATCTGCACATCCTGAGGTCAAAGAATATGAGCACTGGGATGATGTTATGGATAATCTTGATTATGTAAAAGAACTTCTTGATGAACTTTCTGCATTTAATAATGCAGGCCATGTCAAAAGAGAAAACATTGACACCTGTAGCTACCTCCGAACGATCCTTTCCTCCATAAAACCTACTCTGGATTATCTGGAGATCACACTTGAAACAGATATTCCGGATTCATTGCCATCGATGGCTCTTGACCGGATCCGTGTCCGGCAGATGCTTCTGAATCTTCTGAAAACGCATGGGAAGCCGTTCCCATTCCCGGAGGAAAGATTTCTTTTTCTGTCATTCCGGAAAATTCCGGCATCCGCATTGATATCCGGGATAACGGATGTGGAATCTCAAAAGAACAGCAGGCTACGATATTTCAGCCATTTTTTACAACCAAAGAATCCGGGACCGGCCTTGGCCTTGCTGTTTCAAAACAGATCGCTCAGGCACACAGTGGAGACATCACTCTTGAGAGCGCTCCCGGTCAGAACTGTTTTCCATATTTTTCTGGGATGATAAAGAATTACAGCGATCAGGAAACCACTCAACAAACCGCCTATATGCGCTACGTTATCCACGCCTTCACTTGCAAATCCGAAATACAGTGAAAATGCGGCCATGATAAGCATCTGTCTGACAGTCAGATCCGCCACTCTTCCTCTGTGCCGTATGATCACATAGATCATACCGCCCATGACTGCAAAAACAGCTCCGGAAGCTCCTGCAGATAAAGAAGCGTTTCCTGCATACATATCAAAAAACAAAGAGAGCATATTTCCGCCCAGACCACCAAATATATAGATCAGAAAAAATTTTATCTTTCCTGTTACCGGTTCCAGTCTCTGGCCAAGCACAAACAGAACCAGCATATTATTGATCAGATGCGGCGCACCAAAATGCAGAAACATACTGCTAAACAACCGATACCACTGTCCCTGTTCCAGGATCAGCGGTGCATAAGCAGCACCGCATTCCAGCATATGCTGCCCGTTCTCCGAGCCGCCGGTAAATTCCACCACAAGAAAGATCAGCGTATTTATGAGGATCAGTAAAACTGTCACAGGTTCTTTTTTTATTTCTTCCAATTCCGGCCTCTTTCCACAGCGGTTCCGGAAATATTTCCCATAACTCGCTGTTATAATCTGAAAATTCGAATTTATTTCATTATTTTAACAGATTTTCATCAGGCGGACAACCTACGGTCCCATGTTAATACGATACAAAACTGGATTTTTCGCTCTGTTATTTCAAAAAAATATAACGGGCCTGTGCAAAATCGACTTCATCCTCATCCTCCAGCAAATAATCTTCTCCTGTTTTCAGAAGCTGTCCATTTACAGAAGTCCCATTTCTGGAGTTCAGATCTGCCAGATAATATGCCCCCTCCCTTTTTCGGATCTTAGCATGGATCCTGCTGACAGTTGGTATATTGATCACTGCATCCGCCGCAGTTTCCAGTTTTCCGATCACTGTGATATCTTTTTCCAAATAAATGGTAGCCAATTCCCCCGGTTCCCGGCTTACTAATGTAGCAGGACCTTTGGATGCACCTGCCGAAAGAACTACTGTTTCACCAAATCCATCTAAAAATCTTCCGCTTTTGTCGGGATATTTTTTGATCTTTTCCAGTTCTTTTCTGCTGTCACCGGCATTGCTCCCTGACAGCGTACCAGATTCTTTCTGATCTTCAGAATATACAGCTGCCTCTTTTTCCGCCGCACCATATTTCTGCTCAGGCACCGGCGTATCCAGTTTTTTCTTTTTTCCACAGACTTTTTTGATCAGAATATAGCTCAGCATCCCCAGTATCATTGCTACAAGAATTCCCAGAAGAAAAATTTCTTTGCTTATTCTTGGAATATATCCGCCGGCCATTCCTGCCGTAATTCCCAGAAGAAGCACCAATGCTGCACCAAATCCAGCCACTGGCTTCCATATTTTGTTTATTTTCCGCTTCTGTGAGTCCGCTGAAGATTTTTTCTGTTTTTCATTTCCGGACACACTGGCTCTTTCCCAGCCTTCCACCTGCCACAGATCCTCTGCTTTTCCTCCTCTGTCATCCTGTTTTCTTCCTGGAGCACTGTTTTCTTTTTTTCATATGAAGAATCTTCCTCGTCGCTGTTACATATTTTATATAACTCTTCCTTGATGTATTCCAGATGAAAGCTGTCCTCCAGTGCACGTCTGTATACATTATATCCCAACATGACCGCTTTTCCGTCTTCATGATCCAGCTTTGGAAGGATATACTCCGCAAGACTCTGAAACTGTTTCTGTATTTCCCCATGAAATCCCGGAAGATAACAAAATCGGACACTTTTTCTTTCCGCATCCAAATAGATATATTCCGGTTCCAGGATCAGCTGACAGGGATTCAAAAGATACTCGGACATTTCTTCCATGATCTGTATAAATCCTCCCAGTATCACCTGAAGCGACTCCAGATCCATCTTTTTTTCCTCAAAAAGCGCAGTCATGGAATGCCTGGAAGTTATATCATAATACACCATGAATTTTCCGTCGATTCCCTGTATCCGACACTGAAGAAGATCCGGCACAGCATTGGCCACGATCATCCTTACCTGGTAAGAATCTGTATCGATTCTCTCATCTCCTGTCAGGATCAGATAATTATGATTCATATCTCTTTTATATTCCGTTCTCATTTTATGGCGTCACCTCTCCCAGCATATCCACAGTTCCTTTTACCTTGCGGATCCATCCCACAGGCCGCAGAGGCTTTGCCTTACCACTGACTTCCAGCTTCCATTTCTGCCCCAGGAACCCGGCAGGTACTTCCAGTCTGTAAGTTACTTTCACAGTTTTTCCTGCATTTGTCTGCATGCTCAGATTCTCTCCTCCCGGCAGCCCGATATCTCCCAGCATTCTACCCTGTATATCCGCCTTTTCATATATGTTCCCTTTCTTTTTATATCCTTCCATACTGCCACTGACTGCTGCCTCATAAGCTGCCGCAGTGAGATATGCTCTGTCATGTACAAAAAATCCAGATACAGCACTCCGATCAGTATCATAAGCACCAGAGGCATGAGCAATGCAGCTTCTATTGTAAAGCTCCCCTTTTTTATTTTTCTCACAAAAATATCCCTCCAAAATATCCGATCAGCAGAAACGGTACAAAAGGAATTTCCTCACTTCGACTCTTTTTTAGCATAAGATACTCAATGCCTGAGTAGATTCCGCACAACAATAATGCACCACAGAGGATCCCTGCCAGTTCTCCGGCTCCCAGCACAGAGCCCATTGTCAGTATCAGCAATCCGTCTCCAAATCCGACCATTCCTCCGCTGATCAAAGCGATCAAAATTATAAATACTCCGATTCCCATGGAAATAATCCCTGCCGGCCAGAGAAGCCCCTGCCTGATCCGCCACAGGATCCCGCCTGCCAGAAATATAAAAAGCACCGGTAAACAGATTTCTTTTTTTCGGATATCTGTCCAGGTATTAATTACAAGAAGTACAGTCATACAAATTTTTACACTGCTCATGATCTCTCCCTTCAGCCACATCGCCCGCAGGCACTCATTTCACCGGAAACCTCTGTTTCTTTCACCATCCGTACAGATCGTTTCAATGCGCTGCAGCTTTCCCTGTTATGAAAACGGTTACTCTTTTTTGTGATATATACCACTCCGGCCGTTCCTGCCCACGACTGCACAGCTCACAGGCCTGATACTTTTCTCCATATGCATTTTTTAAAGCTTTACCGAAGAGCCTGATATCTGCTGAACAGACAGATTCAGATAACTGCACCCCAGTTTTCTGTGATACACACTTCCTGATTCTGTCACATACACCATAGGCTGGCTCTCCACTGTATCCTTTCCCTTTTCGTATATCACACCATTCCACGTATGAACCTTTACCGTATTATGGAACCATATTTTAGGAAGCGGGATCAGACCGCCTATGGGCTGATAGGAATATACGTCCGGCAATGTGATCGTTTCTGTACCTGAACCGCCGGCACCATACGCATACATACCTGCTTCCTTTGCTTTCTGGCACAAGCCGGTCAGATGCTCCGTCTGTACCTTATAAATATCCATAAAAGAAAGCAGCGTGAGCACTCCGAAAAAAAACAGCGGCAAAGCCATCGCAGTCTCCAGAGTGAGACTTGCTTTTTTCAGAAAGGTGCACAGGGATACTTTTCCAGAAAGCGTTCCGGCTTATCGGGGAAAGCAGGAAAAAAGCTCTTCGAGAGCGCCTTTCTCTTTTTTGATCCAGTCTGTTTATCTGATTTTTATCTTCTTTTTCTTTCTGAAAAAGCATCCCTGTACACCTCTCTTTCTATTCATACGCATACTGACGTGTAACTGTAAATATTTTCCGTCTGTTTGCTTTTACATCTGCAGACGCTTCCATGGCAGTGATGCAGTGATCCATCTGAAAACCCGGTCTTTTTCCCTTTTCACGTACAGAGCACTCGATCATATCCATTCCTCTCAGAACTTTTATCCTGTTTTCCTTTCGCCATAAGCAGAACCTGAAGATAATCCTCATAAGACATTCCATTCCCTGCATCCTTTCTTGAAGAATCCAGTTTGTCCAGGATATTGGCAGATTACTCAAAGACAGCTGCCAGTCTGAGGAATTTTTTATAAGAGGTACATGTCCTCCTGCAAAAAGTTCCCGGACATCCAGAATACTCTCCGCAAATGCCCAGACAAAGATCAGTGCCGCTCGATCACTGCTGCCGCCGGTGGGATCAGAAAACCTGATGCAATCGCCAGCGCCAGTGTTTCGACCTGTATCCGTTTTCCACCATCTGAAAGCAGATACGCCATGTTAACCCCCTGACGGATCACCAGAAGTTTTCCTGCCACGGACTTCAGATTTTCCCGATCACTGTTCTTCCCTCCAAGAATATATTCCACCTGATAATTCAACCCCGCCGCTGCCGGTCTTCGATAATTTCCCAGTTTCTTTAACAGATACTGTCCAAACAATATTCCGGACGTATACGAATTATCGGATCGTATATCCGTATCCAACATTAGTCCTGTCTGGAGCTTTCTTCCGGATGTAAGGCTTTTTCTGTCTGTAACCGCATCCGATATTCCCCGTTCGGATGGTACTACCAGATCAAGAAGTCCCATTTTACGGACTCTTCTGATGATCGGAATAGGATTTTCCACGCTTTTATCAACACCGCCGGTAAAATCATCCCCATTTCCTGCATCCGAAAAATCTCCCTGGTTTTTTTGTTGTTCCTGTTCTTTTTTTGCTTCTTCGCTCTTCTGCGCAGCGTCCGTAATAGCAGAATCATAGGAATCCAACGTTCCTTTATTTTCTGCCTGTTCTCCTTTTTTCTCTGCATCCTCTGTCTTCTTTTCCTGATCCTTCAGTTTTCCGAGAAGAGTCTGTACCCCCTGGCTTCCCAGAGTTTCACGCATATACTGAACAGCCTGCTGGTAAAAAATCTCGCCTTTTCCGTCGCTCAGAAGCTGATAACCATTGAATCCGCCCTGGAGAAGCTCCAGTTTCTGACTGTTCTGTTTCAATACAGGTTTCATATAAGTCTGAAAATCATCATATACAGAAGCCATATCCAGTTCTTCTTTTCCACCTGCATACAGTGCAAACAGCTCATAATCTTCCAGAAGCGTTCGGTCATACTGTCCAAACAGGGAATATAAGCCAATATCCATACTGTTAAGTATCTGTGTCCTGGCAGCTGCCATGCGTACAGATTCAATGCTGGCACACACAAGAGAAAGAACCAGGCTCAAGATCAGAGCCAGAAAGATCGTAATGCTGCCTTTTTTCACATTTCCTGCCAAGGGGTACCTCTCCTTTCCAAAACGGAAATATCAGCAGATATCACCGTTTTTTCTCATTTTCAGATCGTATTGCTTTGTTTTGTGATTTTTGTAAGGATTTTTTTAACAAGTGCTGTAAGCTGTTCCTTAAAGATGATGACCAGACTGATCAGAACCACCAGAATCAGGATGATCTCCACAACACCCACCGCATCCTCTTCCATCGCAAATTCTTTTACATACTTCCACATATTTTCATTTGTCACCTCACATTTCCTTTCTCTGTTCTCCGGTCCTACCCTCCGTAAAAGGAAAGACATGCCGGAAGCATGATCACCGCCATCACCACCAGGAGCATCAGGACCATCGGAAAAAGCAGTTTTGTTGCTGCTGTATCTCCCAACACTCTTGCTTTTCTTTTTCGCTCCTCCCAGGCTTCCACGGATTCCTTTTCCAGCAGATCGGCCAGATACCTGCTTCCTTTCTGAAGATTCTGGATCAGCAGTGTTGACAGAGTTTTATACTTTACCTGTCCGCACCGTTCTCCAAATCTCCGGTAAGCCTCTGCTTCGGAAATCCCACTGTCCATCTCATAACAGGCTACTCGGATTTCTTCGTAAGCCTCACGTTTTTTACCATCTTCTCTCTTTCCGTAATCCAGTGCTATTTTCTGGAACGCTTTTCTGGCAGTTAAGCTGCCTGCACCAGAAGGGTAAATTTCATGATCAGTCCTGGATAATCCATCAGCATCTGTTCTCTTCTTTTTATCTGAGCATTCTGTTCTTCCCGTTTTTTTGCAATGACAGCTGCTGCCGCTGCTGCCAGACCAAGAGCTGAAAGCAGGTTTCCTGTTTTGTCTTTTGGCTGCTCCCATTCAAGATGTTTTCCATTCCATTCATCTGGAAGATAATAGTACTGCGGATCGTTTTTTTTCTGATTATATTGTACGATCATGTCCTGCAGCTCTTTCTCGCGCTGCTGTTCTTCGCTAAGTTCTGTTTCCGGTTCTTCTTCGGATCCTTCTGTTTCTTTTTCCGGCACCTGCACATACAGGGAACCGGCTTCTTCTCCGTCTACAGATACTTTGAATTTCTCTTCATAAGCACCTGTCTCCTCTTTTTCCATACGGTATCCGGATGAATAAACCTTATCTCCGCCACTTTGAAATGTCAGGAGCATACCGATGATATTTCCGGTAAGCGCTATCCGTATAAACAGTTTCTTTTCTTCCGGATTTCCAGCTTCCGGAGGCAGCCGCCCCATTTTTCCTGCCAGAAACACCCCAAGGATCACCATAAATATCAAAATATGTATCCACATTATCCTCACCTACACTTCTATGTCTACAATCTTCACACCCAGCCAGTAAGACAAGCCATAGATCACCATGCAAACTGTCATGGCACAGATTCCGAAAGGATTCCCATAAAGTACATCCAAAAATCCCGGCGAAGTCAGTTTCAGATAGCAGATGATACCGGCCGGCATGATACTCATAACCATCTGTTCCGATTTCTTTGCGGCCAGCGTTGCTCGATCTCTTTTTTTACCTCGATCTTATCACTAAGCATTCTGGCTACTTTCTGGATCACCTGCGTCATATCCCCGCCTGTTCTTTTTGCTGTATAAAATACTGCTGCGAAATTTTCAATATCTTCCACTCCGCTGCGTTTTCCCAGATCCAGGAACAGCTCTTCCACCGGAACACTCAGACGCAACTGGCTTTCGATATACCGAAATTCATCCAGGATATCACTTCCCTTTTCATAAAGTCTCCCCAGATCCTTTACACTGGCACGCACCGCATTCTCCGCGGAATAGCCGGCCTGTACCGCCACATTCATGGCCGTCAGAGCATCCCGGAACTGGTAATTCAGCTCCCTCTGCTGCCGTGCAGTGCATTTTTTCCTCTGCATTTTCAGAAAAAGCACTGGTATTGGAAGCATAAACAGCAACACAGGAAGGCTCTGATAAAACAGATAGTCGGCTGCAGCGCATACGGCAGCTCCCTCCAGAAGATACTTTGCGGTCTCCTTCCCCGTAAAATGATACATCCTGTAATCTTTCCTCGTAGATCTCCATTTCTGATTCTTTCCTTTCCGCTCTTTCATAGTCTGATTCCTGCCCGTTTCATTTTTTCACAATGCAAAAGTTCTCCGGTTTTTACAAGGCCCTTTCCTTCTTCCCAGCGATACAGCGGCCTGGTCTGGATCTCTCCGTTTTCAAATCCACATACTTCTGTGATTTCCAGCAGCTTTCTGCTTTATCCCGCATACGCCCGAGATGTACCAGAATGTCTACCCCGGAAGCGATCTGCCTTCGGATTGCTTCCAGGGGAAGATCGATCCCCATCAATGTCATCGTTTCAATTCGGGAAGCATATCCTGACTGCTGTTTGCATGAAGTGTTGAAAGGCTTCCATCATGTCCCGTATTCAGACTCTGCAGCATATCCACTGCCTCTCCTCCACGGACTTCCCCTACAATTATCCTATCCCGGTCTCATT
>ENA-OQAS01000769-OQAS01000769.1-human-gut-metagenome-genome-assembly--contig:-NODE-769-length-16238-cov-1.992490_pt1 | contig 16238 bp, 22 predicted proteins | sample MGYA00242733_ERZ504523 | MGnify/ENA primary metagenome ERZ504523 (study PRJEB26092, sample SAMD00036239) | human gut metagenome | host: Homo sapiens | study: EMG produced TPA metagenomics assembly of... | reverse complement strand
TTTCGATAAAGAAATCAAAAGCTCTTTTTCGACAAGAAAAAGCCTTTGCGGTTGTCAATCGAAATACAGAACCAACAGGATTTGTTATTACTTCTGATAAATGTGGTAACCGTGGATTTTCATACTCCGTTACCAAAGGATTTTCGTAGTTGATAAGTTCAGCGTCGTATCCTAATTTGCGCACTGTGCTACATAAAGCGAAGGCTTGAAGTGCTGCACCATAATTATTCGCGTTTTGAAAAGTAAGAATTCCGACTTTCATGATTTCCCAATCTTTAGTGACTGCTTGTCTGCCTGCTTAGAAATAAGTGTTTTGGATTGGTGCTTCCATCCTTTAAATCACAGTCTCCCCTTTTCAAGATTCTGTTTTGTTTTCTTTTCGGGGTGCTATTCACCCTCGTAAAAGCGCTTTTCGCTTTCCCGAAAACAGAAGCGAGCTTAGGCAAAGTACCTCCAAGATGAAGACGGCACAAGAACGCTATTACTTCCCGCGCAAAAGAACGCCCTTGCAACTGGTCAAGCTTCCTTTTGGCTTTATTCATACCTTGTGTTTCACCAAATTCAGCACATAGAACAAAACGTCTTGGTAAGAACTTCGTGTCTATGTATTGGTCATAAAGTTCTCGTTCTTTTTCTGCCATTGGAATGGCGCGTATCACTTGTGGAGAAGTTCTTCGAATTCATGGATCCTTTTAATTTGTGCTTCAAAGGAAGTAAAGCTATTAGAATGACTTCCTTCACGCACAACATAGGCAACAAGCGCCTCATTGATGAAGCCGCAGCGATTGCAATATGCAAGAGGAAGTAGCAGTTGATAATTTTGTCCTGCTGGGCTCTCTACTATTCGTCGTCCCCCTAAGGCACTAAACAAAGCTTCCGTTCGTGCAAGGTATGCAATATCCAGACAATAAACGCCTTATCTCGAATAAGAGCATCGAAAATCCAGGGGTTCGAAGGGTCAGAAACTTTATCTATCGAAATAATCCTGTTAAGGCTTCCCTCGCGGACGCGATTGACCCGGCAGCAAACAAAACCAGTATTGGGATGGGTATTTAAATAGTCTACTTTCTTCTTCAGATTGTCGGGATACATAAGATCATCGCTATCAGGCCACATTATAAACTCGCCTGTCACCGCAGGTAATGCACGATTAATAGCTGCAGCTTGACCCCTATTATTTTGATGGATACAAACAAGCCGAATGCCTTGCGCTTCCAGCTTTTCTTTGTACGAGAGCGTCAAAGAATACGTTGCATCGGTTGATCCATCATCAACCAAAATAACTTCGATTGGTCTATAAGTTTGCGCAAGAATGCCTTCAAAATAACGATCAAGAAAAGACTCGCCGTTATAACAAGGGGTTACCACACTTACGAGTCCTGAAGTGAACTGGGTAGCGTTTGCATTCTTTGTTGTTGCATTCGCATTTTTTTCAGATTCCATGTTTGCGTTTGCATTTTGCATACTCACGAGCAATCACCCCTTTCTAACGGGGATTTCACCAAAGAGAAAGCGCGCTTTTCACTGCCTGAAATACAGTGCTTTTAAACGTGCATATAAAGAAAACAACATTGGTAATAACAAAGCAGGCAATCATAGCCAAACAAAAGTTTGCAATGCTGAGCGCTTCCAAGAAAATAGATGACACACTCGTAGCTACAACTACTGCCAAAATAGCAAAGAAGCCATACTTAGCAATGTCGCAAAATACCGCCAAGGAGAACATCCAAATAAAAACCGATACGTTGAACAAGGTCTCGAAATTACAAAAACCAGGCGCGAAACTACCGTTCCAACAAACACTCCGACCAAACCAAATTGCAGTGCGCACACTATCGAAACAACAAGATTGATTATCGCCTGAAGCAAGGACCACCATTTATCTTTGTTAAAATTGCCTTTCGCAATGCGTGCGTTGTTATACACCACACTTTGTCCTTGCAAATAGAAATTCACTAGAATCAGCGTAAAACTTGCGGTATCTATGAGATAAGTTTCACCAATCCATAGCTCAATAAACGAAGGCAGAAGCACAAAGAGACAGACAGCACATAACCCAAAAATCCAAAACCCAATAAAGTTTGCCTCATCAAATACTTCTTTAAACTTTTGCTTTGATTCAAGTGCAGCTAAATTGCCGAAACCAGCTACAACGCTGTTTACTATAACAAGCACAATTCCTTGAATTGTGGTTATGATCATGTTGTAATTACCAACCGTACCTACTAAGACAATACCTAGCGTAGGAATAATAGCGATGATTATGCTGTCGGTTGCGTGTACTGCAACACCAGAAAATTGATGAACAGCAAGGCCTTTCACTTCGTGCAGATTTTTCGTTTTTCGCTTTTGGGCAGTAATTGCTTAGGCTTGTTTTTGAGTATTGGATAACGAACGTTCAAATACCTTGCCAACATAAAACGCGACACAGTAAGCACAACAAAATTTGCCAGCAAATAGACAAGAAAACTCTGCGTTAAAACCAATGCTGCTATTTGTGCTAATGCGCAAATAATTGTCGTTATAGTTCCAAAATTTGTCTGAATATAGGTTTTTTGTAACGCATTTAATAGGCCGAATTTATACGTGACGAAATAAGAAATCACCGTATTAGCAAGAAAAATAAGGAAATAAAGCCGAAGTTCTGAAAGCGTAATAGTTCCTGCATCCGAAACCAAATATTGCAAAAATGGAAGAAGAGCTAAGCCAAACAACAACACTACGAATGCAATTACGCGATAAGCGTTGCGATAAAAGTAGATTAGCTGTCGAACTTTTTCGTTTTGTCCTTTCGCCACGGGGGAATACAAGGCGAACGTCATCGCTGATCCAAAACCCAATTCAGCAAACGAAAGCACATTTAAAATATCTATAAAAAGATAGTTTACGCCTAGATAATATTCACCAAGCAGGTAAATAAATACCGTGCGCGAAGCAAATGTTACTAAGAGGTTGATTGTCTGGCCAGCCAAACCAAACGCAGCATTCTTTGTCGCAAGTACAGTTCGAGACATTGGCGTTTTTGCTTCTTGATCTAAAACATCATTTAAGCAAGAAGCAGTTTGTTTACTCTTGGTTTGGTTTAGGTTTTATTGCTCATTTTTCTCACACCTTTGCGCTTGACCCAAATGAGCAATATCTCGGCACCAACGAAACTGCTTGATAATCCACATTCTAAAAATGTTTATATAGGCACAAAAGCAATTCTGCTGTAACAAAATTATGTTTAGCACATACAAAGAAAGCTCGTAGATAAAACTGTAATTCGTGTATGGGATACACCGCGAAACACACAACAAAAGGAAGCTCATTCCTGAGCTGCTTTAATATTCTTTTCTTTTCGCTCCACGGAATAGAGGTATCGTAGATCAATTGCGTAGCAGCTTCAGGTAGGGAGTTTAGTATAGTTAAATAAGTCCTCTTAATAATGTCTTTATTTTTACCCTCTGCAAAAGAAAGTAATTTCTCGCATTTAACAAGAGGATTATTATATTGATGCATCGTTGAACACGGATTATCAATATAGAAATAGTATTCAGCATCTGTTGAAATACAGGTTTCTACCGCATCAAGAACTTCAAGATTAAAAAACAAGTCTTCGCTATAGCGCTCTGATACAAACTTTATTTTTTACTTTTATAATTACGGATTTATATAAATAGGTACATGCTGACCAAGGTAGACGTTTTTCAATCGACTCACCTGGCAAAAAACCTACAAACTTAGGAAGAAATTTTTTGCAAATTTCGTCAGAAGTACGAAACTCTTCAATATTGTTTAGCCTTTTAGTGACTTCAATGCAAGGTGCCATGATTCGTAGATTCGCTTGAATCCACAACGCACAATATCGTACTCACCCCTATAAGCAAGAGACAACATATCGCTGTACATATACTGAGATATCGTATCGTCCGAATCAACAAAGGAAAGATACTTACCGGATGCTGCTTCGATTCCTTTATTACGTGATAGGCCTTGCCCGATATTCTGATCATTTTGAATAAGGACGATATTGCTATAGCGTGACTGGTACTCTTTGCAAACATCATATGTTTGATCGGTTGAGCAATCGTCGACAATGATTATTTCCATTTCAGGTGCCTGGCATAATACGGAATCAAGGCATCTGCCTATGGTTTTTTCCGCATTATATGCAGGTATTATCACTGAAATTTCTACTGTCACAATTAATCTTTCATCTGATGTTTTACTGAAGTGCCTCTGTTGAATTAGCTGTTTTGTTCATCGGCCTTACTTGCCGATTTTTTATTGTTATTTCTCCTATTGCTGCTTATTCTTCCCAAATGCCGAAGGGCCTTGCTTGGCATATTGCGCGCACCAACTCTTGATTCGGTTTCTACTTGCGATTTGATAACGACGCATTATGTCTATCATCGGAACGCCATTTAAACGGTCTTTTATTGCAGCCAATTTCACTTCTGGTGAGTAGCGATGCGGTCGCTTTTCGGGATGCTTATAAAGATCAGATCCCAAAGCACGCCACAAATAAACCCATTCACGCACTGTTTCGGGATTAAGTTGCAACTGACGAGCAACTGCTTTGTAACTGAATCCGCGTTCAAACAAATCGAGAGCTTTCAAGCGCAAGTCATTATCTAGGTACATATCAACCATCCCTTTTTTCTGTTCTGGTATTGATTTGTTGAAGCATGGTGTTAGTAAAAATGCATGCGCGAATGAAAAATATGAGGCTACTTTGCTGAATGATGAAGCAACCGCATAAACAAATAAGGAGGCACTCTCTTATAGCGAGTAAAAGCCTCCTGACAAAATCTACTATGCAATTGTCCTTAGATTTATTTACGGAAAGAGATATAGCTAAGAATCGTACCCCCCCCTAGATTAATTTCAACTTTTTTCAATAACGAATCAGAATATAAATTACGCAATGCGCAATTACTATTCATTGACACGACTCCTCTAAAGTTGAAACTACTCTAAGTAAGGGATTAGCTCATATCTAAATGCTTTTTTTCGAAGATTTTAGTAAAACAGCAGTTCAGCATCAAGAGTATTAAATATTATTCAACCATTTTGATTAACAAATTCGTATTTTGTAAAAAAATAACCGTTATCAAACGAACCGTTTCAACCTGTATTCACCGTGCAATTTGAGAGAAATCGAGTATACAATACTCAGAAAATCGAGCAATAAATGCAACCACCGACGCTCTTTTCGAAATGCTTATAGGGGGTTCGTTGTGAATATCCTTTCTTATCTTGAATCCGAATTTTCAACATTCGAAGAAAAGCCTTTTAATCCATTAGATTCGGCACTTCTTTCACAATTTTGCATGGTTCGGTGTGAAGGTCTTGTCCCCTCCCTTAATGAAATAGAGCAAAAGCACACCGAACTTACTCAATCAGATAGGTTCACAAAAACGCTTCGAACCTTTCTGACAAAACTGCCCATAATGAATCGTTCCACACAGCCAGAAAACCCACTCGAAGAAATCAAGGCAGCTTATTTCGTCGACCTTCTGCGCGCAGAGCGATACGCCTCCATGTTTACCGGGCTTGTTCCTGGTCGAGTAAAAGATACGCTTATAGGACTTGCCGCTAGCCCTCGTTTTCGAACGCTAAACCTTTACGGATACGAAAGTGTTTTTAACGAACAAGAGCAAAACCAATTTGCTGCTATAACATTTGTGTACACCGATCAATCTACTGCCAGTACGCACGCCAGCGCACCTGATGACAACACGCGCGCCAATTCATCTGCTACTGGCACACACACCAATACGTACACGAATTCATCCATAGAAAACCGTTCCAAAACCACGCCAAACTTAGCCTGCGATACTGACAACAGCTTTGCCTACATCGGATTCCGTGGCACCGACACCTCCGTTACGGGATGGCGAGAAAACTTCAATATGGCATTTACTTCTCCCGTTCCAGCTCAGGAACAGGCGGTACGCTACCTTGAATCCATTGCCCCCTATCTTCCAAAACGTCTGTTCATTGGCGGACATTCAAAGGGTGCAAACCTAGCGCTTTACGCTGCGCTAAAAGCATCACCAGAAATTCAGCAACGCATAGAGCGAGTCTACGTTCATGATGGTCCCGGCTTTAAAGAAGGAGCAATTTCTGAAGAGGAGTGGCGCCGCTTGAAGGGCGCATCTATCGTAGCCTTCCCCAGGAATCAGTGGTGGGACTTTTAATGAACTGCCCTATTCCTTACAAGGTAGTAAATGCCCAGGAACATGGTCTTGACCAGCACAGCCCCTTCACCTGGGAAGTTAATGATGAATGCAATGATTTTCCTACGCAGAAAAGCTCTCCGATGGCGCGCAATTCTTTGATGCAGTCTTCAACAAGTGGCTTGCCCAATATTCCGATAGTGAAGCCGCCGCAATTGTTGATGCCCTATTCAGAGCAATTGAAGCAGCTGGAGTAACCAATGCTTCGGAAATTTTCTTCGGAGGCTTAAAAACCATTCCGCTCATAAACAAAGCTGCTCAAAACTTAGACAATGAATCGGGAGCTGTTTTACGCAACGCCCTAGGCTCGCTTGCTGCTATTGCCGCAAACGAAGCGGGACAAAGCATGAGTCGCAATGCTCAAAGCGTAGGACGCAAGGTAGGTCAAAATGCGCAGAGCGTCAGTCAGAATATCCAAAACTTCTTCGCAAACAGAAAAACACGCGATTGAGCTGATGCAATTATCACACGCAATCAAAAAGACTTCGAAAGCTCTCTTATTAAAGCAATGAATTGCACAGGTTTTTTTTGATTGACTAAAAACCAAACATGATATTGATTATTCAATCATAGAGTTTTAGCCATCGTTATGACCAGGTAAAACAAGAAAAGAGCTGTGTTTCGGTAAGAAACGCAGCTCTTTTGGTGATAAATCGTAGTAAGCCTCAGCAATAGCCCAAACCATTAAGCGCTGTTACTGTCGCATTGCTCTTACAGTCGCTTTTTATGGCAAGCCTCATCGATTGTTCGTCAAGACTTCCTTCTTAAGAATGTGCCTTTTCGAATTCCTTCATATACTCGACCAAAGCCTGAACACCTTCAATGGGCATAGCGTTATAAATACTTGCACGCATGCCACCAACCGTGCGATGACCCTTGATGTTTTCAATGCCGACCTTCTTAGCACCCGCTACAAACTCGGCATCCAAATCAGCATCACCCGTAACGAAAGGAACATTCATGATAGAACGATCTTCCTTGCGTGCAGTTGCCGTATAGAAGTCAGTCGAATCAAGATAGTCATACAGAAGTGCTGCTTTTTCTTCATTGCGCTTCTTCATAGCTTCCAGACCACCCTGAGCCTTCAGCCACTTAAATACCTTGCCGCAGATATAAATACCGTAGCAAGGAGGTGTATTAGACATGCTGCCAGCATCTACCTGAGTCTTATAACGCATGATGGTTGGCGTATTGGGAAGCCATTCTTCCTTTACCAAATCATCACGCACAATAACAATTACGACACCAGCAGGACCGATGTTCTTCTGTACGCCGCCATAAATCAAACCATATTTAGAACACATCAATTGGCTCAGATAAAAAGCACGAAGAAACATCGCTTACCAGAGGCACATCGCCCGTGTCGGGCAACTTATGATAGTGAGTACCATAAATGGTTTCGTTTTCGCAGATATAAACGTAATCTGCCTCAGGATCAAATTCCAATTCGTCTACATTGGGAATGTAGGAGAAGTTTTCATCCTCACTCGAAGCAACTAGGCGCGCATCGCCAAAAATCTTTGCTTCCTTGTAAGCCTTCTTAGACCAGAACCGGAAACGATGTAGTCTGCCTTACCCGAGAGCATGAGGTTCATAGGAATTGCCGCAAACTGCTGCGTTGCACCACCCTGCAAAAACAACACATGATAGTTGTCGGGAATGTTCATCAGCTCACGCAGATCTGCTTCAGCTTCTTCAATAATGCCCTTAAAAGCTGCTGAACGATGGCTCATCTCCATAACTGACATACCAGTGCCCTTATAATCGAGCATTTCATCAGCGGCTTCACGCAATACTTCTTCGGGAAGCACTGCGGGGCCTGCAGAAAAGTTATACACCCTTCCCATTTAGCCAAGTCCTTTCTCTGCGTTGTTGTGGTTCAAAAAACCAAGTTTGCTTTCACTTTATCTGAGAGTTATTTACAAAGTTCATGCCAACTTGATAATGTTGGTCACTTTACCACGATAGAGAGCAAATGTATCGTTAAACCTTTGTGTATTACGTAGGCGCGTATTTTAGATGGACGAATGAAATAACCACCTCAGCTTAACCCTTTTAGTTAACCCGTAGACCAAGCACTATGAGAAGTAACTATTGACAGTGTTTCGTATATTTCAAAAAAGGATGCAATAATCTAATCGATCGGTACATTAGTCGCATGTTTTTTCATATATTTTATCGTAATTGCTCACTACAATTAGAAAGGTAAAGCTTCCCTTTTTCAGAATGTATGTGCTACTTAGGGGGATCACATGAAAGAGGTTATTCGCTGGGGCATCATCGGATGTGGCGATGTTGTCGAAACTAAAAATGGACCAGCTTTCTATTTGGCGGAAGGCTCGGAATTGGCTGGTATCTGGAATCGCACTAAAAGTAAAGCAGTAGATTGGTGCCAACGCCATGGGCACGGGCACGCTTACGATACTCTTGAGGAGCTTCTAGAAGATCCCACAATCGACATAATTTATGTAGCTACCCCGCCCAATGTCCATAAGCAATACGCCATTCAAGTTGCTCAAGCGCATAAGCATTGCTATCTAGAAAAACCAATTGCTCTTTCTTGGGAAGAAGCTGAAGAAATCCACGCCGCCTTTGAAGAATCGAGAACTCGCTGTTTTACTGCGCATTACCGCCGCGGCATGCCTCGTTATCGCGAGCTCAAAAAACTACTCGAAGCTGGAACTATTGGCAAAATCAGGGGCGTGCAGGTAATTCGAACACAGCGTCAAACGGCTGAAGAGATGCTTCCCGAAGACCAGAAGCTTGGCGCGTTCGTCCAGAAATTTCTGGTGGAAGTCATTTCTATGAGGGTGATGCTCATATGCTTGACCTCATTGATTATTTAGCTGGTCCACTCACTGATTTCAAACTTGAAGTAACCAATGAAACTGGTTTTTACCCTGGAGAAGATGCCGTTTCTCTTTCAGGCATTACCGAAAACCGAGTAATGGTTTCTGGCACCTGGTGCTATGCAACCTATAAAGCAATCGATCGATTCTTGATTTATGGCGATAAAGGTAGCGTTTGGTTCTCGTATTACGACAACGCCGCTCCCCTCCACTTTGAAGCACTTGCCGACAAAAATGCAGTCGCCCATGAAGGAGTAATGGGCGGTGTTCGTAAAGAAGCTGAGATGAAACCTGGGATGTAACACCAGAAGTACAAGAGTATCCTGGTCTAGGTCAAGCGCAAGATATCGTTGATGAGTTGCGCGGAATTCCTGGTGCCCAATGCTATAGCACCCTTGATTCTGCTATGCGTTCACTTCGCATCACTTGTGCCGCGCGCGAACAAATGAAAGAGCTTCGCGAACATCGCAATTCATAAGCTGGCATTCACCCCAACAGAAAGGATCTCTCCATGACATACCTACCTAAACCACAACAAACTCCCTGGCAGCAAAGCACCGAAATTGATCTTTCTCGTTGCGCTGTATTAGTGATTGATGTTCTAGGAGGATCCGCAGGGCCTACTCCTGGCCTCGAAACAATGGCAGAAAATGCCGTCAGCATCGTTAAAGCAGCTCGCAAGGCTAATCTGCCTGCGTTGTTCACCAACGACGCTCATATCGAAGGTGTTGATCGGGAATTAGACCTTTGGGGAGAGCACGGCATTCGCAACACTGATGCCGCACAACCTTTGGCAGATTTCGAAGTGCAGGAAAGCGACTTCATTATTCCCAAACGCCGTTATAACGGTTTCTTTCAAACAGACCTTGATCTAACGCTTCGCGAACTTGGCGTAGATACCTAATTGCTTTTGGATGCGATACCAACATTTGTGTGCTACAAACTCTCGCAGGTGCCTATTTTCTTGGTTATAAAACCATTGTTCCTGCGGATGCCTGTGGTACTTTTCTTATTGGTACGCAAGAAATGGGTCTGGAATACTTTACTCGATGCTACGACAGTCGTGTCGTTGATACAAAAACCGTACTAAACGCCCTAAAATAAGCCGATTCCCAGAACAATCCCACAAATTACTCTTACACAAACTAGGATAGTCCACACAAAACTTCAGCAGCAACAACTGCAAGCAGGGAACACTCTTCAAGTGGGATAACCGCGTACGCGATTTACCAGAATCTGGCACAAATCTCCCCCCCATACAAACAAAGAGGTCGCCCGCAATAAAGCGAGCGACCTCTACTTTTACCTAAGCCTTGTTTCGCTATATGCCTTAGCGTTTTAGCACTAAGCCTTGATCCAAGAGAACATGGAGCGAATCTTCTCGCCTGTCTTTTCGATCTCATGGTTGTTGATAGCCTCACGCTGTTCGAGCAACCACTTGTGGTTGTTGTTGCAGTCAGCAACGAATTCCTTAGCGAATTCACCATTCTGGATGCGCTCAAGGATAAGCTTCATAGCCTTGCGAGATTCCTCGTTGATAACCTTAGGACCAGCGTAGTACTCGCCGTATTCAGCAGTATTGGAGATGGAGTAATTCATGAAGTGGATGCCGGATTCGTACATCAAGTCTACGATCATCTTCATCTCGTGATAGCACTCGAAGTATGCCAACTCTGGAGGATAACCAGCGTCAACCAGCGTCTCGAAGCCAGCCTTTACCAGCTCTACCAAGCCGCCGCAGAGAACTGCCTGCTCACCAAAGAGGTCCTCTTCGGTTTCCTCAGCAAAAGTTGCCTTGATAATACCGGAGCGAGCACCACCAACACCCCAGCAGTAGGACAAAGCGATATCCCAAGCATTGCCGGTTGCATCCTGAGCAACGCAAGCCAGATCAGGTACACCAGAACCTTCGGTGTACTGACGACGAACAATGTGGCCAGGACCCTTAGGTGCACACATGATTACGTTAACGCCTTCAGGAGCTTTGATGTAACCATAGTGAATGTTGAAACCATGAGCGAAAGCAAGAGTATTGCCGTCCTTCAAATGAGGAGCAACATGTGCTTCATATACTTCAGGCTGCTTCTCGTCGGGAACGAGGATCATAATAAGGTCTGCTTCTTCAGCAGCATCGTCCATGTTCATTACCTTCAGGCCAGCTTCTTCAGCCTTTGCCCAAGAGGAAGAACCCTCGCGAAGACCAACGCGAACATCAACGCCAGATCCTTAAGGTTCAGCGCATGAGCATGACCCTGAGAGCCATAGCCGATAATGGCTACCTTCATGCCCTGGATTACTGAAGGATCTACGTCCTGTTCATAATAGATAGTTACAGCCATGATTCATCCCTTCTTCTAATGACTGATTACTTACGTTTTGTTATCACTACTCACGAATAAAGGTAGATAAATTTTTTCACTCCGATCAGCGCAAACAACAAGCTTTGCACAGCACCGACAAACACTTGCTCCCTGCTGTCTCGAAACTCAAAACGCTCAGTTGCTTAGCTCACCTTTGATCCACGAGACATAGCGATCATGCCAGTGCGAATAATTTCCTTAATGCCGTAAGCACGAAGCAAATCTTCAATACCTGCAATCTTGGATTCAGACCCCGTAACCGCAATAGTCAAGGAAGACTTACCCACATCAACAATATTGGCACGGAAAACATTCGCAATTTCAATAATCTCACTGCGACGTTCAGGATTCGAGTGAACCTTAATGAGAACGAGCTCACGTTCGATCGCATCTTCTGAAGTGAGGTCAGTGATTTTATGAACGCTGATTAGCTTATGAAGCTGCTTGGTAATTTGCTCATATGCAACATCGTTTGCCATCATCACGATCGTCAAACGAGCAAGTGTCACATCCTCAGTTGGACCAACAGATAATGATTCAATATTAAAACCGCGGCGAGAGATGAGACCTGTTACACGAGACAGAACACCAGGCTGGTTCTCCACCAAAATAGAAAGGATATGCCTCTGGTTTTCCATTTTATTGGCCTCCTTCTTCATTGGAATCTGCAGCGTTTCGCGCCGCTTCATTGGCCTCTGCCGCATTGGCAAACGGAAGATCTTCAAAGCCCTCAAGCATATGAGAGATAGGGCCCACATTGGTGGCACCAATAATGTCATCTAAGGGAGCACCTGGCGCTACCATAGGAAATACATTCTCATCGCGATCGATACGCATATCAAGCAAGGCAGGACCGTCGTAATTCAGCAGCCAAGTGAACGCTTCTTCCAGCTCTTCAGGCTTAGAAACACGCTTGCCACCCATCCGTAAGCATCACAGAGCTTTACAAAATCGGGGATATCCGGAAGAAGTGTTTCACTGTAGCGCTTTTCATAAGAAAAGGTTCTGCCACTTGGTGAACCATACCAAGCGCAGAGTTGTTCATCAAAAGCACCTTGACGTTTATGCCTTCCGCTGCCGCTGTAGCCATTTCCTGGGAATTCATCTGGAAAGAGCCATCACCCGCAACGCAAACAACCTCTTTGTCTGGGCAGGCTACCTTTGCACCAATCGCCGCTGGAAAACCAAAGCCCATCGTGCCCAAACCACCGCTCGTCAAGAACGTGCGAGGGACTTCGCGATCGATGTGCTGGGCTGCCCACATCTGATGCTGGCCCACCTCGGTAGTAACAATGGAGTTTTCAGGATCGAGCATATCGCTAAGCAGATCCAATGAACCTTCAGGCGAAATGGAACCATTCAAAGCTACCAAACCTGGGCTATAGAACGGATGGCGACTACGCCATTCCTCGGTCTGCTCCAGCCATTCTTTGGTCTTTGGTTCATAGCCGTCCTTATCGAGCTGCTCTTTCATTCCCGCCAATACTACCTTCGCATCACCTACGATAGGAATTTGAGGAATACGGTTTTTGCCAATCTCGGCAGGATCAACATCAACATGAATAACTTTTGCCTCTGGAGCAATCCGCCAACTTGCCCGTTACACGATCAGAGAAGCGCGCCCCAACCGCCACCAATAAATCAGCATTGGTTACCGCAAAATTAGCATACTTTGAACCATGCATGCCTACATGGCCTAAGTTAAGAGGATGCGACGAAGGAAATGCTGATTTTGCCATCAACGTAGTTACGACAGGAATCTGCAAGGCCTCCGCTACTCCGAGCAGCTCTTCTTCGGAGTGAGACGCAATAATGCCACCGCCAATATAGAGAATAGGGCGTTTAGCATTTTTCATCATCTCGACTGCCTGACGAATTTGACGCGCATTGCCCTTCACCGTTGGTTTATAGGAAGGTATATGAACATCGTCAGGATATTCGAATACCATTCCGCGCCTGCCAAGTCAGAAGGAACGTCGATCAAAACAGGACCAGGACGACCAGAGTTCGCAATATAGAATGCTTCACGAAATACTCGCGTCATATCCTCGCAGCTTTGCAGCAAGTAGCTATGCTTAACGACAGGCATCGTGATACCTACGATATCCGACTCTTGGAACGCGTCAGTACCAATGATGCTTCGTGGAACCTGACCCGTAATAACAACCATAGGTACGCTATCCATATAGGCAGTAGCAATTCCCGTTACGGTATTGGTAGCACCAGGACCACTCGTAACAATTACGACACCCGTCTTACCCGTCGCACGTGCGTATCCATCTGCTTCATGGGTTGCCGCCTGTTCATGACGAGCTAAAACGTGTTTGATTTTTTTGGAATCATACAATGCGTCATAAATTTTAATAGCCTGGCCGCCAGGATAGCCAAAAACAGTGTCCACACCTTCAGCTTCCAACGAAGCGATGATCGCCTCGGAACCCAGCATGGTTTTACCCTGTTTTTCAGTATGAGGGCCAAGACCCATCTTGCTTCATACTCTTTGTCTATACTCATCCGAAATACGCCCCCTTATCAGCACTCGATACCAACTTTGCGTAACGAGCGAGCACGCCTACTTGGTACTTAGGTTCGGGCTTTACCCAAGCTTCACGACGAGCTGCTAATTCTTCATCCGATACTTCCAAGGTAAGTGTTCCCTTGTCATATCGATATCAATAATGTCGCCTTCCTGAATTAACGCAATAGGACCACCAGCAGCGGCTTCAGGACTTACGTGTCCAATTGCAGGACCCTTGGTTGCGCCAGAGAAACGACCATCGGTAATAAGTGCTACATCATGATCGAGTCCCATACCGCAAATGGCAGAAGTTGGCGTTAACATTTCGCGCATACCAGGACCACCAGCAGGACCTTCATAGCGAATAACAACTACGTCTCCTGCATTGATCTTGCCCCCGAAAATTGCCTCACAGGCCTCTTCCTCGGACTCAAAAACACGTGCAGGACCACGATGAGTACGCATATCATCAGCAACCGCAGCCTGCTTTACTACACCGCAATCTGGAGCAAGGTTGCCCTTCATTACACGAAGACCACCGAATGGGCTATAGGCATTTTCCACCGTACGAACAATTTCACCATCTACAGGAGGACAAGCATCGATCCACTCCTGCATGGTGCCATGACAGGCAAGAGCCGAACCATCCAATAAGCCATGACGTCCAAGCTCGCCAATAATGGCAGAAATACCGCCCACCTTGTTAAGGTCTTCGATATGAAGAGGACCAGCTGGAGCAATTCGAGTGAGGTTAGGGATCTTCTGACAAACCTCATCCCAATCATCCATGGTTACAGGACAACCCGCTGCGTGAGAAATCGCAGTAAGGTGAAGCATGGTATTAGTGGAGCCACCAAATGCCATATCAAGGGCCATGCCGTTATGAATAGCAGCAGGCGTAATCAAATCAAGCGCCTTGATATCCTTCTCCACCAATTCCATTACTTTCATACCCGCTTGCTTTGCCAAGCGAATACGTTCTGAATACACGGCAGGAATTGTGCCATTACCAGGAAGCGCAATACCTAATGCCTCTGACAAGCAACAAATGGAATTAGCGGTAAACATACCTGAACAACTACCACAGGTAGGGCAAGCAGTATTTTCAAACCACTTGCACTCTTCCTCGGTCATAGTGCCTGCAGTAACCTGACCAACGGCATCAAACAAGGTATTCAGGTCAGTCTGGTTACCCTGCTTGTCACGACCAGCAAGCATAGGACCGCCAGAAACTAATACGGTAGGAATGTTTAATCGGCATGCGGCAAGCAACATACCAGGAACAATTTTGTCGCAAGAAGGAATTAATACAACACCGTCAAAAGCATGGCCTTGAACAACACACTCAACAGAGTCGGCAATAACTTCACGGCTCGTAAGAGAAAAGTGCATGCCTTCATGATTCATGCGATGCCGTCACACACTCCAATGGTAGTTGCCTGAAGAGGAGTACCACCAGCCATGCGAATACCTGCTTTTACCGCATCAGCAATTTTATCGAGATGGGTATGGCCTGGAATAATTTCATTTTGTGAAGAAATAACCGCAATAAGCGGGCGCTCCAACTCTTCATCAGTCAGACCATCTGCCTTTAAAAGGCTTCGGTGAGGTGCACGAGCGAGCCCTTTTTGATTGCATCGCTACGCATTTCATCACACCCTTTCTTCCTCGTATCTTCAAAAATCCATAAAAAAATCCTGCGCAGCAGACTGCATCAGGACCTCAAAGAAAGGAGTATAACCTCCACCGACCGATTACGGGGCCACCGATTCAGCCTACTGATTTTCTACCAAGGTGAGGATCGCTCCGCTTGAATAAAAAAAGTTCAGACAGAATTGCTCAGAGGTGCCTTTCGGACCGTCTCATCGTTGGCTTCCAGCAACCGCCAACTCTCTGAGGATGAGATTCGTCCCTACTTTCCTCGTCAACGCTTTTACAAGCGAATATGATAGCACCGCATCTCGATTAATAAAGTCCTTTAACGCAAACGAAACAAAACCACGGTAAGAGGTAATCCTGCACTCCTCCTATAGAGAATTATTCCCAACCCACCCCACAACAAAGCACTTGCTAAAATAGGTTCGAACCCCCCGGGTCTGGCGAAGTCTACTGCCCGGTGGAACAGAGCGACGCAGAGATTTTGAAGCGCCTGTTTGCTGACTGCCGGGAGGAACTGCCGGAGGGCTGCCACGGGCGGCCAATGGCGCTCTCTGATGTGTAGAACTGGACCATTCTCCACGAAGGATCTACTACTATGTCAATGGGGAGCATGAATTTCCGCAGGTCA
>ENA-OQAS01000768-OQAS01000768.1-human-gut-metagenome-genome-assembly--contig:-NODE-768-length-16247-cov-1.818548_pt1 | contig 16247 bp, 17 predicted proteins | sample MGYA00242733_ERZ504523 | MGnify/ENA primary metagenome ERZ504523 (study PRJEB26092, sample SAMD00036239) | human gut metagenome | host: Homo sapiens | study: EMG produced TPA metagenomics assembly of... | reverse complement strand
CTCCGCGGAATATGATACCAAATTATGTGAAATCTCCCTACTGCAAATCAGTGGAAAAGTAGCGCGCTATATGGAATAAGCAATATAATCCGTACCTTTACGCCCGATTTATCAGAATTAAAGCACAATGGGATTATTCATCAGAAAGCCATTCGAGGCACTGCAAGCGGAGGCGAATGCCTCCGGAAAGAAAACATTGAAACGTGTACTTGGTCCGTGGAGCCTTGTTGCCCTGGGCGTGGGAGTCATCATCGGAGCGGGTCTATTCTCCATCACCGGAACGGTGGCGGCAGGCTATACGGGACCGGCCATCACACTGTCCTTTGCCATTGCCGCACTGGGATGCTGCTTCGCCGGACTATGTTATGCGGAATTTGCATCCATGATACCCGTAGCCGGCAGCGCATACACCTACTCGTATGCCACGATGGGTGAGTTGGTCGCTTGGATTATCGGTTGGGATTTGGTGCTCGAGTATTGCGTGGCCGCTACGACCGTTAGCATAAGTTGGAGTCGGTATTTGGTCGTTTTTCTGGAAGGATTCGGAGTACATTTACCGCAAGCCTTGACGGCTTGCCCTTGGGATGGCGGTATCGTGAATATCCCGGCTTTCGTGATCGTGGTGTTAATGAGTATTTTGTTGATACGAGGGACGGAAGGCAGTTCTATTTTCAATGGGATTATCGTATTCTTGAAGTCTCCGTAGTCTTGGTGTTCGTAGTCTTGGGATGGAAATATATCCGTATGGAGAATTATACGCCTTATATACCCGCTAATACGGGGACCCTAGGCGAGTTCGGTTTCTCCGGTATCCTACGAGGGGCGGCTATCGTATTCTTTGCTTTCCTCGGTTTCGACGCTGTAAGTACGGCGGCACAGGAAACCAAGAACCGAAACGGAATATGCCGATCGGGATCTTGATGTCATTAGTGGTTTGTACTATATTATATATGTTGTTTGCCCACGTGATGACCGGAGTCGTACATTACTCAGCGTTTGCTGGCCAGAATGGAATCGCTCCTGTGGCAATAGCTATCGATCATATGGGGCAAATGGATGCTTCTGGTGTGATTCGTCCGGATTACCCTTGGATGAACCGGGCGATCGTAATAGCTATTTTACTGGGGTATTGCTCGGTTATCATGGTAACGTTATTAGGACAGAGTCGTGTATTCTTGAGTATGAGCCGGGATGGGCTGCTCCCTCCCCTATTTTCCCATATCCATGAGAAATTCCGCACGCCGGCACGAAGTAATTTCCTGTTTATGTTATTGGTCGGTGCATTGGCAGCTTTCGTTCCGGCGAGCGTAGCGGGCGAGATGTGTAGTATCGGGACTTTGTTCGCCTTTACGCTAGTTTGCGCCGGGGTATTGATTGTCCGTAAGGCAATGCCGGACGCTCCCCGGTCTTTCAAGACCCCGTTGGTTCCGTTCGTGCCTATCGCCGGTATCATAACTTGTCTGGTAATGATGCTTTTTCTCCCGGCTGATACATGGATTCGTTTGGTATTATGGATGTTAATCGGTCTGGATATATATGTCTGCTATGGCATCAAACATAGCAAACTGGAACATATGCAGAAACATCGCTCGGGACAGACCACATTGGATATGATCGGTATTACCCTATCCGTGCTTTGCGTGATCACGGGGCTTTGGCACCAGCAAACCGTGGGATGGGGCGAGAGCAAAATCTTATTGATTATCTCATTCGTATTCGCTTTTACGCATCTAGCTTTCTATCTTTACAGACTCGGGAAGCAGTTTACGAGCCTTACCCGTTAGCGATTCAGCACGATTATGTCTCGATGGCTCACGCGACTAGTCCCGATGGTCAATACCAGTAGTGGTGAAGGCTTATGCGAGTAGTCGCGTTGACCTTCACCACTACTGGCGTACTATACCACTTCCTTTAATACGATTTATCGGATTCTAGCTCTTAAAAGTAAGCCTCTTATTCATCATAAAATTAACGGCTCCGTAAACGAAAAGTCCAAGGAACTGACCCAGATATTCATTTAGATCGATCACCTCCACCATTAAAAGCAAGAATATGAATTGAGTAGCGTAAGCGCAACCAAAAGCGATTAGGAATAAAGGAATCTCCTTCCAGAAATTACCTTTCCCGGAAGAAAATACCCAGTATTTACTCCAAAAGAAGTTATTCACCAAGCAGCCACATATCCAGCCATGTTCGACCACAAGTAATTACAATCCAGAATATCCATTAATATCCAGATTACCAATGCGGTGATCAAAGCGTTAGAAGAACCTACAATGGCGAAAACGAAGAATACGAACAGATTCCTTCATGCTGTTAATTATACGTTTCGAATGACAAATATACGGGTTTATTTCTATATTTGTGCTGTACTTTTGATCAAGTATGTAACATTCTTAAAACAATTATGAGTATGATTAGACTAAATGTATTTATTCAAGTAAGTGAGGAGAATCGTCCCGCCGCATTGGAGACTGCGAAAGAATTGGTTGAAAAGTCTTTGAAAGACAATGGCTGTATAGCTTATGATATTTTCGAGAGCTCTACTCGTAGTGATGTATTGATGATTTGTGAGACGTGGAAAGACGCTGAATCCTTATCAGCTCACGAAAAGCTGAGCATTTCGTAACGTTGGTTCCTAAATTGCAAGGATTAGGTGCGATGAAACTTGAGAAATTTACATTTTAAGGGTTTTATGTAGGCTTATTATTATAAGCTTGAGCATGCTAAAAATCATAGTTATGAATCCTTCAACTTATAACTATGAATGAAAGAAAACATAACTATGATTTTTTTAGTGTTATCGCTCGTTGATTGAGATATATTCCCTATCGTCCAAAACGTTCTTGTAAGCCGGACGGATGATGCGTTTTCCGTCAAAGTTCAACTCCTCGATACGGTGAGCGGTCCAACCCACGATTCGGGCCATGGCGAATAAAGGCGTATAGATTTCCTGTGGCAAACCGATCATCTCATAAACGAATCCAGAATAGAAGTCCACGTTCGAGGAAACCCGTTTCTTAGTTCCTTTATGCTTGGCGAAACATTCGATCGCTCTTTCCTCTAATAACTCAAGGAAGGCGAATTCCTCAGAGCGACCTTTCTCTTTTGCCAGATCACGAGCCAGTTCCTTTAATACGACCGCACGGGGATCGGAAATCGTATAGACCGCATGGCCGATACCATAGATCAAGCCTGTCTTGTTATAAGCCTCTTTGTTAAGCATCCGCATGAAATAAGTATCGATCTCGTCCACGTTCTTCCAATCCGCGATATTCTCTTTCAAATGATGGAACATATCTACTACCTGAATATTGGCACCTCCGTGCAACGGGCCTTTCAATGAGCCGATACCAGCTGCGATAGATGAGTACGTATCCGTTCCCGTAGAACTAGTGACGCGTACCGTGAACGTAGAGTTATTACCACCACCATGTTCTGCTTGCAATACCAAGAGCAAATCCAACGTACGTGCGTCCAGATCCGTGAAATCACGTTTCAGCATGTGAAGGAAATTTTCTGCGATCGATAAGTTCTCGTGCGGATGACGGATGTGTAAAGAACGCCCCTGTGTGCTATGACGATAAATATTGTAGGCATAAGCGATAATCGTCGGGAACTTAGAGATCAATTCAATAGATTGGCGCATTAAGTTATCTCGGGAGGTGTCGTCCGGGTTTGCGTCGAAGGTATACATCTCCAATACGCTACGAGCCAATATATTCATGATGTTCTGTCCTTCCAGATCCAGAATATTCATCTTGGTCTTTTGCTCCAAGGGCATATTATCGTTCAACAGTTCTTTAAAGGCTGATAATTCCTCTTTATCGGGGAGTTTACCAGAAAGTAATAAATAAGCCACTTCCTCAAAACCGAACCGTTTTTCCTTGATGAAATCACGCGCTAAATCCTCTACGTCGTAACCTCTATAGAATAACTTACCGGGGATCGCTTTAAGACCGCCCTCTGGCAAGCGTTCGTATCCTACTACATTACCGACTTGGGTCAATCCTACTAACACGCCACTACCATCCTCGTTACGAAGGCCACGTTTCACATTATACATCGGGAAAAGTTCGTTGTCGATCTTGCAAGCCTCTCTGGCAGCCTCGGACAATTTGTAAATTAAATATTCTTTCTTCAACATGACTATACTAATTTAATTGTTTCGATAATAGAGATGATACGATCACCAAATTCTTTGGTGCCGAGAGATTTGCCGTTCGGCATAAAACGAGCCAAGTCATGAGTGGCCTCTCCAGCGGAGAAAGCTTGCTCCATAGCGGATGTAATCAGGTTAGCCGCATCACTCCATCCCATATATTCCAGCATCATCACGGATGATAATAATAAGGAAGAGGGGTTTACGAGATTCTTTCCCGCAATATTCGGAGCGGTTCCATGTGTTGCCTCGAAGATCGCATGACCACTGTTATAGTTGATATTAGCACCGGGAGCAATGCCAATGCCACCTACCATCGCCGCTAATTGATCGGAGATATAATCGCCGTTCAGGTTCAAGGTAGCGATCACGGAATATTCTTCCGGAATTAATAGAGTGTTTTGCAAGAAAGCATCGGCTATGACATCCTTGATAATGATTTTACCGGCCTTTGAAGCTTCCACTAAGGCGGTATTGGCCGCTTCCTCGCCTTGCTCTTTCTTGATCTTCTCATATTGAGGCCATGTGAAAGTGAGATCCGCAAACTCCCGTTCCGCTAAAGCGTATCCCCATAGTTTGAAACCACCTTCCGTGAATTTCATGATGTTACCTTTGTGTACCAAAGTCACGCTCGGTAACTGATGCAATATCGCGTATTCGATAGCGGCACGCACCAGACGCTCCGTACCTTCCACAGAAACCGGCTTGATGCCGAAAGAGGAAGTTTCCGGGAAACGTATTTTCTTCACTCCCATTTCCTCGGTGAGGAACTTCAATAACTTTTGTGCCTCCGGAGTCCCTTGTTGCCATTCGATTCCGGCATAGATATCTTCCGTATTCTCACGGAAGATATACATATTCACTTTCTGCGGCTCCTTTACCGGAGATACGACTCCTTTGAACCAACGAACCGGACGGAGACAAACATATAAATCCAACGTCTGACGGAGGGCCACATTTAATGAACGGATACCTCCACCAATTGGAGTCGTCAGCGGTCCCTTAATACCGACGATGTATTCACGGAATGCTTCCATAGTCTCATCGGGAAGCCAACTTCCGGTTTGCTTAAACGCCTTTTCGCCGGCTAAGACCTCTTTCCATTCAATGGAACGGGTTCCGTTGTAAGCTTGCTTGATGGCAGCGTTTACTATCTTTTGGCTAACGGGAGTGATCTCATGCCCCACGCCATCTCCTTCAATATAAGGGATCGTCACGTGATCCGGAACGAAAATATGATTACCTTTCTTTGTTATCTTACTCATGATATCAAGATTTTTTTGTTTGTCTTAGTGAGCTGTATTTAAAGCGGAACCGCCTTGAACCATTTAATTTGTAAATCATTATACGTATGGTTAACCGGGAATGATTCTTGCGTACCATCCGCATGAAGAAGAACGGCCGTCAACGGTTTGCCCGGCTGAAAATCTTTCAATCCGATGATCGAGATATGGTCATTCTCGCGGATCTTGCTGTAATCCTCCTTATTGGCAAAAGTCAGTGCTAACATTCCTTGTTTCTTCAAGTTTGTCTCGTGGATACGGGCGAAACTCTTGGCTAGGATCACTTTACATTTAGGAAGCGGGGCTCCATGGCTGCATGTTCCCGGGAAGAGCCTTCACCGTAGTTTTCTTCCGCTACGACGATCGAGGAAATACTATTTGCCTTGTATTGTTTCGCTACGGCAGAAACTGCTTCATATTCATTGTTCAGTTGATTCAATACAGAGTTTGTCTTCCCGTTGAAAGCGTTTACGGCTCCCATCAACATATTATCCGATATATTTTCCAAATGCCCACGGAAACGTAACCATGGACCGGCCATCGAGATATGATCCGTCGTACATTTACCTTCAGCCTTGATAAGAAGGGGCATATCCGTGAAATCCTCTCCATTCCAAGGAGCGAAAGGCTTTAATGCTTGTAGGCGGTTGGATTCCGGATCGATGTTCACCACTACGTTCTTACCCGTAGGTGCCAGATAGCCGTTATCCTTTACCTCGAAACCTTTCGGCGGAAAATCCGAGCCTTTCGGTTCTTTCAGTTTCACAACCTTACCATCCTCTGTCTTCAAGGTATCGGTCAAAGGATTGAAACATAGATCACCTGCGATGGTCAAGGCCAGTGTCAGTTCCGGAGAAGCGACAAAAGCATGTGTATTCGGATTACCGTCCGCACGTTTAGCGAAGTTACGATTGAATGAAGTAACGATCGAATTCTTACGGGTATTATCATCCGTATGACGTTTCCATTGTCCGATACAAGGACCACAGGCATTCGCCATAATGGTTGCGCCAATCCGTTCAAAATCACCGATAATACCATCTCTTTCTGCCGTATAACGGATTTGCTCGGAACCCGTTGATGATCAAGGGTGCCGCTACCGGTATTTTATCCTCATAAGCTTGGCGAGCAATAGATGCCGCACGGCTTAGATCTTGATAAGAAGAGTTGGTACAGGAACCGATTAATCCGACCTCCATCTTTCGGGGATAGCCATTCGCTTTACTTTTGCGGCAAACTCCGAGATAGGCGTAGCTGCATCCGGCGTGAACGGACCGTTGATATGCGGCTCCAATTCGGAAAGGTTAATAACGATTACACGATCGTAAAACTTATCTGGCTCGGCACGAACGTCCATATCCGCTTCCAGATATTCACCGATAGCTTCGGCCCAGCTCGCTACCTCGTCACGTCCCGTGGCACGAAGATATTGAGCCATTGTATTATCGAATGGGAATAAAGAAGTAGTCGCTCCTACCTCGGCACCCATATTACAGATCGTAGCTTTTCCGGTCGCTGAGATGGAGGCGGTGCCCGGACCGAAATATTCGATGATAGCGTTCGTTCCACCTTTTACGGTTAAGATGCCCGCTAGCTTAAGAATCACGTCCTTCGGCGAGGCCCAACCATTCAAACTACCAGTTAACTTAACACCAATTAGTTTCGGCATCTTCAGTTCCCATTCCATTCCGGTCATGACATCCACGCGTCGGCTCCTCCTACTCCGATAGCGACCATTCCAAGTCCTCCGGCATTCGGGGTATGTGAATCAGTTCCTACCATCATACCGCCGGGAAACGCATAATTTTCCAATACCACTTGATGGATAATGCCTGCTCCGGGTTTCCAAAAACCGATTCCATATTTATCGGAGACCGATTTCAAGAAATCATAGACCTCGCTATTGCTTTTGGTAGCCGTATCGATATCCGTCTTGGCTCCCATATTCGCTTGGATCAAATGGTCGCAATGCACGGTAGCCGGTACTGCGGATTTTTCTTTTCCGGCGTTCATGAATTGTAAAAGCGCCATCTGAGCGGTGGCATCTTGCATAGCCACACGGTCGGGACGGAAATTCACATAATCCTCACCTCTTTTGAAAAGGCGAGTCGAGTTTTCATCGTATAGATGCGCATATAAGATTTTCTCGGCCAAGGTCATCGGGCGACCACCGATACGTTCGCGGGCTGTGTCCACTCTTCTGGGGAAATTCGCATAGAAATTTCTAAGCATTGTCAATGTCGTACACCATATTCATATTCGTTTTTTATTGTAAGCCTTTTCGCAAATATATTTATCTATAACCAGCTAAAATGTAATAAATAAGACATCTGCCAATGAGTCTTTGTTTTTATTATCAACAAATATATAATATAATGAAATACAATTTGTTCGATAATTTCTATGAGGTTATAGAGGTTATTTATAATTTCCCGGATAACTTAGAAAAACGGGCTAATCGCACGTTTATTAATAAAACGTACCCATTAGCCCGTTTGTTCAAGCCTTGGAGCTGTTTTTTCTACTTATCGAGACTTTCTTTCCATCTTTGGGCATAACTATGCAAAATAGATGCGATACCCTTCCGATCCGGACATAATCTTCCCGTTTAAGGTTGGCTAAAGATGTGCGGATAGACCACTCGGGAGCATCAAAACCTCCTCCGTTCAGTAAAACCAAGGAAGTTTCCTGTGCCAGACGGAAAACGACATCCAGAGGTTCGTAATTCTTTTTTAGATATTCCACGAAATCATCCCCATAGAATTTCTTAGCCCAGACAAGCATATCGATCTCACTATAATATCCCGCACGCAAAGGGTCGTCTAATAAGGTGAATCCGGTGCTTTCCCACAATGTGTGTAAACGCTCGTGGATCATATCCTGCATCCTTTTCTTATAGGTATTTTCCGCATCTAATAGAGCGAAAGACGCAAACAGAGACATTTGTGTTTGTTGTGGCAAGGAAAGACCGGCCGTATGATTCAAGGCTACTTGACGGCTATCGGCTACCATACGATCAATAAAGCGGATATCCTCGGGATGTAAGGATAGACTGCTATATCGTTTTTTAGAAGCTCCTGTTTATCTCTTGGCAATTCACGGATCATCCGGTCGTAAATATTATCTTGATGTAAAGCGATTATCGCCAATCTCCATCCGGTTGCCCCGAAATATTTGGAGAAAGAATAGACACATAACGTATTCTTTGGTAATTCGGCCATCATCGAGCGAAAATGCGGAATAAATGTTGCATACACGTCATCCGTAATAATCATAAGGTTGGGATTGTCGTTCCGTACGATCTCAACGATCCTATTCATCAATGCTTTTGTCAATCCGTATGAAGGCGGGTTGCTCGGGTTTGTTATGAAAGCGGCTTTTCACGCTAGGATCTTTTAGGACATCTAAATCCTTTTTCTTGATATTGCCACGTGTGATAGCCGTCTTTTGTCATCTTCAAAGCTTTTATCTCTATGACATTAAAAAGATAACGGGCCTGTTCCGGAATCTCTATATAAGGAGTGAATACCGGAGCGAAAAGGACGATCTTGTCTCCCTTATTCAACAAGAAATTCTGCTGCAAGGAATCGAAGATGTAACACATGGCGCAGTTCCGCCTTCGGTAGCGAAAAGGTCGAATACTCCTCGGGGGCCGGTTGTCACATAATTCTTGGTCTAAATAATCCCGCACGAGCATTTCCGTATATTTCAAGATACGATCGGGAACCGGATATTGATCACCAATGACACCTTCCGCCCATTCATATACAAGCTCATTCTCATCTACACCTTTTTCCGTGACCAGATATTCATAGGTACCTTCAATAAAGTAGCGCCGGGAGATTGCGCATGTTTCTTTAGAAACTGTACGAAGCGAGACGCGATCCTTTTGCGGTTGGGAACCTGCGGCTCCGGCCATCTCATCTGCCAATTCGGTTTCCCGCTGGCATTCCTCCAAGCGAACTGCCCTAATAGGAAGAATGCCTCCCGTGGAACCGTACTGATCCAGTTTGGATTTCCCCTTCCTGCGTTCAGCATGATGTGCGTACTTTTACGAGCGCTCTCATCCGCTAACTCTATCAAGATGTTCTTTAGCTCGAAAGGGCTAATCTCCGACATCTTTTTCTCATATTCTCTCGTGACATGTATTTTCTTCTTGTCCATACATTATATATATTACATGATTAGCACAATAAACGACACCCCAGATGATTAATAAAGTATTACCCACCGCATAGGTAACGGTATAGCCTAAGGCTGGAGTCTCACTTCCTACGGCATCTTCCACCGCTCCTAATGCGGCAGTTGTCGTACGTGAACCCGCCGTACAACCTAAAGTAATAGCCGGGTGGAACTTAAAAACGTAACGTCCCATCAGAATACCGATGATAAGCGGGATAGATGTCGCTAAAGCACCGATAATAAATAAACTTATACCGACTTCCTTCAATCCGGTCACGAAACTGGGACCCGCCGTGATACCGACTACGGCGATAAACATATTCAATCCCAAATTATTTAATATCCAGACGGAAGCTCCGGAATACGCCCGAAGGTCGGATGCTTAGAACGAAGCCATCCAAAGACGAGCCCGGCTATCAAAGCACCTCCACTCGTACTTAGGCTAATCGGGACACCCCCGAAATGAATCGCGAGCGAACCTAAAATTCCCCCTAAGAAAATACCGATACCCACGAAAATCAAATCGGTCTGATTGGTTGGGCGATCGGGATATCCTAAAGCCGTCGCCGCTTTATTTACCTCTGATTTCATGCCTACCAATTCCAGCATATCACCGGAATCTATCACCGTAGCGGCCAAGACCGGGATATTGATACCCGCACGCCTTACGGACTTGATGCTAACACCATGCATGAACGATTGATTGCGTAATAGCAGATCTTTTTCCCCACGTATTCCTTATGGATCACTAGTACGGGTAACGTCTCTGCCGGAAAATCAAGCAATTCAATGTCATTGACCTCGTCGCAATCCAGTTCTCCTCTCCGATCACGAATTCCCGGCGACCGCTTAGGACAACCTCATTTCCGGTATGTAAAACCAAATCCGGTTTAACATCGGTTACTACATTATTAATACGGACACGCTCCACGAACAAATGCCGTCCTAATTGGTCCAGATATTCCTCCAACTGCTTTACGCTTTTACCCTCCTTGAACCATTCATTACTAATCTTATAGGCCCGGAAAGTTACCGGACGGGCGGCAGGCATAAAGCCCGGTTGCTCGCTCTCGTCGTTATTTCCCATTTTAGCCTCTAGCTCTTTACAGGCTTTTTTCACGTAGTCGAGTCCTCCTAAAAGACGTGGCCCGATATCACTCACTAACCATGCGGATCCTGCCGTACCGAAATATAAGTTACCGCATAGGCCACGGGCATCACGTTGACCATAGCGCTTTTATCCGTATCGCTAATATTCATCTGTCCGATCGTATCTTCGGCAACTCCTAATACTGCCGACATCGTCTGGGAGCCCGCCAATAATCCTGCGGCCTCGCCTGCGTTATATCCCATAAGTTCGCCAGTAAAAAAGGAGCGATCAAGCAAAACACACACATGACGGCGGCGAAAAGCATTTGAGGAAGACCTTCCTTTTTCAATCCCCGGAAGAACTGTGGCCCAACACTATATCCTACAGCGAAGAGGAACATCAAGAAAAAGACGGACTTAACGGTCCGCTTATATCGATTTTTAATTGCCCGATCAATACACCGACCAATAATACGCTGGTAACCGTTCCCAGCGTGAACTTCTTTATCTTAAACTTGCCAATCCAGAAACCGAGAGCTAAGGTTATGAAAATAGCTAGCTCCGGATAATGTTGAAGTAAATTAGTTATCCATTCCATATCTATTTATTTAATGTTAAACAAAAAAGATGCTATTGAAACAGGGATTCTTTGAAAGATGTTGTTACTTTTCGGGATTATTTATATAAATTTGCGACCGCTTAGGTGATAGAGTTTGTCTACCGACAATTCTATAAAAGGGAATCCGGTTAGAATCCGGAACAGTGCCCGCTACTGTGAAGCTCTTGAAAAGGAAAGCGTTCTGCTATGCCACTGTCTTAAGAAAGATGGGAAGGTTGCTTTCCGAGCCAGTCAGGAAACCTGCCAAGCGAAGTAATGATTAATTCCTCCCGGGGTTAGGAGTAATTAAGAGGATAGAAATATCACCTATATCTAAAAGATGTTGGAGACGGAATAATACGTTGTCTCCGTGGGATTGATATGTAATCTAATTATTAATATATTCATATGATGAGGAAACACTTACTATCTTTCTTCCTGCTGGTCATCAGCCTAGTTTGTCGTGCGCACGATGGCGAGAATTTTGTAGCATCCGATTTATTCGCCTCTTTACAACCGGGCGATAAGGCCGCTTTATTGATGGTACATTTTGGAACAACCCATGATGATACCCGTGCCTTGACAATCGACGCGATCAATCAAAAAGCGAAAGAAGCTTTCAAAGATGTTGAGTTGCGTGAGGCATGGACTTCTCGCATTGTAATGCGCCGCTTAAAAGCTCGTGGCGTAGAGAAACTGAACCCGATCGAGCCTTGGAAAAATTAAAGACTGATGGTTATACACATGTCTTGATCCAATCCACGAATATAATCGAAGGTATCGAGATGGAATCCTTACGTAAGGATGTTGCCACCATGAAATCTTCTTTCAAGGAGATTCGTATCGGTAATCCTTTATTGTATACACCGGAGGATTATGAGGCGGTAATCGCCGCTATCATAAAAAATGGGGCGAAAGAAGGCGCTACTTTATTGGTAGGCCATGGCACTTATACACCGGCGACGGCCCAATATGCTATGTTGGATTATATGTTGAAGGAGAAGGGATTCAAGGATTATTCCGTAGGAACCATCGAGGGCTATCCTACTTTTGATACGATGGTAGCCCAAGTAAGGCCAATGGAACGAAGAAGTCTTGTTGATGCATTTATGTTTGTTGCCGGAGACCATGCGAAAAACGATATCGCCGGTGATTGGAAAGAGGAATTGGAAAAGAAAGGCTACGAGGTAAGCGTATTTATGGAAGGTCTGGGACAGAATCCGGATATCCAGAAGATCTTCATCGAACATGCCCGTTTCATGGCTAAACATAAGATGATCGATATCGTTGATAAGAAGAAAGCTTATGCGGTAGAGAAGGACTAAAAAAGTTCACTACACAATGTTTTTTATTCCTTTCGGAAGAAAAAGTAATTCCTTCCGAAAGAAACTAAATTTTCATTCGAAGGAAAATGGAATTTCTTTCGAAAGGGATTTCACATGCATACAATAAACAGTTATAATGCTAAATATATGAAAAGAGTTTTGACAATCTTACCGTTGACAGCCTTATGTATCAGTACGATGCAGGCACAACACAAGAATGAGTACACGAATTTCGCCGATACGACATTCAATATTCAAGAAGTCGTAGCGACCGCCGCACGCAAGCCACGTCCACAAATCACGAAGTTGGACGTACCTATGAAATATCTTCCTATTTCAATTAATAGCATTACGGCGAGTAGTTTGGAGTTGCGAGGTATCCGTAATATCCAAGATGCGGTACGCTTTATGCCGGGCGTACGATTCCAAACATCTTATGGCGCATTTCAACAATTGTCGATCCGTGGTTTCGATCATTCTATCATGATGATAGACGGTATCCGCGATGAACGTTCGGCAATAAACAACTCTTATCCCGTACCCGATCTATCCTGTATCGAGTCTATTGAATTATTAAAGGGACCGGCTTCTGTACTTTACGGACATTCAGCCGTAGGTGGAACCTTGAATATCGTTCGTAAATCCCCGTCAGAGAAACAGAGCGTTAACGCCCGATTGGCCTATGGTAGTTACGAGAATAAAGAGGCGACGCTTGGCATGGGCGGTAAATTGGTCGGTCCGGTCAATTATTACGCCAATGTCAACTTTTCCGATCAAGAGGGCTGGCGTGATAATGGCAACCGTCGCTTTTCCGGTTATCTGGCATTGCAAGCTAAAATGACGGAACGTGACCTATTAGATGTTCGTGGAGGTTTTAACCGCGACTTCTATGGAACGGAGATTGGTCTTCCCGATTTAATGGCAAATGATGTATATAATGCGCAAACAGGACAGTTATATCTCCATAAAAATGATATGCTACCGGGACTTGACCGTGAGGCTCGCTACAATAACGAGTCCGACTTTATGAAGAATCACGCTTGGAACATATCGACGCAGTACACACATACTTTTTGGAACAGTGCGAAACTAACAGATCGCCTTTCTTACAATAACGACGATATCAACTATTTTGGGACGGAAGCCCTCGACTATCTCGAAAGTGATGATCCGATCTATGATCATTATTATATGAAAAATGGCCAGAAAAAATATATCTGTTTGGACAGTGTATATCTTTCTTTCCCGCTTCGCTTCTCCCATATAGCCAAGACGGTAGCCAATACGCTCGAGCTAAGCGGTAAATTCAGGACGGGTGAGATAAAGCATACGTATATGGGAGGTTACTCTTTCGTCGCCTTGAATCGTACCAGCTATTCGGGATATAATTTAGGAGATGATGTTCAGGGTCCCGGCCTTTATTCGCATGTATCCGTTTATGATCCGCATAGCATGGGATATATGACCAGTAAATTCTCGAAAGCAACGGTTACGCATCATTATTCCAACAGCCTTTATCTTCAAGATATGGTTGAGTTCAACGAGCAATGGAAGGTATTAGCCGCTCTACGTTACGACTTTTTCCGTTATATGTCCGCCAGCGCTACAACTCCTACCGGACGACGTGAGTATGAGGAACATTCAAGCTTCAATATGATAAAGAATAAGGCGTTGACTTATCGTTCGGAGCGGTCTATCTGCCCCATCCGAATACATCCATTTATGCTTCTTTCGCTTCTTTCTTCAAACCGATCCGTACGTTCTATCAAGATAATGTCGTTTATGTAGGAGGTGATGGAAATCGTTTCGAGCCTGCTCGCAATGAGGAAGTATTTAAGCCGGAGAAAGGATACCAAGCCGAGGTGGGGCTTAAATATCAATTGAACAATATATTAAGCGCCAATGCCAGCTTGTTCTATATCCGGAAGATGAACAGTACGGCTACGTTGACCAACAACTATCAAGTGGAGGAAAACGGCGAGACTACCACGATGAGCGTAATCGGACAGGTGGGTGTACAAGATTCCAAGGGTTTTGATTTTGATGTCACTCTTTCTCCGGTAAGCACCTTAGCGCTGACGATCGGTTATGGATTGAACGACTCCAAGATCCGGGAGATGAAAGAAATAAAGGATCCGGAATTGATCGAGGCTATCTATGGCAATAACCCGGATGAGACAAAGCAACAATTGAATAGCCAAGAAGGAAACTGGCAGAGCAACGTACCGAACCAGACTTCTACGCATACGGCAGTTATACCATCTCGGGTCGTTGAGAATCTGGAATTTCACTTGAGTAGCAGTTATACCGGTAAAGTATACCGTAATACATCTAACAACTCTTGGTTCGATCCGTATTGGGTAACCGATTTCGGTATGTCTTATTTGTTGAACAACAATATTCACCTTACATTCAACTTGAATAACTTGTTTGACAACAATTATTATAACCAAGCGCTCGGACAACAGATGGTGCCAAGCATGCCTCGTAATTTCCAAGTGGCTATCTCCTATACATTATAATATATAGAACATACGCTCATGAATCTATTGACAAAGATCATGCAATTTATACACAGGATACTGGGCACGGCACTCAGTATCCTGTTCCTCGTTTGGTTCCTATCGGGATTGGTAATGATCTACCATACGTTCCCGCGAGCGGACCGGGCCGATAAACGGGCGAAGATGGATATTCTCTCTCCGGAGAATCTTCCTTCGTTAGACAGATAGAGAAACGTTTACCGCAGAACGAGCGGATAAACCATGTTACCTTAAACAGCTATTTGGGACAAACTGTTTTTCATCTCCGGACGGAGAAAGGGAGCTATGATATTCCTGCCGACTCGACGGAAAGATTACCCGTAATCGACTGGAATCATATCCAACGTGTGGCATCACTATGGAATACCTCTTCCATAGCGAAGGTAGATTCCTTGTACACCTTGGACCAATGGATTCCATTCGGTCGTTTAAAAGAGGAATTTCCGATCTATAAATTCCATTTCGCCGATCCGGAACGACATGAATTATACATATCCTCTAAATCCGGGGAGGTTTTGCAATATACGGATAAAAACAGTCGTTTCTGGGCTTGGCTCGGGGCGATCCCTCATTGGGTCTATTTCACTTCCTTGCGGCAAGACGCTGAATTATGGATAAAGGTAGTTGTCTGGTTATCCGGAATCGGGTGCGTTATGTGTATCGCCGGGATCTATTTAGGAATACGGGATTTCCGGTTAGCGAGGAGACGTCATTTGATTTCCCCTTATAAGAAGTTCTGGTATAAATGGCATCATATTCTTGGGGTGTTATTCGGTTTATTCGTCCTCACCTTCTGCTTTAGTGGTATGATGTCTTTGGCTCGTGTACAGGATTGGGGGTTGAAAGCCAAGCTCGATATAAACCCGGTTCAAGAACTGCGGAAGATGGCTCCTTCCCCACTCGATTATCCGTTGGATTACAGGGCGGTCGTACAAGCCTATCCCGGCCAGATCCGTCAATTGGAATGGAGTAGTTTTGGTGATATACCCTTTTACATCGTACAAACAGACACGAAGGATATTGTCGTGAACGCAAATAAGAGTGACGGGATATCTTTATTGAACC
>ENA-OQAS01000767-OQAS01000767.1-human-gut-metagenome-genome-assembly--contig:-NODE-767-length-16273-cov-5.725814_pt1 | contig 16273 bp, 21 predicted proteins | sample MGYA00242733_ERZ504523 | MGnify/ENA primary metagenome ERZ504523 (study PRJEB26092, sample SAMD00036239) | human gut metagenome | host: Homo sapiens | study: EMG produced TPA metagenomics assembly of... | reverse complement strand
GCCTCAACTCGGCGCCGCAGTAGCCGCATTTCCACTTCAGCTTGGTGGCCATGTCACCCTTCTTCATAGAAGTGCTCAGGCACTCACCGCCGCGGAACTAGCAGCCTGCTTCATATCCTCAATATCCAGCTCGGACTCGGGCTTGCTTTCGTCATAGCCGTGATCCAGCTTGTAGTTTTCTGCGTCGCTGGAGTCCTTGTTGAACTTGATGATCTCAAGGTCTTCCCACTTGGTGGGGATCTTGGCCCAATCCTCGTAAGTGCCGTAGTAAGCGGACAGACGGGTCTGGTTCTTGGTCGCTACCCAGTCTAAAGTACCGAAATCCTTGGTGGAAGCGATCTTCTTCATGAAGGGCTTTGCGCAAGCGGCAACCAGGTTCTTAGGCAGGTAGCGGGGAATCTTGAAGTAGAACTCTACATGATCGGCCAGGCGGTTGAAGTAATCCTGGATGGGCAGGTTCTCACGGAAGTGCAGGTACTCCTCCAGCTTGTCGCCGTCAGCATAGAACTGACCGTGGAAGTTCTTGAGAATGAACCAGTTGGGATCAAACAGCTTCTCCGGGCCGGCAAGACCCAGGGTGCCCAGCAGCAGGTGCTCAAACTCATAGTTGGAGATACGGTACTCCTTACCGGAGCCGATGTTGTAGAAGTGGTTCCAGAAGTCGGCGCCCAAATGACCGGCAGCGTCTTCAGTCACCAGGTTGCACATCAGACGACCACTGTCCTCCACGGTGCACCACTCCAGCACGCCGTTGATCGGTACGTGGAACATAATGGGATCCATATTCTTCAAAATGTTGGGATAGAGAATGCCGCTCTGGCGCATAACAACCCAATTCTTAATGCCGCTCTCAACAAAGGTGCGCTCAGCCACTGCCTTAGATACGGCATAGTGGTCATAGATGGAGATCTTCAGCGGATCGCCGCAACGGCCCCAGTGGATGGGATAGTTACGGTCGCCGGTCTCAGCAACGGTGCCGATATAGCAAACTTTAATATCGTCTGCATTAGGCTGTGCCAGCACGGCCTTGCAGATGTTCTGCGCAGCGCCGATATTGGTTTTCTGCGTTCTGTAAGGCTTCCAGTCAGCGGTGGGAGATACCATACCGCCGATGTGCAGCACATAGTCTGCGCCGGTTATGCCTTCCAGGATAGCGTCATAATCACAAAGATCGCCCCAAACCACTTTTACATTGGGTTTAGCCATCAGGCCTTTGAGCTTCTCTTCGTTCTTCGGGCTTTTACGAGCCAGCATTTTGATGTTGATCTCGCTGGGCTTCTTGAGCATTTCCTGCACAGCAGCCCAACCCATGTTACCGGTACCGCCGGTAATAAAGACTGTCTTTTTTGCCATTTGTTTAACCTCCTTAACACATGGACAATTACGACTAATATTATAAACAAAATATAAACAAAAAGCAACGCCCAAACACCACAACCTTTTCTTTCAATGCCAAAAAATGGCGCGCTTTTTGTGCAATATGACCATAAAACGCCTTCTTCTAAAATTTGATAAAAAGCGACTGCCGGGTATTGACTTTTTTAAGGGAATGGAGTATAGTATCTCTAAACTCAATATACTTTATCGAGAGTGGTCGAGGGAACAGGCCCGTGGAAACCACAGCAACCTGCTTTGGTAAGGTGCTAAAACCTGCGGTTCAAATCCGAGTGATGAGGAGCATGTCGCATACACTCGGTGTATGCCTTTTTATTTTCCTAAGGAGGAAAGAGAAATGTCAAAACACTTATTTACCAGTGAGTCCGTGACTAAGGGTCACCCGGACAAAATCTGCGACCAGATCTCAGATGGTATTCTGGACGCCATGCTGGAGCAGGATCCCATGAGCCGTGTGGCCTGCGAGACCACTTGTACCACCGGTCAGGTTCTGATCATGGGCGAGATCACCACCAATGCACAGGTGGACATTCCCGCCATTGCCCGCAAGATCATTTGCGACATCGGTTATGATGACGACAAGAAAGGCTTTAACGGCAACACCTGCGCCATTCTGACTGCGCTGGATAAGCAGAGTCCGGATATTGCTATGGGCGTGGACAAATCCTTTGAGTTAAAGAACGATGAGGAGGATGCCTATAATCTGAACGGCGCCGGTGACCAGGGTATGATGTTTGGCTATGCTTGCAACGAGACCCCGGAGCTGATGCCTCTGCCCATCAGTTGGCCAATAAACTGGCTGTGAAGCTGACCCAGGTGCGGGAGGACGGCACCCTGCCGTATCTGTACGCAGACGGCAAGACCCAGGTGACCGTGGAGTATGACGACGGCAAGCCTGTAAAGGTGACCGCCGTGGTTGTATCCAGCCAGCACAGCGCCGATGTGGAATTGGAGACTCTGCGGCAGGATATTATTGACAAAGTGATCAAGACCACCGTTCCGGCGGAATTGATGGACGAAGACACTGTATTTTATGTGAACCCCACCGGGCGCTTTGTTGTGGGCGGTCCTCACGGCGACAGTGCCTGACCGGGCGCAAGATCATTGTGGATACATACGGCGGCTATGCCCGCCACGGCGGCGGTGCCTTCAGCGGTAAGGACCCGACAAAGGTGGATCGCAGCGCGGCTTATGCTGCCCGCTGGGTGGCCAAAAACCTGGTGGCTGCCGGTTTGGCAGACAAGTGTGAGGTTGAACTGCTTACGCCATCGGCGTGGCCAAGCCTGTGTCCGTGATGGTGGATACTCAGGGCACCGGTAAGGTCAGCGATGATGTATCTGCGATGTTATTAACAAGGTGTTTGACCTGCGTCCCTCTGCGATCATTGAGCGGCTGAATCTGCGTCGCCCCATTTACCGTCAGGTGGCTGCCTATGGCCACATGGGCCGCGAGGAGCTGAATGTGCCTTGGGAGCAGCTGGATATGGTGGACAAAATCAAAGCATGCCTGTAAACAAAAGAATAGCGATCGTGAAAGCGTCGGATCTCCGACGGCTTCTCTTTGTACAGAAATGCCCGGTGCATCAAAGCACCGGGCGTTTTTTTATAACTTGCTGTCTTTTTCCACCGCAGCGTCTACGGCGTTTTGCACGGCGGTTTCCAGCCCGTCTGCCTTTAGGGACAGCACACCCTCAATGGTAGTGCCGCCGGGGGAGCACACCCGGTCTACCAACTCCCAGGGGTGTTCGTTGCTCTCGGCGATCATCTTGGCGCTGCCCAGCACGCTTTGGGTGGCAATTTGCAGCGCCTGGTCCTTGCGCATACCGTGCTTCACCCCGGCTCTGGCAAGGGCGTCAATAAACATATAAACAAAGGCAGGGGAGCAGCCGCCCAGTACACCGAACAAGGGGAACATAGCCTCGTCTAACTCCAATACCTTACCGGTGCAGGCCATCAGGTCGCAAACGGTTTTGGCCTGATCTGCCGTGGCGTTTTTGCCGGCACAAACGGCGCTAACGGCTTCACCAACAAGGGCATTGATGTTCGGCATGACCCGTACTACCGGGCAGGGGACAGTCAGCTGTTCTTCCAGATAGGCAGTGCTTTTGCCTGCTGCAATGGAGATCAGAAGGGGCAGAGCCGTGCGCTCTGCCAAAACCGGACCGATCTCTGCCAAAACAGCAGACAACACATTGGCTTGACCGCCAAAAAACAGCGTCACAAAGCGCTGCCACTTCTGTATTGCTCCGGCAGATCTGCACGCCGGTATGACCCAGCCTTTGCTGCAGTGTCTCCAAATTGTGGTCCGCAACATAAATATCGGCAGCCGGTGTGCCGCCTTGTAAAATCCCTTGCAGAATGGCGCCGCCCATATTGCCGCAGCCGATAAATCCGATCTTCATTGCAAGTGTACCTCCGTGCGTTTTTCTTTTATAGTACCACTTGCGGGGGACTTTTTCAATCCTTTTTCAACTGCTGGTATTTTTTTCGCGTGGCATTACCGCCGCGAATGTGGCGCTCTGCCTTGTTTTCGTCCAGTACAGCTTTAACGGCAGCGTGCAGCTCCGGGTCAATGTGTTCCAGACGCCGGGTCACATCCATATGTACGGTGGATTTGCTCACCCCAAACACCTTGGCGGTGCTGCGTACGGTGGACTTGGTGTCAACAATATACCGGGCCAGTCGTTGGCAACGGGCAGACTGCTTTGCATACATAGCTTGTCATCTCCTTGCTAATGCCTATGCAGAGGAGTTGCTATGTATGCAAACGGATAAAGAAAAGCACTTGCAAATTGCAAGTGCTTTTTGTGTTAAAATGGATCTTTACTGGTGGTCGGCAGAGGATTCACTCTGTTTTTCCGCCTGCTTTTCTTTGGCGTCATTGATCATATCGTTCAGGCTCTTCATGTGCAACTCATCAACCTGATCAAACTTGGTGACCTGCTGCTCTTCTGCTTCCTTGCCGTCCTCCTCCAGGAGAGTAAGGGTCAGTACCTTGCCCACAATGGAAAAGCGATAAACCAATTTCTTTTTTGTATTCGTGTCCTCAATGGTCAGCTTGTTCCCTTTGACAGTGTACTCGCAGTCAAAGTTCCAAGTGGATATATAGCGGTCGCAGGTGCCGTCGGAGTAAAACACAAAGGCCAGCACACCAGGCTTATCCTGCTGTCCCAGTTGGCACAAATGGCCTGATCACGGGGCGTAAAGAGACCAACGACGCTTCCTTGGGATTTTGATCCGTTACGCCGCAGTAAATGCCGCCGCCGATGAGCAAGAGTCCCAGCAGGGCACAAACAATGCCGATGATCAGTTTCTTTTGCACAGCGGTCAGCTTGGAGCTCTTTTCTTTTTTCTCGCTCATATTATTTCGCTTCCTTTAAGCCCTTTTTGATGAGAATTTTCTCAATCTTGTCGGAGCAGTCCAACAAAGAGGATACGGACATATCGTGGTTCAAGGTGTCCAGAAAATACGCGGTGTATTTGGACAGATCCACGCTCTCGTACCAGTCGCGGCTCAGCAGCTCCGGGGTTTGGTACACACCGTTGGTGGTGAATACACGATAGAAAGTACCGTTCTTATATGCCTCGTCAAACACTTCCAGACCGTTACAGAACAGACCGAAGGTGGTGCAAACGAAAATACGGCCGGCCTTCAAGCCCTTCAGCTTGGAGCAAACTTCCAGCATAGACTCACCGGAGGAAATCATATCGTCTACGATAATAATGTCCTTGCCCTCTACGGAGTCACCTAAGTATTGGTGCTCCACAATGGGGTTACGACCATTGACCACGCGGGTGTAGTCCCGGCGCTTATAGAACATGCCCAGATTTACACCCAACTGGGTTGCAAAATAAATGCAGCGGTGCAGGGCGCCCTCATCCGGAGAAATGACCATCAAGTGATCCTTGTCCACATGTAAATCCTCTACGCTGTTTACCAAAGACTTGATCATCTGATAAGTGGGCATTATGTTCTCAAAGGAGCCGTTAGGAATGGCGTTTTGTACACGCTTATCATGGCGTCAAAGGTCATAATGTTGTCCACGCCCAGATTGACCAGCTCTTGCAGTGCCAGCGCGCAGTCTAAGGACTCACGGCTGCTTCTCTTATGCTGGCGACCCTCATACAGCATGGGCATCAAAATGGTGATGCGCTTTGCCTTGCCGGAGATGGCGGAGATGACGCGCTTTAAGTCTGCATAGTGATCGTCAGGGGACATGGGTACTTCCATCCCGTACATATTATATGTGCAGCTGTAATTGAATACATCTGTAATGATATACAGATCAAAGCCACGCACACTCTCGTTCACGACGCCCTTGGCTTCACCGGAGCCAAAGCGGGGTAATGTTACATTCACCTTATAGGTGTCGCGCTGGTAGCCATAGAACGCAATGTTCTGCTGATGCTCGCTGGCCTGGTTTGCGCGCCATTTGACTAGGTATTTGTCGATCTTGTCGCACAGGGCTTCGCAGCCGGGCATGGCGATGATTCCAAGGGGGCCTACGGGGATTGTTTCTACATTTTCAGCGGTTTTTCTGGGCATATTAACAGCTCCTCCTAAATTTTTACGCCATTATAATACAACAACCGCCGGCGAAAGTAAACCGGAAAATGAAAAATTTCAGAGAATTGACAGAATTAACCGGCGCTTTGCTGTTTTTTGCGGCGAATATGAACAAGAATCAGGTAGCCGGCCACGCCTGCAACACAAGTGCCGCTGACGGCCGCACCGATTGCCAACCCTTGGGCGTATAGCGCAGCTCCACCGTATGCTTACCGGGCTTGACGGTGGTCGTCAGCAGGGCTTCACCCAGCTTAAAGGTTTCCGCTTTTTCGCCGTCAATGTATACGCTCCACCCGGTGTCATAGGGAATGGAGGTACACAGGTAGCTGTTCTCGCGAACGGTGACGGTGCCGGTAATGTGGGTCTCGCCCCAGTCGGTGACTTGCAGAGCGCTGTTTGCCAACAGGCGATAGCCTTTGGCAAATACGGTCTCGTCCACGCTGTATGCGTAAATAGAAGCGTAGCTCTCTGTGGCGCTCATACTCCCGGCGTCCAGGGATACTTTAATTTCCTCGCCCTTTTTGTGGTAGCCCAGATCCATAATGTACGGCTCTTCAATATTTTGGGACAGGGTGTTCTTTATGCTGTCACCACTGAATTCTGCCGTCTTGACTTCCGGCGAGGTCAGGTAGATATACACATTGCCGTCTCGTAGGGGACTGATGGTTACTTCCACCGTGCCGTATTGCTCGTCGCTGCTGGACTTGTTGAACCAAAATGTGCCGTTCTCCGAGCATGTGTCACCGGAGAGATTGTCGTAGCTGCAGTCCGTATAGCCGCAGGGTACAAATACCCCGTCCAGCCCTGTCGCCAGGCGGAAGTAGTCCCCCTGCGCCTTAAAGGGATCGCCCTCATCCGCTGCCCAATCCTTCAAATGGGTTTTGGCTGCATAGGCAATGGGCAGGAAGCAGTCGTTCTCATACACGGCGGCGGATTTGTCCTTGTTGCGGTACACTTCCGTAAAATACCGATCGGTGGGGGTAGGATTGGTGGGCGTGGCGATCAGGTATTTGATATTGAACATCATATTGTACACCGGGGTCTGTGGATTGTAGGTGTAGCTGTTGATCCGATTGCCGAACATGCCCAGGTTGTATTGCAGTTGGGAGTAGTCCTCATACGCCATGGAGGAAAAGGTGGAAATGCCGTTGTAGCCGTAATAGCTGGGGTCCATGCGCCGTTCCAGGTAAGTTAGCTCCGTGCGGTAAAAGCCGGTGTCCTTTTTGTTGATGGCTTCTATGGACTCCCGATAAGCGGCGTAGTTGCTCTTGTAGTCGCTGTTGCCCTGGGTAATGAGAATGGAGGAGCAGTCGGAGACGATCACCTCGCTAAAGCACATGGCGATCACCGCAAAGGCAAGCACGCTCTTTTTGAACCCGGACTTTTGCAGGCACAGCAGCAGCCCGCACCAAAGAATAAGAAAGGCGATGGTCACATAAATGGAGATCTCGCTCATCTTGGTGGTCATAAACCTCTGGGCCACGATCACATACAGCAGCCAGCCAAGGGCCACGAATACAATGTCCTTATAGCAATGTCCCGCATACGGCACAGACCGCGGAACGCCATCACCAGCACCAGGAAACAGTACATATAAGAGAAGCGGAAGGCAGGTCGTTGGGGAAGTGGAAGGCGTGCCAAATAAAATTCATCGCATTATTGTCAAAGCTGAACAGGAGAAACAGAAGCAGTACAATATACACCGCCTTTTCCCGCAGAGAAATGTGCCTGTTAATGAGGTACAAGGGCGCCAGCAGCAGCGGCAGCACGCCGCAGTAGATATTGGGCAACACATCGTCGCCGCTGGAGCGAATGGTGGTCTCCAGGGCGGACAGATGGGAGGTTAAAAAGTCAAAAATGGTAAAGTAAGACTCAAAAGTGGTGGGGAAGCTGTCTGAGGTAGCTGAGCTGCCCCGCAGCAGGAAATAGGTGGGTAGCAGGGTCACAGCGCACAGCCCGCCGGCCAGCAGAGAGAACCCGGCAAAGCGCGCGCACCGATTGAGAAACGGGTGACGCATGAGATTTTTGGCGCTGTACTTCTCCCGAGTGGTGAGCTTTTCGCCGCTCTTTTCCGGTCGGGGTTTGGCGGTCATCAGGAAGTAGGCCAAGAAGTACAGAACAGAGAAAATGCACGCCATATAGCCCATATAGTAATTGGACAGCAGCAGCACTGCCAGCGCGCCGGTGTAAAGAGCGCCCTTACCGTTGTTGACCAATTGCTCAATGCCCAGTACGATCAGTGGCAGCAGAATCATACCGTCGATCCACATAATGTTCCAGTAATATGCTAAAAAGTAGGCGCAAAAGGCGTAGAATACACCAAAGGCGGCACTCACATAAGAGTGGCGCTTTTGTGACGCCTTTAAGTAATAGGTAAAAGTGACGGCAGAGGCCATACACTTGACGATCACCAAAGCGGTGATGGCAAAGGAAATATCCGCCTTGTCAAACAGAAAGATCAGCACTGTAAAGGGGCTGGAAAGATAGTTGAAATAGTTGCCGAGGAAGCTGCTGCCGCCGCCGCTCTCCCAGGAGTACAGCAGGCTTTTGCCCTCTACTACCCGGTCATACAGTTCTGCAAACAGGGGACCGTACTGGTGATACAGGTCCATACGCATGACCGTGCCGTCCCCAAACGGGAACACACTGTACACAATAAAAATAAAGAGAATGCCCAGCAGCGCCACAAAGGCGGATACCGCTAAAAAGCGGTTGGCAAAAAACAACTTGTACAGCCGACCGCCGCTTTTAGTCGCTGCCTTGTCCCGGCAGTCAAACACCAGCAGGCGATCAAACAGGTAGTTAAAAATATAGACCACCGTTACCGTAGCCAGCCATACAAAGGGGGCTTCTCGCTTTAGCAGCGTGGCAAAGAGAAAATACAAGATCTTATAGAACCCAAAGTCCACGGCGCAGCGAAAGAGAAAGCCGCCGACCTGTTTGGGAACGGTTGCCATACCCCGGGGAAAGACAAATTTCTTCTCCAGTACAAAGGACAGCAGCGCAGCCACACCGGCACCGATCCCAACAGCCGCACCGGCCCCCAAACCAAACGCCACCTTGCACAGCTGCTTGACGGCAAAAAGCACCAACAGGCACAGCGTGTAGGCGGCGGTGTAATTCACCGTTTCCGTATTCATCCACTTTGTAGCAAAGCGATGTTTGTTGTTTGCGGTAATGTCCATAAAATGCACCTCTTGCTTTTTGTGCGAATCTGATTTTAACATAACTCTGCCTATTTTATCATAATTATGGGCGGACTGCAACTGAAATAAACCAAGTAGGCATACAAGCCTGTGTGGGGCATATCTTTTTACAGAAATGAAATGCGGGGTGACCTATGAACAATTTTGACGATGCGGCACGGCTGCTGGCCCAGCCGCTGGGAGATCTGCTGCTGGCGCTGCCGGAGCAGACTAAGGAAGAAATTACGGAACTGCGGGTGCGCCGTGGGCGGCCGCTGGTGGTTATGTTGGGCAGTCGGACTTGCTTTCTTACCGATGGTGGTAAGTTGATCAATCACTGTTCGGCCCGGGCGCTTTCTGTCACGGACGCCGCCTTTGACGCGCTGTTTGCCGCTGTGTGCGCCTACTCGGTACATACGCACATGGGCACACTGGTGGAGGGCTTTGTGACTGCGCCCAACGGCAATCGTAGGTATTGCCGCCACGGCAGTGGAAAAAGACGGCACCGTAACCGCCATTCGGGATGTGCAGTCCCTGAACATTCGTATTGCCCGAGAGGAGCGGGGCTGTGCCCGTGGGGTGCTGAACACGCTCTTTGTAGGCAGGCTGCCCAGTATCATTGTGGCAGCGCCGCCGGGGGGCGGTAAGACCACTGTACTGCGGGATCTGGCAAGAGCGCTGTCCGGCGGGTTCGGCGGGCGGTACAGAAAAGTGAGTATCGTAGACGAGCGGGGCGAATTCGGCGGCTTTTCTCCTGGGGTGAACACGGATGTGCTGACCGGTTTTGGCAAGAAAAAAGGAATAGAGATTGCCGTGCGTACCTTGTCGCCGGAGCTGATCGTTTGTGACGAGATCGCTGACGATGCCGAGGTGGACGCCATTAAGGCCGGGTTCTCTTCCGGGGTGGCTTTTGCCGTTTCCGTACATATTCGGGATGCGCAGGACCTGGTGCACAAGTCCATTATCAAAAAGCTATATCTTACCGGCGAATTTGATTATGTGGTGCTGCTGGAAGAATACGGAGATACCTTTTCCGTGGTGGATTTGCGAGGTGGCGGCGATGAAGATCCTTGGACTGTGGATGATCGTACTTTTTGCGGGGCGATCGGTATTTCACTGGCAGTTGAAGTGGGGCGGCGCTGTGAGCGGGCGCAGCTGCTTTGCCGCTTGGGGGAACAGGTGCGGCTGCTGCTGGATTACAGCATGACGGATACGGGGGCTATTTTTGCCCAGTTGGCGTCGGACCCCCGCTTTGCGCCCTTTGGCTTTTTGCAGGGCTGTGACCCGGCCAAGACCGTGACGGTCGCTACCGGGCTGACTGCCCGGGATGACCGAGAGTTGGCAGCCTTTTTGCAAAGGCTGGGCAAAAGCGATCTGCCAAATCAGTTGCGGCTCACCGACGGCTACATTGCCTTTGCCAAAGGCCGGGCAGAGGAATACGCTGCCCGGTGCAAGCGACAAAAACAGTTGTATGTGGCCTTTGGCTTGTCCGGCGGGCTGATTGCCGCCCTGCTGCTGGCCTAAAAAGATCAGGAGGTACAAATGAGCGTGGATTTTATATTCAAAATTGCGGCCATCGGTATGATCGTGGCGGTGCTGAACACCCTCTTGGTGCGCAGCGGACGGGAGGACCAGGCCATGCTCACCACCTGGCCGGGGTGATTGTGGTTTTGATGATGTTGGTGCCGAAGATCAGCGCGCTTTTCTCCGGTATAAAATCTATGTTTGACCTATGATCCAGATTGCAGGGATCGCCGCCGTTTGCCTGCTGCTGACGGTGCTGCTGAGAAAAGAGAACCCCACCTTTGCTCTGCTGGTCACTGTGGCCGGTGCCGGACTGCTGTTTTACACGGTGTCCAAGTTGGCCGGCAGCGCCTTTGGCATATTGGGCGACTTAAAGACGGCGGCAGGGGACACCGGGGCGTACATTGATCTGATGTTCAAGATCCTGGGCATTTCCATCGTGACCCAGGTGGTGTGCGATGTGTGCCGGGACAACGGCGCGTCCGCATTAGCTTCTCAAACGGAGACAGCAGCCAAAATTCTGGTACTGTCCCTACTGCTGCCGCTGTTTCAAACGGTGATCGGAATTGTGACGGGACTTGTAAAATGAAGCGATTTGTATTGACATTTTTACTTTTGCTGGCGTTGCCCGGGGTGTGCTTTGCCGCCCAGTCGGCGTTCTCCGGCGACGGTTACCGCCAGGCGCTGTCCGGGTATGACCTGTCGGCGTTTGAAAAGCTGGGGGACGACGCAAACAGCGTGCTGGAGCAGCTGGGACTGGATGATTTTGACTTTGAGACGGTGACTGCGCTGGACGCTAAGTCCTGCGTGCAGGTGCTGGGGCGGCTGGCGCGCCAAAATATCCAAACGCCGCTGCGGGCACTGCTGTCTGTGCTCAGCTTCACGCTGCTGTCCGCCTTTTTAACCGGTTTTTCCGGCAGCGGACTGCTGGGACAAAACAGTTCTGTTTATTCCACTGCCTCCGCCTTGGTCATTGCGGCGCTGATCGCTGCCCAGTGTGCGGACACTGTGTCCCTTTGCTGTGCCACCATCGGCATTTGCGCGGACTTTGTGTTTGCGTTCTTTCCGGCATTTTTGGTGATTCTAACCGTGTCCGGCAGCAGCCTGACCGGGGTGTCTACCAACACGCTGCTGCTGGGGCTGGCGCAGGGGCTAAATATTCTGTCAGCCAAGCTGTTTGTACCCCTAATCAACTGCTTTTTGGCACTGAGTCTGTGCTCCGGCGTGCGCAGTTCGCTGAATATTGACGGTGCGTTGCGGGTGGTGCGTAAGGGCTTGATCTCACTGATCTCCTTTTGCGCCGGGGCATTTGTGACGGTGCTATCTGTGAAGACGGCAGTTGCCTCCCGGGCGGACGCGCTGGGACTGCGTTCTCTGCGCTTTGCCATCAATTCCGTAGTACCGGTAATCGGCAGCGCCATCAGCGAGGGACTGCTGTCTATACAAAGCTATGCCGGGCTGGTGAAGAGCACGGTAGGCGTTGTGGGCATTATTGGGGTCATTGCCCTCTTCTTGCCGGCGCTTATAAATGTGATCGGCTGGCGTGTTAGCATTGCCGTGTCCGTTGCGGTGAGCGAGATCTTTGACGACCGCACCGTGTGCAAAATGCTGCGGGCCTTTGGCGACGCCTTTTTGCTGATGAATGTGGTGCTCATTCTCTCCATGGTCACCACAGTGATCTCCATCGGCATACTGATCGCTGCAAAGGGGGCTGCCGGGTAATGGATGTGGTAAAGCAGTGGACCCTGAACATTTGTTTGACCCTCATCGGGGCAGTTATCCTATCACTGGTATCGCCCAGGGGCAGTATGGGGCGATTTTATAAAACCGTATTGTCGCTTTTTATCATCGCCGGGTTTCTGCTGCCCATCACCGGCGGCGAGAAGGCGGATTTTTCCGCTTATTTCTCCGATGTCACAGCGCAGGCGGCAGACGCAAACAGCGTGTATGAAAGCCAAATCGAGAGCCGTGTTAAACAGACCCTGACTGCTGCCGGGTACAAGGATTGCAGTGTGCAGGCTTCGGTACGGATCAAAGAGCAGGAGATCTATATTCAAAAGCTGGTGGTCTCCGTGCCCGGCGACATGGATCGCGAGGCAGTGGCGGCGCTTCTTAAGGCACAGCTGGGACTGCAGCCGGTGGTAAAAGGACTGGGGGAGTAGAAATGACAGAGAAGTGGAAAGAACTGCTAAAGGCGCCGCAGGGGCAGCGCAAGGTGTTCATTCTTTTGGCAGTGCTGGGGATTGCGCTGGTGCTGCTCTCCGGCAATGGAACCGCAGGCAGCAAGAGTAAAAGCGAGACCACCACCGCCAGGGATTACGACGCCTATGTGGCGGATCTGGAGGGGCGGCTGCAAAAAACCGTTGCCAGTATGGACGGGGTGGGCACCTGCAAGGTGATGATCACGTTGGAGAAAAGCGACGAGAATGTGTACGCCACGAACAGCGAAAGCAAGCGAGATGCAGACAGCGGCAGCAGCAAGGAGGACTATGTGCTTTATGACCGGGACAGCGGCGAAAGCCCGCTGCTGCTCAGCGCCTACCTGCCCAATGTGCAGGGGGTGGCGGTGGTGTGCACCGGCGGCGACGATCCGGCTGTTCGAGAGAAGATCACCACCACAGTTGCTTCTCTCTTTGGCATACCCACAAATCGAATATCCGTCTCAAAACTGAAAGGGGAATAGGTGACCGAATATGAAAGAGAAAAAGCAAAAGGAACCGGGGGCTGAAATGCAAGAGGTGCTCACGGAGGAACAGCTGAAAAAGCGAAAGCTGCACCGGGCGCGGGTAAGCCTGGGTTGTATGGTGCTGATTTTGGCTGTCGGCGTAGTTGGCAACTGGTACTGGGAGAACAGCGATATTTCCACAAAAATCAGTACAGTCAGCGCCCAGCGCACGAAGACCCTGGGGGAGGCCACCTTTGTGGATGCTACCACTGAGGCTGCTACGGAGAACAGCTACTTACCCAGGCCAAGCTGGATCGACAAAGCAGTCGGGACGCTGCGCTGGAAAAGCTGCAAAAAATCGTGGATACCGCGGATAAAAGCGCGGCTGCCCATAAAGAAGCGGCACAAAAGATTGCTAAGATCTCCGACGGCATCAATGCGGAAAACAAAATTGAAACACTGGTGACCGCCAAGGGCGTGGGGCAGTGTTTGGCCATCGTGAGCACAGATGGCAAAAAAGTAGATGTGATTGTAGACAGCAAGGACCTGTCTGAAGCGCTGATCTTACAGATCAAGGAGATCGCCGTGGAACAGGTTGGCTGTGATTATAAAAATGTGACCATCATTCAGTCTAAATAAATTCCAAAACTGTCTTGTAAGTTGCTTTTACTTATGTTATAATAAACGCACATTTGCAGCGGCATATCCGCTGGCAACAAAGGAGCGTTTTTTACATGGAGATCAATACAAGCACTTCCATGGGCGAGCTGGTCATTTCCGAAGAAGTGATCTCAGCCATCGCCACCAATGCAGCCAAAGATGTGGACGGCATTGCCGGGTTCTCTAACCGCCCGGTGGATGTGGTCAATACCATTAAGAAGGGCAGCCTGAAGGTAATGAGCGGTGCGTGTTCTGGCAGACGGTGAGGATTTGAACATCAGCATTTATGTGAACATGCTGCCCGGTAAAAAGATCCGCCAGGTGGCGGAAGAGGTACAGCAGGCGGTCAAGGAGTCTGTGCAGAATATGACCGGTAAGCTGGTGTCTAAAGTCAATGTGATCATCGCCGGACTGGAATTTGACCAGCCGGAGAGTGAAACTGAACCTTGTGAAACTGAAGAGTAAAAACGGATTTTACCGACAAGGCGGCGTTTCTTGTCGGTTTTTTCTTTTGGAGGAAGTTTATGAAGCGGAACGAACAGCGCGAGCAGGCGTTTATCCTGCTGTTTGAGTACCTTTTTTTGCCCCAGGACGACCTGGTGGCGATCTATGACGAAAATATCGGCACGGTAAGCGATTATGCAAAAGAACTTTACACCGGCGTGCTTGCCAATTTGGACAAGCTGGACGAAACCCTGGCAAGCTATTCTAAAAAGTGGAAGCTGTACCGTCTGCCCAAGGTGAGCCTGACTGTGCTGCGCCTGGCGCTCTACGAAATGGAGTTTGTGGACGATCTGCCGGACAGCGTGGCGATCAATGAGGCTGTGGAGTTGGCAAAGAAGTACGGCAGTCAGGAAGACGCCGGCTTTATTAACGGCGTGCTGGGTGCTGTGTCTCGGAGTAAGACGGAATGATTCTGGGAATAGACACCAGCAATTACACCACCTCTGCCGCTGTGCTGGACGGTGAAGCGCTCACCCAGCAAAAGCAGCTTTTGGAGGTGCGCCCTGGAGAGCGGGGTCTGCGCCAGAGCGACGCCCTGTTTCAGCATACGCGCAATTTGCCGTTGTTGTTTGATAAACTGCCGCCAATGGATGGGGTGACCGCCGTTGGTGTCAGCACCCGACCGCGGAATGTGGAGGCAGCTATATGCCTTGCTTTTTGGCAGGGATCAGCGCGGCGACTGCTGCCGCTAAGGCTGCCGGTTGCCCTCTTTATACCACCTCTCACCAAGTGGGGCACATTTTGGCGGCACTGTACGGAGCCGGTGCGCTGGAGATGATCCGTGCGCCCTTTGTGGCCTTTCATGTGTCCGGCGGTACAACGGAAGCCTTGCTTGTGGAACCGCACAAGGAAGAATTGATTTCCGCTCGCTGTGTGGCGGCCAGTTCGGACTTAAAGGCCGGGCAGCTGATTGACCGCACCGGGGTGCGGCTGGGTTTGCAATTCCCTTGTGGTCCGGCGCTGGAACAGCTGGCGCTGCAAAGCAGGGTAAGTTATAAAATCAAACCCTCGATGCAGGGAGCGAATTGCTCTTTGTCCGGGGTGGAAAATCAAGTGGACAAGCGCTTGCAGGCAGGGTATGCACCGGCCGATATTGCCCGGTTTGTGCTATCCAGCGTATCTGCTGCCTTAAAAGGTATGGTGCAGGCTGTGTTTGCCGAATATGGCCGGCTGCCGCTGCTGTTTGCCGGTGGCGTGATGTCAAACACCATCTTGCGCCGAGAACTGGAAACAGCCTTTGGCGGCGTGTTTGCCCCGCCTGCGCTGAGTTGTGACAATGCGGCCGGTGTGGCCGTGTATGCTGCCCTGTGCAGCAAAGAACTGGAATGATGACTGTACTTCTGTTTCTAAACTGAATTTTTATTTGCGTGCACTGCTGGAAGGGGACGCGCCGCTGCAAAATCTTTATGTAAGCGGTGAGATCTCCAACTTAAGCGCTATCCCACCAGCGGACACTGCTACTTACTGCGGGACGAAAAAGCGCAGCTGAAATGCGTGCTGTTTGCCGCCCAGGGTGCACATCTGCGATTTGCGCCGGAGAACGGTATGCGGGTGATTTGTCGAGGCCGGGTGAGTGTGTACGAAAGAGACGGCGTGTATCAGCTGTATGTGGACGATATGCAGCCCCAGGGCGCGGCGCACTGGCTGTGGCCTTTGAGCAGTTAAAGTCTCGTTTGGCGGCTGCCGGGCTGTTTGATGAGAGTCACAAGCAGCCTATACCCAAGTACCCCGGCGGATTGGCGTAGCCACCTCTGCTTACGGTGCGGCAGTGGCG
>ENA-OQAS01000766-OQAS01000766.1-human-gut-metagenome-genome-assembly--contig:-NODE-766-length-16284-cov-3.367828_pt1 | contig 16284 bp, 17 predicted proteins | sample MGYA00242733_ERZ504523 | MGnify/ENA primary metagenome ERZ504523 (study PRJEB26092, sample SAMD00036239) | human gut metagenome | host: Homo sapiens | study: EMG produced TPA metagenomics assembly of... | reverse complement strand
TTCACGGACAAACACCCCTATGCTGTCCGACCGGAAGGAAACTTTCAACTGCAAAGTATCTCCCGGAGCAGCATGAAACTTGGAGTATCTCGTTTCCGGACAATCCCAAGAAGAAACAATGTAATAAATATGTAAACTGTCACTTCCATGTTTTTATAGATAAAAACACCACCACTAAAAAAGTCGAACAAACAAATCGCCAAGCAATCTTTTTCATTTATTTCTCCTTATACGATTCCCCCTGAAAAATCCTTCAAAAGCTTCAGCCCTCCCGCAAACTCTTTGCAGAAGGGCGTTCCGGCTGAAGGATCACACCGGGAAAAGTATCAGGCCGCGGAAGAATCCTTCAGCTTCACCAGCCGGTACACATTGCCATACTCGGTATGAACACGCTGTATCCCCAATGCAACCATCATCCTGCCCAACCGGTTCGGAGTCACCCCACGCATGGCCGCCGGATAATGTTTCTGCAAATAATTGAACAAATCCGTCGTGGTATAGGGCTTGGACAACTCCCCTTCCTGCGGCATCCGGAAACAACGCAAAAACAATTCCTGTTCGGCAGGCATTTTATAAAAATTCCGGTTGCTGTGCTGTATCTCCTTTTCTTCCTCTTCCGAGAACCAGTAACGCTCTCCTCCGGACAGCTCCGCTTTCAGCTGGGCGAACAGCTGCGCATGATCGGGCGGTGTGCAGTCAATCTTATCATCCACTTCCGCACAGAGGAAACGGCGGCTTCCTGTGGGATCAGTCAGCAGATCCGTCATATTGGACGTACCGATGAAAGAGGCGATACGAGGCAGATGACTGAATGCCGGACGATGTGCTGCGGAAAGTCAGTGTGGTCATCTGCATCAGATTCTTTAAGGCAGGCATCTGTCCGGCACGGTACTTGTCGAACTCATCCATATTGATCAGTCCGAAAAGCGAAGTTTCTGTTCACATCCACTCTCGCTCGTCAGGTCGAACTTGTCTATATAATAAGGTGTAAGTTCCTTGGGCATCAAAATCTTGCAAAAAGAAGACTTGCGCTTCCCCTGCTCACGACTCACCAACATAGGCGCCACCGCATTGGCGCAATCCTGCGCCTGCCCCAGCCATTGGGCGGCAACACCCAGCATCCAACGGTGAAACCCTTTCACCCACATCGGCTTACGCGATATACGCACAGCCAGCGGAGTAACACGATCCACCCCGTCCCATTGAGGCAAGTGGCTCATATAATGTAGAAAAGGATGATAGTTTTCCACCTTTCTGGAATGGAGCAGACGGCTCACATCCTTATCCCAGCAGTTGATGCCACCGGTACGCGCCTCCAGGCAGAATGTATTCAAATCACGTTGAGCCACCATGGCATACTCTTCATCCGGCATCTCTTTCCCACGATACTCCGTCTGTTCGGTGAGAAGATTGTAACGGAAATCATACCGTGCGGTCAAAAAGCACTGCAAGGCCACCAGCATATTCTCCGGCTTCTTGCGTCCCAATTTACCAGAAACCGCCTTTTCATCGATAGTTTCTGCCATACCAGCTGTTTCGACAGCCGCTGGAAGAACAATATCATCCACCGTTTCCGTAGCCGTTGAAGGCAACACCCCTTCCGCATTTCCGGTTTGCCCCACCGACTGCCCGGTAACCGGAGCCGTGCTTTTTCCCACGCATCTCCTCATTTTCATACTCTTTTTGCACCAACTCAGTAATTTTCCACTAATTTTTCATCCTTTTTCATTATTTGGGGTTGTGTAATATCACAAAGATAACACTCAAAATGCCCTTTTACAAGCATTTACCCCACACTACCGCAAAAAAGTGACTAAGCGAAAATAACTGGGAAATTATTCGTTTTATCAAGACTATTTCATACTTTTGCACCGTCAAGTTAATCGTTTCACTAGAATGATGAAATTTCATCACCTAAGTGATACAACTTCATCACTCAAGTGATACAACTTCATCACTCAAGTGATATTATTTCATCACTAAAGTGAAATGATTAACTTGAAAGGAAGTTGCAACAAACTCTTCCGTACAAGAAAGCATAAACAACCGGATAAAAACAAATAAGCGAATGGCTATCAAATTTGAATTTTATGAATCACCCAATACGATAGGTACGCGCAAGAAGCGCTATCACGCCCGTGTAGTAAACTGGCAGCGCATCAACACCGACTATCTGGCGCGGGAAATACAGTACGGCTCCTCGCTCACCGTGGCGGACATCAAGGCAACCATTATCTCGCTCAGCGAGAAACTGGCCTACTACTTGAAGGACGGTGCCCGGGTACATATCGAAGGGATAGGATATTTCCATATATCGCTTACCTGCCCCGAGACACGGACACCAAGCTCCACACGTGCCAACAAGGTGAAATTCAAATCGGTGACATTCCGTGCGGACAAATACCTGAAGCATCAGTTGAGCGACGTCAAGACCGAGCGTTCGAAATACAAGCCGCACTCCATGCCGGTAACCAAAGAGAGTATAGACGAAGCACTGACGGAATACTTCCTGACAAACAGCGTGCTGACACGCCGGAAGTTTGAATCGTTATGCGGACTGACACGAGCTACCGCGGGACGTTATATCGCTCAGTTGGCGAAAGATAAAAAACTGCGCAATATCTCCATTCCGCGCAACCCCATCTATGAGCCGATGCCGGGATTCTACGGAAAAGAGAAATTGCCCGAACCGGAGAACGAAACGGAAAACGTATCGGCAACAAACGACACGGACCTGACAATAAAGTAAATATACAACGAAACAATATAATAGAAAACTTCTACAAACGAAGCTCAAACCATAAAGAGCTGAAACTTCTACACTAGGCTGAAGGAATTCCGGGAGGAAATCCTTCAGCCGCTTTTCTTTATTGACGGGCGTTTGCGAAGAGGCTGAAGGATTTGAAAGAAAAAACAGGGGAAACTCCGGGGGAGATACTTTTCAGCCCACCAGCCATACCAGCATGGGCAAGTAATCCTTTAAGGAAACACGAAGCAGCTTCAATGCCTGCTGGATGCGGTAAGCCACCGTCTGTGGTGACACATCCAACACTTCAGCAATTTCTTTATAACTCAGTTCCTTAAAGCGATGCATCACAAAGGCTTCCCGATAACTGTCGGGAAGAGCAACCATCGCCTCCTTTATTTTCCGGTCCAATTCCTCAAAACGACCATAGTCCACTTCACACAATGCCGCCTGTGTCCGCTCATAAAAGGCAGCTTCCGCCTTGGTTTTCACCTGTTCCCGCGTCAAGTGGTTCAAGACCCTCCGATAAGTCATTTTGAACAAATACTGATTCAATGAAGACTCGATTATCAATCCCCACGATTCTCCCACAGCCATAACATCACCTCCTGAACAATCTCTTCGGCATCTTCCAGCGACACCAAGCGGTGAGCATAGGCACACAGCATAGGATAGTACTTCTGAATAAATGGTCAAAAGAATTACCATCCCCCTGTCGGAGAGCATTAAACAAAGACAAGTCTTCCACGGTATGATTCATAGTATAATAACTGTTTTCCTTGTGTACAAAGATAGTTGTTTTTATCGGAAAAAACTTTTTAAAAAAAGCACTTTTCGTTTAGATACCTTTCATTCTCGCTTGTCTTAATAATATAAAGGAAAACATTAAAGTATAATTCATGGAAAACCATACCGATATAGAAACTTTGTTGACCAAGTATTTCGAAGGAAACACCACTCCGCCGGAGAACGAACAGATAGAAGCCTGGCTGAATGCCGATGAGGAGCATTTGCGTATAGCCAAGCAGCTGAATACGCTCTATCTGGCTGTAGACACACAGCACATCACAAAGAAGATAGATACGGAAAAGGCATTAGACAAGGTAAAAAGCAGAACAAAAGTTAGAAACCTGTCCTGGTGGGGATGGACACAACGCATTGCGGCCATCCTGTCCGTTCCCCTCCTGATAGGTGTATTGGCTCTGTATACGGACAGACAGCAGCCGGTAGTCACCGCTCAGATGGTGGAAATAAAAACCAATGCAGGCATGACTACCTCCGTCCTGTTACCGGACAGCACGGTAGTTCACCTCAATTCGGAATCCTCCCTCCGCTATCCCACCTTTTTTGCCGGCGATGTACGCCAAGTGGAATTAAACGGTGAAGCTTATTTCGATGTGACCCAACATCCCCGGAAACGATTCATCGTTTCCACCCCTCACCATTCGCAGGTGGAAGTGTACGGAACAAGTTTTAATGTAGAAGCATACGGTAATGAAACTCCCATTTCCACCACGCTTATCGAAGGCAGCGTAGGGTTTATTTATAAGAATAGCAAAGGAAAATTTCAAAAGAGTATGCTCTCCCCCAGACAGAAGCTGGTTTATTCTCCACAAACCGGAGATATCAAGTGCTACGCTACCTCGGGCGAATCGGAGATTTCATGGAAAGACGGCAAGCTTATCTTTAATGACACTCCGCTGGATGAAGTGCTGCACATGCTTGGAAAGCGGTTCAATGTGGAATTCGTATTGTCCAACAAGGGGCTGAAAGGCTGTTCGTTCACAGGAACATTCACCCATCAGCGTCTGGAGCGTATTATGGAATATTTCCGGATTTCTTCCCACATACGCTGGCGTTACATTGACAGTGCAGATATAAAGACGGAAAAGCTGAAAATAGAAGTGTACTAATATACGTTTAACCCTTAATTTAAATACTAGAAAAATGAACAGACAACAGGCTCCCTAAACAAAAACATACGGGAGGATATTGGGCGTATCACCCCGTATGAAAAATCATCTTTCCATGCTTGTTTGGCGACAAGCAAAGACAACATTTTATTCACTTTATCTCAATTACAAAATTATGAAAATTTATTTTAGCGTCCAATTATTATGGATGATAAAGTCGTGTAGGTTAATCTTAAATAAAACTCCATTACCTATGAAACTGAGTGTACTCTTTTTAATCTGTTCGCTAAGTATGACTTATGCGGCAGAGTCGTATGCGCAAAAGACCATGATCAGTCTTGAAGTGCGTAATGAAACAGTTGGCACTGTGTTGGAAAAGCTGAAAAAAGAATCGGGGTTTGATTTCTTCTTCAACAATAAACACGTAGATCTGAAACGTATTGTATCAGTTTCGGCAAACAACAATAATATCTTCAAGATATTGGATCAGATTTTCGCAGGAACGAATGTGAAGTATTCGGTGCTTGAAAAGAAAATCATTCTTTCTACTGAGATTGTGCAAGGAATACAGCAAGAACAAAATAAGGTGACAGGTATTGTGAAAGATAATGCGGGTATCCCATCGTCGGTGCAACGATTATGGAAAAAGGAAGTACAAACGGCACAGTTTCTGATCTTGACGGAAACTTAGTCTTCAAATGAACAGTCAAGGAACAATACTCATTTCTTACATCGGTTATATTACACAAGAAATTAAAGTCGATAAAAATGATAAGCTTATTATAACATTAGAAGAAGATACAGAAACATTGGACGAAGTAGTGGTGGTAGGCTATGGTGCCATACAAAAACGTTCGGTATCCACCGCCATCTCAACTGTAAAGGGAGGAAAAATCTCAGAGATGCCGACATCAAATATATCACAAAGCCTTGTGGGTATGTCGTCAGGTATCACCTTACAACAAATCAGTGGAGAGCCGGGAGCCGCTCCGGCAATCCGGGTCCGAGGAGCAGGCTCCATCAATAGCGGAAATGACCCCTTATTTGTAATCGACGGTTACCCCACAACAGACGCAGAACTTTTTAATAATATCAACCCTGCAGACATTGCTGACATTCAAATACTAAAAGATGCAGCCTCCTCTGCCATTTATGGTTCCAAAGCAGGAAACGGTGTAATTATTGTCACTACTAAACAAGGACAAACAGGAAAACCTAAAGTTAGTTTTTCCACACAAGTAGGATGGAGTGAAGCCCAAAATTATGTGGACGTACTAGAAGCTGATGATTATATGGACATGATCATTGAAGCACGTACAAACAACGGAAGTATTCAAAATTTTCCCAAGTTGATTCAGATGAGAGAGAGTGGGAATTACGAAAACACGAACTGGCAAGATGCCATATTCCGTAATGCACTGAATTATAGAGGAACAGCAACCATTACAGGAGGTACAGAAGTTTTAAAATACAACTTCTCTGCCAACTATCAAAATGAGGATGGCATCCTGTTAAACTCTTTTTACAAAAGAGTCGGAATCAAAGGAGGATTTGAAGCAAATTTATCAAAGAAAATAAAACTAGGAGTCAATTTCAGTACAACCTATAGCAAAAGACGCCTCCAACAACCAACCGGTGGAAATACTGAAGACGTAACAGGCGTAATTGCCCAGGCATTGTCTATGCCACCTATACTTCCTGTTTACCAGAATAACGGAGATTATACTCAAATAGCTCAACATTATGCAGACTTAGGACTTAATAACCAACTTCGCAATCCTGTTTCGAATTTACTAGAAAATCGAAATGACAAATGGTCTATCCGCACAATGTCCAATGCCTATTTTGAAGTAAAACCCATTAAAGGACTGACATTACGCACATCGGTAAACTTTACGACTAATGCAGCAAAACAAGATTATTACCAATCTGCCTTTTTACTAGGTAAAAGTTATACAGGTAACAAATCCACACCGGATTTGACTAGCATAGACGGTTACCGTCTGTCTGGATTTGGTTATAATGCCTATTGGTCCACTACAGCAACTTATGATGTTACATTTAATGAAAAACATCATTTGAACACCATGATCGGATATGACTTCGAATACAATAGTGATTTTGAAGTACAACAAGACGATCGGACTGATTCTGATAATCCCATTGCCTATAACAATACATCTATTACCAACGTAAATGGAGCGAAACTGTGGACAGGTTCTTCCGAATACTCCAACTATGTATTGACGCCATGTTTGCCCGTCTAGTGTATGATTATAATTATAAATATGTCCTTTCAGGTTCTGTCCGTCGCGACCGTTCCAGCAAATTCGGACCGGACAAACGCGCAGGATGGTTTTATTCGGGTTCATTGGCATGGAATATAACCGAAGAAGACTTTATGAAAGATATACACTGGCTCGACATCGCTAAATTACGTGCCAGTTATGGAATAACAGGTAATGATCAGATAGGAAATGATTATGCATGGATATCTACTATCAGTCAGACCAAAATGTGGTGTTTGGTACAACAGCCATACCTACTTATTATCCTAGCGGTTATTCAAACCGACAATTAGGATGGGAGAAAAACAAACAAATGGACTTAGGGTTTGATATTGGCGTATTCAATGCCTTGAATATAGTAGTAGATCTCTACAAGAGGACTAGTGACATTGTGATGCCAGCCAATATTCCTAATTTCAATGGTATAGCAGGCAGCGTTTATATGAATGCCGGACAAATTGAAAATAAAGGTATAGAAATCCAAGTTTCCGCCACTCCGTTTAAAGGAGATTTTTCCTGGGAAACGACTCTTAGTTGGTCCAAAAACAATAATAAAATTCTTTCACTTGCCAACAATCAAAATCAACTTGCCAATGCAAGTGCAGGAACCAAATGGGGAAATGTAATGAGAAACTATGTAGGACGTCCGATGGGTGACATGTATATGCTAAAAGTTATAGGCACATTTAATACAGAAAAAGATTTAGCCCAATATGCTAAAAACGGGACTCAGGATATTGGAGATTTAATATTTGAAGATTATAATAAAGACGGCACTATTGACGTCAACGATTATCAATTGGTAGGGAACTATCAACCGGATTTTACCTTTGGATGGAATAATACTTTTATTTATAAAGATTTCGATTTGGCGGTCACTATTGACGGACAATGCGGAGGTAATGTAATTTATGCAGCCGCACGTGCTTTTTCTTTAAACCGATACGATGACAATGTACTAGCTGAATCCGGATTAGGACGCTGGAAGTCATCAACGATCCCGGAAACGGAAGGTCACACAAAGCTGGGACAAATAACCTAGCAGCAATATTGGCCCCTCCACAAGATATCTTTATGATGCAGACTTCTACGTATCCGTAACGTATCCCTTGGATATACATTACCGAAAAAATTCTGTAAAATAATAGGCATAGAAAATATGCGCATCAGTGCTAATGTACAAAACCTATGGACTTTTGACAAATATCCAGGTTATTCCGTTGAAGCAAATTATGAAGGGAACTCCGCCACAAACAACGGGGTGGACTTTGGTGGATATCCCATCTCCCGCACATTTACTTCGGTCTTAATTTAACTTTTAACAACGATACAATATGAAAACTTTCAATAAATTAATTTCATTTGCGATCATTTCCATGACAAGCCTTACCTATACCGCTTGTAGCGACGGATTTTTTGACCGTTACCCTACCGATTCCATGCAAATGGAACCTATCTGAAAAATGATGCAGAACTGCAAAACATACTTCTCAATGGTTATTATCACCTACAGGACATCACACTAAATGTGAATTATGTTAATAGTTTGGCTACAGATGAAGGATACGACTATAAAAAAATAACTCCCTTGATCACATCAGTCTGAACGAAAGTACATGGGATGCGACTTTAGGAATCACTAGTGAAATATGGGAACATTGTTTCAATATGATAAACCGCTGCAACAATGTTCTTCAAAAACTAGATAATGCCTCGGAAACGAACAGAACACAATATGAAGGTGAGGCTAAGTTTCTCAGGCGTATGCCTATTTCACGCTTGTAAGACTTTTGGAGCAGTACCTATCACTACAGATCCAATAGATGATTACTCAACCCTTTATGATTATGGACGGAGCAGTGTGAACGAAGTCTACAGCTTGATAAAAGACGACTTGAAAACAGCTATAGCCAATCTGCCAAACTACTATTCCGCCAATAACATGCAAGGACGAGCGACAAAAATAGCAGCTTATACCATGCAAGCAGACGTTTTTATGACATTGCAGGATTTTAATTCAGCTAAAAATTCTTTAGAAAACATTCTGGATTATGCCAATCAAAATAAGGAAAAATTAGATTTAGAAAATGATGTCTTACAGATTTATGCTTCAGACAACCCAATGGGAAAAGAAATCATTTTTGCTGCTCAATACAACAACGGTGCAACAGTAGTGGCTAACCCACTTATGGGACGTTGCATACCAGCAGCTCGACCATCTACTCAGCCCGCTTACATTTATCCAGACGGAACCAGTTCTACCATCACTGTTTCACAAGGCACCAGTTGTCTGTTAATGACATGGGAACTTTACAATACATTCAAAGCCAACAGTAATGACCAACGCTTTCAAAAATTAATATACAATGGAATTTATACAGATGACATATCAGTAGCCAGCAACGAGGTAGACATCACAGAAGAAGGATACACTTACCTTCCTGTCACATTAAAATATTTCGACTTTGGTAATGAGGGTATGACAACTTGTGCTTGTGGTAACGACAATATCATTTATCGATATGCAGATGTATTGTTAATGTATGCCGAATGTTTAAACGAAACCGGCAATACCCCATCTGCCGCCAACTATCTAAATATGGTAAGGACTCGTGCCGGACTATCAAATACAACTGCTACAACACAAAAGGAAATGAGTATAGCCATCGAAAATGAAAGAATGTTGGAACTATGTTTTGAAGGACATAGATGGTATGACTTAATCCGTCGGGGAAGAATTACAGAAGTAATGGAAAAACATTTTAGCCACCGTACACAAGGACTCAACCCTACATTTCAGTCCAGTAATAATGGAATGAATGTAAGTAGTCCATCCGACATCACCGGCACACCTACAACATGGAAGTGGACGGGAACATCCGCTGCTGTTCTGTTTGGAATCCCTTACGACCAAATTCAGCTTTCAAACAATTGGGAGCAAAATTGAGTTATATTAATCCTTTATCCATAAAATATGAAAAATAATATCTTAACCGGCAGTTATATACTGCCGGTATCCTTCTACCCCAAATTACCTTTGCAGAGATTCAAAATGACAAAGTAAGTCCAGACAGACCGAATATTATCTTTATTTTAGCAGACGATATGGGGTATGGAGATTTATCCTGTTACGGCAATCAATATGTAAAAACACCTAATATTGACCAACTAGCCGAAACCGGTACCCGGTTCAATCAATGTTATGCAGGAAGCGGTATTAGTTCACCATCCAGATGTGCATTGCTGACTGGTAAAAATACAGGAAATACCCGTATACGGGATAACATGTGTACAGCCGGAGGTATTGCCGGAATCAAAATAAATCCCAATGGTGATTCCACCATTGTCAGGAGAGCTAATCTATTACCACAAGATACAACCATTGCCACCGTATTAAGCGCAGCGGGTTACCGAACTTGCTTAGTAAACAAATGGCATTTAGATGGCTACGATAAAGGAGCCTCTCCTAATCATCGCGGATTTGACGAATTTTATGGATGGACTATCTCTACGGTACACAGTAACTCTCCTTATTATTATCCCTATTATCGTTTCCACGGTGACTCACTCATCCACATCCCAGAAAATGCAAATGGAAAACATGGTATTCATAACAACGACTTGAGCACAAACGATGCCATCGCTTTTATAAAAAGGAATAAAGACAATCCTTTTTTTCTTTATTTAGCTTTTGACGCCCCTCATGAACCCTATAATATAGATCAAACAGCATGGTATGAAGGACAAGAAACATGGGAGCCTAATACCAAACGCTATGCTTCATTGATTACTCACATGGATGCTGCTATCGGACGTTTATTAAACGAACTAGAACAACTTAATTTACGAAAGAATACATTAATTATTTTTGCCTCAGACAATGGGGCCGCTATCCAAGCTCCTATTAAAATATTAAATTGCAATGCTGGATTCAAAGGTCGAAAAGGAATGCTTTACGAAGGTGGGATCCGAGTACCTTTCATTGTCAATCAACCAGGAATGGTACCTATACAAACACTAGACAATCTTATCTACTTTCCAGATATGATGCCCACATTAGCAGCATTGGCTAAAGGAACGAAGCATTTGCCAAAACAAATTAACGGTATAAACATCTTACCGCTTTTCTATGGAAAGCAAGTTGATACAGACAACCGCTTATTATATTGGGAATTTCCAGGGAAACAACGTGCAGCCAGAAAAGGAGATTGGAAGTGTGTAACCATCCATCCTAATCAACCTCTAGAATTGTATAACTTGAAAGAAGATCCAGAAGAGACGAATAATCTCGCCCAAAAATACCCTAGACGAGTAAAGGAGTTCGATGAAGAAATGCAAAGAATGCATATTCCTACCCCCAATTGGCCTCAACCAGGAGAACAATTCTGAAGTCTATATGTAGAACGAGGGCTAATGCAGTCCTCGTTCTACATATAACTACAAATAATTTTATTAGCAAAAGTATATACAAACATTTTTATACATCCATTTTTAAATAGAATTCTGTTGAACACTAAAAAAACTATTTTCACTGATAACAATGAGATTCTTATTAGCCAATATAAATGTTGACATAAGAGAAGCACAATACTTCCCCCCCCCTCAAGATTAGAATCAAGTGAAAACCTTTAAGATAAAGCCTACTATGAGAACTTGACACCCATACTTTCAACAAAGAACAATAACACTTCACGCGTTTTTTTTGTACGATAATACAGGATTTGAGACTAAAATCCATGTTAGAAATTATTTATAATTCAGATATTTGCACAACAAAAAGATAAAAGAACATGATGAAATATTTACCATTCTTGTTGTTCCTCTTATTGAAAGCAGGAACAGCTACAGCTCAAAACAATTTAGTAGTCAACGGTATTCCATGGTTTGATGACAAGGGAAATATTGTCAATGCACATGGCGCTTGTATTGTGGAAGAAAACGGAAGATATTATCTTTTCGGAGAATGGAAATCGGACAAAAGTAACACTTTCCCCGGCTTCTCATGTTATTCTTCGGATGACCTTGTAAACTGGAAATTCGAGAACATTGTCCTTAGAGTCCAACCCGAAGGCATCCTCGGTCCCAACCGCGTAGGTGAGCGTGTAAAAGTGATGAAATGCCTAAGACGGGCGAGTATATCATGCTGATGCATGCCGATGATATGGGATACAAGGACCCTTATATCGGTTTAGCCACCTGCAAAACGATTGCAGGTGACTATCAGTTGCAGGGACCGTTGCTCTATAAGGGACAACCGGTAAAACGCTGGGATATGGGAACTTTTCAGGACACCGATGGAAAAGGATATTTACTGATTCATCATGGTCCTGTTTATCGGTTAAGCGATGATTACCGTTCGATAGAGGCTGAAGTGGCCACATTAAAGGCATGGGCGAATCACCGGCCATGTTCAAAAAGAACGGTGTCTATTTCATGCTTACCTCAAACCTGACCAGTTGGGAGAAAAATGACAACTTCTATTTCACGGCTCCCCAGATAGAAGGTCCTTGGACGAAACAAGGGCTGTTCTGCCCGGAAGGCAAGCTGACCTACAATTCTCAAAGTACATTTGTATTCCCACTGAAATGCGGTAATGATACCATACCTATGTTTATGGGGGATCGTTGGTCTTATCCGCATCAGCCTCGGCCGCCACATATGTATGGATGCCTTTACAAGTGGATGGAACAAAAATATCCATCCCTGAATATTGGCAGGCATGGGACATAAGGAGCTAAAACCGGCGGACGCTCTGAACAAAGGGAAAAAATTGTACGGGGCGTGGAAATCCAATCAAAAAGGAGACGTGTTGGAGATAGCGTTCAAAGGAACTCATGCTGCTATTGTTGGAGAAACAAACCCTCATGCGGATATGCCAAAGTAAGTGTATTAAATGCCGAGAAAGATACTGTATATTCTTCATTGGTAGATTTCTACAGCAAGTATCCGGAAAAAGCAATTCGAATTATAACACCGAAAATGCCGAAGGCAAATTATACCTTACAGGTTGAGATAACAGGGGTACGACCGGTATGGACAGACAAAACAAAAACAATCTATGGAAGTGATGGCACTTTCGTAACGATAGACAATGTCTATCACTTTTGAGCTATTCCATATCTTATGCAAAAGGGCTGAGATATAGAATGAACCATGCAAAAGACAGAAGAAATGTAACACTGGAAAATTTGAAGTATAATAATTGCTAATATATTAATAACGATGAGAAATATTATAATAATGCGCAATTTCATATTTCTAAACAGAAAAATAAGAAGATTACTTTTACTGTTAGTTACTTTTTTTTGTGTGTTAGAATGATGGGAGAAACGATTATTCCGGATTCCATTTCCAATCCCATTTGCACGGGATTCCATCCAGATCCTTCTATCTGCCGGGTAGGAGAAGATTATTATTTAGTCACTTCATCATTCACATGGTTTCCCGGACTTCCCATTTATCATAGCCGTGACCTGACTAACTGGTCGCTTATCGGTCATGCATTAACCAATCCCAAGGCTATCGACTTTAACGGTATGACGGATAATGACGGCATCTGGCCCCCACTTTGCGTTATCATAATGGAACATTCTATCTTATTACCACAGCTCATGGCTGTGGTGGCAATTTCTACATGACAGCCAAGAATCCGGCCGTCCCTGGTCGGATCCGGTGTGGCTGAAAGATGCTCCCGGCATTGACCCTTCTCTTTTTTTTGATGTGGACGGACGCTGTTATTATACAGGCAATCGCTGGGATTTTAAGAGCGCATGGCCTGCCCAGTGTGCCGTATGGATGCAGGAACTGGACCTCCAAAAAAGATGTCTGGTCGGAGAACGAAAAACATTGGCCTATGGTCATGCGGCTAATGCAAAGTACGCCGAAGGGCTCATTTATACAAAATAGGGAACCACTATCTATTGTTGATGGCTGAAGGAGGATCGGATTATAACCATGCTGTTACCGCCCTCACTGCTAAATCCCTCTGGGGACCGTATGTACCTTGTACCGTCAATCCCGTATTGACACACCGCCATCTTGGCAAGGACTACCCTGTGCAGTCTCTCGGACATGCCGATCTGGTACAGACACCGACCGGAGATTGGTATGCTGTGTTTCTCGGTAAACGAATTGTGGAAGGAGGACTGGTGCCTTTAGGACGCGAAACCTTTCTTTGTGAGGTGAGTTTTCAAAACGGTGAACCTATCTTCAATCCCGGCATTGGTGTTATCGGAAACCGATTGAAACGTCCACTTTTACCATGGACGCCGGTGTCGAAGACAGATAAACAGAATGATTTTGAAAGTTCTGCTTTATCACCGGAATGGGCTACAATGCGTATCCCTGAGCAACCTTTCCATCATTTTGCCGATGGCAACTTGTTTTTGTCTCTCCGACCTGAGATGGCAGACAGTCTGGTATGTCCCTCCATGCTTCTGCGCCGTATACATTCCCATAATTTTTCTGCCACCACAACAATGAGTTTCTCCACCCGTCGGGCGAACGAATGGGCGGGCTTGGTTCTGTATCGTACAGCTAAAGGCTATTATTCATTACTGAAAGGAAAGAATGAAATCCGTTTGACAAAAGTACTTCTAGGCAAAAAAACAATAATTGCAACACTGCCTTGGAAGGAAAAATCTGTCATATTACGCTTGGTCGCCAAAGGAGCTACATTAACATTCTATGCTGGTTTGTCAAATGATATGCTTTATCAAGTGGGAGAGGTACAAAGTGTAGATGCTGTGTCGGATAATAAGGTCAACCGCTTTAATGGTACGGGAGTCGGAATATATGCGACAAGTAATGGAAAACAATCGATAAATAAAGCATCATACCAATGGTTTGAATATAAGGAAGAATAATTGTAAGTTTAATCCCCCTTTCCCATAATTTCCGTTTTTTATATCTAACACTAAAATCAACCGGAAGTTATGGAATATGTCTGATAATTTATCAATATTAATTAAATCCGTTCCTTGCAACTATATTTAGAATACAGAAATTCGAATCGCACTTTTGCCCAGTTTGCATCCACTTATTCGTTTCTTTTTTGTACTTTAGCCTAAGCTTATCTTACATAAAGTGACAGATAAGTACAACGATAAATAATTGTTTATACCATGTATATACCACCATTTACCATATCAACCAACGCTATCAACTTGATTGCAGAAATATCTGCACAGATTGAGCGATACGCCATTCGTTTAGAGCAAAGCGATGGGCTGAGATTGCGAAAAGCCAATCGAGTAAGAACAATCCATAGTTCATTGGCCATTGAAGGGAATATGCTGTCGGAAAACGAAGTGAAAGACATTATTGATGGTAAAACGGTTATGGCACATTTGCGGCAGATTCAAGAGGTTAAAAACGCTATAAAGACCTATGAGCTTTACGAAAAATTAAATCCGTTTGATGTAAATGACCTGTTAAAGGCACACGGTACAATGATGATGGCACTGACCGACGATGCCGGCAAATTCCGCCGTGGTGGAGTCGGTGTTTTCTCAGAAGAAAGATTGGTACACATGGCTCCTCCTGCCGATCACGTTCCTATTTTGATAGATGATTTATTTGAGTGGCTCAAACAGGCCAAAGACCATTTACTCATTCGCAGTTGTGTGTTCCATTATGAATTTGAATTTATTCATCCATTCAGTGATGGTAATGGGCGTATGGGCCGTCTTTGGCAATCACTAATTTTAGGCAGACTGCATCCGCTTTTTGAATATCTGCCCGTAGAAAATATGGTCTATGCCAATCAAGAAGCTTATTATAATGCAATACAGCACAGCACTGCAACAGCTGATTCAGGACCTTTCATTGAATTTATGCTTCAAGAAATTTTAAAAAGCCAGGATTCATAAAGCCATTGACTAGGTTTATCAAAAGAATTATATTCCTTTTAGCCTGTTTAAATTTGCATCAGCATTGTCATTCTGAAATGAAAACAAAAATTTAAACAGGCTTTAAAAACGATCATGTCACTTTCCGTGCGCAGCCATATACGCCTTCACCTGCTCACTAATCTGCTTCATCCCTTTCACCGAAGGATGCCCGCTCATCTTATCAAGCCCTTTCAGTTCAATGCAATCTATCTGATAATGTTTGCAAATCGTTCTGACCGATTCACAGATTTCCTCTCCCAAACCATCATTCAATAGAAAATAAATCTCCACATTAGGATAATAATCAATCATTGTATCCAGCATATAAGACATGGCAGGGCGGAAAGAATATAAATCTTTTGGACCAATCCGCATACTGATACTCTCCTAAAGGTGATTTCGCCCAATAATCATTAGTCGCGCCAAAAATAAAATAATATCAGGAC
>ENA-OQAS01000765-OQAS01000765.1-human-gut-metagenome-genome-assembly--contig:-NODE-765-length-16287-cov-1.784653_pt1 | contig 16287 bp, 25 predicted proteins | sample MGYA00242733_ERZ504523 | MGnify/ENA primary metagenome ERZ504523 (study PRJEB26092, sample SAMD00036239) | human gut metagenome | host: Homo sapiens | study: EMG produced TPA metagenomics assembly of... | reverse complement strand
GCGACTAAATCATCCAAACTTGGCTGACTCTTATTAGTACACCATTTGGATATGGTGGCTTCATTCTTTCCTAATTGAGCCGCAAGCCAACGATTGGTTCGCTTTTTCTCAGCCAAAACTACTTTTAACCTATTGATTTCTCGCTTCATTTGTTTTCCTCTACTTCTTTTTATACGTTATCTTCAACACTCTATTTGCATTATCAATCTTAATATTTCCCAAACGGTTGAGAATGGACTGCCCTAACAGAAGAGGGGCTTTCTGGTTATGCACGACTGAGGCACGGACATTATCCAAATCTAAACCACCGAAATTCACATTACGGAGATTGACAACCGTACCGGCACTTACTTCTCCGTTGGCCATCATATAATTCTGTTTGCCTATTACGTCCGTTGGTTTCAAATAGCCATTTTTCATCATGAATGTAGCCTCGACAGAGGAGAGAGATACATCTGACGCCCCTGTATCAAAAACAAAGTATAAAGACAGAATTGTTTATTGCACATTTACCTTACAGACACCGTCTTCTTTGGTAAAAGGTATTTCAACAGTCTTTTCCTCATATAGGGATGTATCTTGTGTCTTGCCTTCTATTTCTGATTCAAACCGTTTCTTATATTGCGCTATCATTTCCTTGAACTCTGGCAATTCTCTTATCGGATTTAGGTCGTCATCCATTTCAAGATGAGCAAAACGGCGATAACCTTTTTCCAATGCCGTTCGCATAAATTCAATAGCCTTTTCTAATTCGCCCATTCTTGAATGCAAACAAGCTGCATCATAATAGTTACCGGCATTATCCGAATCATTGGCAATCACCTTGTCCATAAATTCAATGGCTTTTTCTTTTTGGCCTAATCCCCAATATGCGTATTGAGCGCAAGAACTATTACTTGGAATAGTATCGAGTTCTATAACTTTTCTATAGTCTGCTTCTGCGGATTTTTTATCTCCTTTCAGGATGTACATATCACCTCGTCCCAAATATGCATATGCATAATCTGGCTGCAAAACTATAGCCATTGTATAATCCTCAATGGCTCCGTCTGTGTCGTTGCTATTGTCCTTGAACCAGCCACGACGATAGTACCTCCAAAATAATCAGGATAATGGTTGATATATTTACCCGACTCAACGATAGCGTCTTTCGTATTCCCGGATTCATACAAAAGATCTGCTTTTCCATCACATAATCAAAGTCTGTAGAATCCAAGGCAATCGCATTATCAATATGATCCAAGGCCAAGGAAAAGTTCCCCATTTCGCTATGGCATTGTGATATGCGATAGGCGACTACATCGGAAGCATCTTTATTATAGCAACTTGTATAATATTCAATGGCCTTTTTATAAGCATCAGTACGTTCGTGTACAATTCCCAAACAATAGAGCCAATATTCATTATTGGGATTTTTTGCGGATTGCACCTTTAATTTTGCTACTAACGGAATCATAGCGGAATCTGCGACTTGCTGCATTAAATGAAATGCTTTATTGTCACCGTCAATATCTAACGCTTTGATAACATCATCAATAGCTTTGTCGTATTGTTGTAGCCCAAAATAACTTTCAGCCCTAAAAGAATACCCTGAAGAATAGTCTGATGCCAACCGTGTCACATAATTGAATTGCTCGATTGCGTCATTATATCTTTTTTCCGCATTGGCATTTCGACCAATTCCCATGTAGCCCATTACACTACCAGGATCTATTGATATGATTTTCTGGTAATCCTTATCTGCCAAGTCATATTTATCCATATAATAATATAGATTGGCTCGCTTTTCATAGACATCAGCAGCATCAGGAGTTTCTTTTATGGCGGATGTGAAATCGACAAGTGCTTTTTCATTTTCACCAAGTCCCACATAAACTTCTGCACGAACAATATATGCAAAGGCTCTATATTGTTTGTCCTTTTTAGGAATATGCTTTATTGCCAAATCTACAGCGGTTAATGCGCGACCATACTCCTCTTGATAGTTTCGTACAGTCGCAATCCAAGCCAAAGCATATCCGTTGTTTGGATTATCTTCCAGCTCCTTGTTAAGGTATTCAAGAGCCTCTTCTGCATTGTTGTTTTGAATAGCTTCAACGCCACGATTGTAGTTGTAAGAATCCGGACGTTTGATGTTTTGGGCGGAAATCGAACAAGTCATTCCTATAACAACAAACAATGTGATAATTATTCTTTTCATACACAATAAGTGAGATAATTCTATGGGTGAATTTGAATCTCATTCACCCATAGAATTACGTATTATTTTTTTGTAAACAATCGACAAATTTCTCGAACCCAAAGAACGAGTGAAGATGCACTAACAATTATCAACAAGTCAATGGCACCTGTGGGATTGAAGTGCCAATCAAGGGTGTGAAGCATCGGTTCTACATTAAAGAATTCGTATGCAATCTCAGTGATAAATAGCTGACCAATAATGATAATTCCGACTATAGTCCAAAATCCGCGACTCATTTTTACTTTGAAAATACTTTCTCCTGTTTCAAATACACGGGCATCAAACATATACCAGAAGTGTGTCCATACAAAAATGGAGAAGAGAAGTGTAGCTTCGTATGCTGTCATCGGATTTTCACCACCTACAACTGCTGAGAACATCTGTGTAATCGAGGTTACTTCAGCATGGTTGAACAACCAGTAGAAGCCCAATGTCAAGGCAAAGAAGAACAAACCCACACCAAGTAGTTCTGTCATCATTGGACGAGTCAAGATTGAAGCCTCACGACGACGCGGTTTATCATTCATCACACTTGCAGAAGGGGGTAGCGAAGCGAGTGCCATTGCTCCGAATGTATCCATAATAAGGTTTACCCAAAGCATCTGAGTAACAGTCAATGGAGATTCGGTACCCATAAATGAGCCAAACAGTACAAGGAAGCAAGCTGCCACATTAACCGTAAGCTGGAATAATAGGAAGCGTTGAATGTTCTTATAAAGTGAACGTCCCCACATTACAGCACGGCCGATTGACGAGAAAGAGTTGTCTATAATCGTAATATCAGATGCTTCTTTAGCAACAGATGTTCCATCTCCCATAGACAAGCCCACATGAGCTGTCTTCAGAGCCGGGGCATCATTCGTTCCATCACCGGTAACAGCAACAACTTCATTGTTCGTTTGCAGTGCTTCTACAAGACGCTTCTTATCCATAGGACGGGCACGGGCTATGATTTCAAGTCGCCTACACGATCGCGCAACTGCGCATCTGACAGTTCTGAAAACTCAACTCCAGTAATAATGTTGCGGTCTGTGTCCGTCGCATCATTCCAAAGCCCGATCTGTCTACCGATTTCCTTTGCCGTTCCAGGTGTGTCACCAGTTACGATTTTAACTTTGATTCCGGCTGCAATCACTTCATTAACGGCATCAGGTACATCTAAACGTACAGGGTCAGAGATAGCAACAATTCCGAGGAATGTGAGTTTATCGCTACGATCTTGCCATTTTCAATAGTAGCATCCTTATCTCCAAGTTCCTGATATGCAAAACCGAGAGTACGCATCGCTTGATTTTGATATGCAAGCAGCTGAGCGTCTATCTCTTGTTTGGAAACGCCGCAAGTATTCTTACACATGGCGAAAATAATTTCCGGCGCACCTTTTATATAAAGAATGTTCTTGCCTGTCGCAGATTTCACCACGGTAGCCATATATTTACGTTCAGTAGTAAATGGCAGTTCTTCAATACGCGTGGCATTCATACGCAAAGCCTTGTAATCTGTATTGTGTTCCTTCAGCCAAAGAAGCAACGCTCCTTCGGTCGGATTGCCAAAAACCTGTGGCTTATCTCCGGTCAAATCAAGTTGAGCCGTTGAGTTTACAGCTATACCCTCATAAAGAATTTCATCTGAAGGCTCTCCAAAGAAATTAGTTTTATAGACCTGCATCTGGTTCTGCGTCAGTGTACCTGTCTTGTCTGTGCAAATTATGGTTGTAGCACCCATTGTTTCACAAGCGTGCATCTTGCGGACAAGATTGTTGGTTTTAAGCATACGGCTCATGCTATATGCAAGTGAAAGGGTTACAGCCATAGGTAATCCTTCCGGTACGGCAACCACAATTAAGGTTACAGCCACCATGAGGGTTTTAAGTGTATGAGCAAGGAGCAACGACCAAGTGGTACTATCTGCGCCAGCGTGTATCATTGAGAACGCTCCAATTACCATAGCGAAGAACAGTACGAAAAATCCGATGATAGTAAATATGCACTTAGCCTTTGACCAATCTTCAAATTTTTTGATGACAAGCCAAAAGAATAAAGCAACAGGAACAATAAGCGTCCATGCTTGCCAGTTACTCCATCCGAGGAAATGAATCAACTGACCAACAATTATCAATCCAGCAAAACCATAGCTGACATTCGTAATCCAATCTGCGAGTCCGTCAAGTTGTTCATTGAGCGGTGTCTTTACAGAATCGTCAATTTGCGCTTCCTCAAATACTTTACCCATCTCTGTTGCATCACCGACTTTCAGCACACGCATCACGCCGTGACCTTCCATTACTTTTGTACCACGCATGACATGATTGGACGGATAGGTTGCTTCTTTGTCGAAATGCGCTGGGTCGATGGTTTTGGCGCAAAGAGGCTCACCTGTAAGCGTTGACTCATCTACACTGAGAGTAACAGAATCAAGAAGTTCACCATCGGCAGGTATTTCATCACCTGTGTTAATGATGACAATATCACCTACAACTACATCTTTTCGAGGAATTGTAGTAGTCGTACCGTTTCTCATAACTTCAACCAATTCATCATCGTTGACCTGATTGAGTATTTGGAAAGCCTTGTTTGCCCTTTGTTCAAAGATGAAAGCAAGAGTTGTTGCCAATCCTATGGCAACGAAGATACCTATTGGCTCAAAAAAAAACTTTCCAATTTTGCCCTAAGCCAAAGAACTCATAGAATGAAATTCCGATTGAAAGCACTCCGGCAACAAGGAGAATGATGATTAACGGGTCTGAGAATTTTTCAAGAAATTCTTTCCACCACGGATCTTTTTTCTGGTGGAGTAAGAATGTTTGCTCCATACTTCTTCCGGCTTTCTAGCACTTGGGCATCAGTTAAGCCAATGTAATTTTTCTTTTGTTCCATATAATGATTCTATTTAATAATATTTTTCAAATGTGACTTATGCGTAATACTGCGATGATAACGACACTACAAATTCAACTAATCATATGTATCGCATATAGATGTTTAGACTACTATTTTGTTTTTTCTACAACCGACTTTATTTATACCGAATTGAAGACTACGACCTGTTTTTGAATTTCTGCACAATAATGACAGTATTTTGCACCCAAAGATCATATGCAATGTTTGTATGTTCTTGAATTGCCTTTAGGTTTGATGGGAAATACTTCACTTTAGAACTCAACTTGCAAAGTAGCTCTTGTTCTATATGGTCAATATATTTATCCGCACCGATTTTGTCTATGAGCCAAGATACATCATCGTCAGTTATTGTGTCATGTGATTCTTCTAATAGATGGTCACAAATGGCCTGAATGAAAAAATTATCCCATTCTTTTAGATTGCCAAAATTTAGTATCTCTTTTCGTAAGTCAAATAAAAAATCAGCCTCTTCTCGGCTTACTCGACCATCTTTATATACAATCTTGCGCAAGTCTGGAATATCACTTGAAGTGATGCTTCCGTTTGCTATGATAGTTTGTTTAATCTGTTCTAAATTATACATAACGATTATTTGTAATTTGCAACAACATTATAAGCGAACCAGCTGTTAATTCCTTCAAGGATATAGGCTTGTCATTAGCCCCATCCTTTTGCAATCCTATCCCATTTGAATATGATTCAATACTCAAAATCTTTGAGTATGGTATTTTCAGACTTTTTTCAGGAGAAGCAAATAGATATGTTTATCGGTGAGGCAAACACTTCCAGAACCAATTTTTTGCATAACGGTTGTTTCAACAGGATGCCCCTTGAAACCACCCGTGCGATAATAAACGCCTTTCATTACTCTAACGCTAACACCTCTACTTCGTCCTACATATTCTCGTTGAATCTTTTGTTGGTAAAGTGTGATATTGCGGAATAGCCATACTAAATGCTCTGATTTGTTCAGCAGAAAAGGAAAATCACCTGCAATGGTTATTTGAGGTGTTGGAATATTTCCTGATAAAATATCACGAAGGACTTTTGACTGCAAGACCTTTTCAAGAGATTTATTGGCATTGAGGAATGATTGTGAAAGCCCGGAATATTGAATGAATCTGGCAACAGTTTTCTCTTCTGCTGAATCAACTATCCCATCATTAAGATAGCCGTCAATAGCTTCATCAAATGCAGAACAAAACATATTGTCTAAAGACGTTTTGTTGATATGCGAATCTTGAACGATTTTCCTTATTTCTGAATCTTTCAGATAAAAATCCTCCTTATGTGTAAAACAATCTATTATAATTTGTTTAATAAAAGACAAACCTTTAAGATGTTTTGCTTCGCATTCATTGTGTTTGTTACGAAAGAAACCAGCATCCTGACCGCAGTATAGACATTTTCCCATAGTATATTAGTTTCTAAGTTTTGACTGATAATTTACTCCTTGCTTTAAGTAAGTCATGAGCAACAATACAGCGATAAAGCATATGCCAACAGCGATAAATATCAATACGCTATAACCACACAACGTATCATATAGCCCATGCAACAAAGCTGGAATAGCTAATGATAGGAAGTACAATGATATACGATATTTCGGATATAAATTGGCGAAAGCAATAAAATATCCTCCGATACCGCACCATATTGCATGAAGGAACGGCAAACTGGTCAATCGTGCAATGTTCATGAAAAATGCTCCGGTATAATCAAGCTGAGTATTAACTGAAGTTTGATATCCAACTCCCTCATATACACCAAATGCAATACCAGCATTAAACCATAAAACACTAATGTTTGTGGTATTAATGGCTCTTTGCTCGGGCAATAAGAATATAAAGAGGTATCGCTTTTGCAAATTCTTCTGTTGTTCCAACTCCTAAAGTGTATCCGATGAAATTAAATGGGAATGGTAGATTTACAAGGTTGTAAAATGGATTAAGTTTTGTCCAACCTACGATATCCCATAGGAAGAATATACAGAGTTGCGTCATAAAAAATACAATTAATGTATATTTCAACGACACTTGCTTGGTTCTAAAAAAATAGTAAAAGAATATTCCCCATATACATGAAAAATACAGTGCAATAGCATAAAATATTCCCATTGCAGGAAGGGTATTGCCATGAAATGGTAGGGAATAGACCTATTAAAGCTAAAAGTAACAGCCTTTTATCTGAAAGCCATTGTTTGCTGATAATGGTGGATTTTGGTAATATTAATTCGCCACCAATCATCGCTAACTGGTGAAATAGATGTCCTTTATGAGGTACTTTGGGTTTTAATCCTGCCTTTTTCAGAAAATACTTTACCGTATTTTCTTCATTCGTTGCATCGTTTCTAGCAGAATCACTTCTGAGAATCTGTCCGGAATTGACATACGTCAAAAGGGTCGATTCATCATAGGGGCCAAACTCTTGATTATTCCTTTTTACGTATATCATATCTCAAAAACGAATAGTTCTGATAAAGTCGATAATATCTAGCGTTTCATCCTGTATTTGTATGGAATGAATGACACAAACTTACCTGTTTTAGGACTAAACAACAAAATGAAATGCCATATAATAGGCGTTTCTGTATCGTATTTCACTGATTTTATGAAGTATGGATTACCATTAATTTCTCTTTTTTCGTTTGTGATTTCCTTATACGAATAATCCTTTAAATCATCATCCTTCCAGCCATTCCAATAAGTATTGAAATTCTGTACAGAAACGTCTGAATCATAGTCGCTAACAATGCGTAAATAGCTATATTCTGATTCTAAATCAAAAACAGTGATTTTTGGATCGTCTAATTCTTGCTTTTCGCAAGTAAAACCGTCTGGTTTAGTGAATATTATACGACCATCTGTATATTCATTGTAATCAAGATCCGTGGTTGATATAAAGTTTTGTTCCTGCTCTTCTCTTTGAGAAAATATATTTCCAACACCTATGGCAAGGCATAATATTGGAATAATGATAAATGCCGTCATCAAATAATAATCCCGGCTAAAGACCTTACGGTATGACTTGGGTATTATATCTTTTACCTGTTCAGAATAAGTCAGATATGAGAACCAGATAACACCCCAAACAAGACTTCTGACAATACGTGGCAAACTACCGAGTCCCGTTTCTTCAAACTCTCCGCTTATTAATGCTAATATATTAGTTATAAATGTTACCACAACATACATCTTCGCTAAGATACCGCATTGGGTTTCCTCTTGCAAAAGGAATATATTGTGTAACAGGCTAAAATGAGCAACATTACTCCTAAAACCACATCTGATATGGCCAGAAAATGGTTTCCATCGTATTCTGCAATGTTATATGTGAAAATAGGGTAAAGCGCACTTATTAATCCGCCAAGTCCTATCGAGAACAAGAAGAAAGTAAGCCAGCCATGAATACTATAGTTGGGGTCTGGATATTCTATGGTAGCAGATGTCTCTTGATTTTGCTGTATAACGTTACTATCATCTGGAGTTTCATTCTTCTCAGATTTCTCCAGATTTATACGTTTAGCATATTGCTCACATGATAAACCGTTAAATTCTATATTCTCTTGACAATCGGTGTTATTCCTCTTGCATTGTTCACATTGTTCTTTTATCATAGTGACAATTAATTATTAACCAGTTGAACAATAATCAGCCGTCCGCCATCCTCTGTAGACAAGAGAATTTTTTGCCTTCGGTTAATTCTACATATTGACCAATTTCTATTTTCTTATCTAAGTCTTTATCGTACAGACTATCCAAACGACGATTAATAAGAATCCATTTGCCATTGAAAAAATGGAAATCACCAACAGGCTTTTTATCTTCATCGCTTGTCTTTTCATTTGGAGTAACAAAACGGTTTACATGCCATTTGTATAATGTCTGTTTGTTATAGACCATAAGACGATAATTTTCAGGCTTGAATACTCCTTTTTTAGGGGAATAATACAAGTTCAGCACAGGCAGTTGACCATGATATTCCTGCCCACAAAATGGACATCTCGGTTTTGTAGAGTTATCGAACACAAACCATTTTACTTCACAATTAGGGTTTTGACAAGGCTGCATTAAATCAGTTGTCTTAATCAATGCCTGTTCCCATTCATCAGCAGTAGGTCGTAAAGTAGGATTGTGCAGACCATCTATAAAAGCTCTATTAAACAGTTCTTTCATATATGGGCCACATATGCTATATGGAAGTTTGGTGACATCACCTTGGGGTAGTTCACTTTTTGATAACTGATCGACTTTAGGACGATTACTCTTGTCTGACGGATGTTCAATGAACAATGCCTTGGAACCCATAGACAATTCTTCGTCTTTAGCAGCATCCAGATCATTTACCTTACCTCCTCTAAGCGGGTGACGGTATAGCAAATACATGTATATGAGTACAGCTAAAGCATGTCTGTCCGTTTGAATACTTGGTAGTTTTTTATTTGGGTCTCCAATTTTCAAACTTCTTGTTTCAAGCACTTCCGGTGCGATGAAATCAGGTGTACCAACAACATCTGGTGGATATTTACCAGGGACCACTAATCCATCAATATCAATGATTGAGGCTTTACCTGTCACTGGGTCAACAAGTACATTTTTATACGACAAATCTGAATGCGCCAAACCAGCGGCATGTAATCTCTTTACGGCACGAGCTATTTGAATACACATATGATAATGTGTAAGCCAAGTTCCTTTTTCTTCTGCTGGAAGAAAACGATTTCTCAATTTAGCAGAAGCGAACCATTTCCTTCTTTTTCTTTTCCTTTGAAATTCCCAGAGCCGAAGAAAAAGTGTTTATGATAAGTAGGGCATACGATTCCTATTTTGCCATTCCATTCAACCATTTTGTTGGCCAGCAAGAGATTCTTCCAATACTCACCTCCAACTTGATTGAATATTCTCTCCCGGTATGTTCCTGTTATATTTGTTAGCCGGTCTTTAGAATTTGCATCTTGCGGTTCTCTAAAAATCCAACAACGTAGCTCTTGTCCGGGCTGAAATACACATCTTTCATGGCTCCAGACCCAATAACATCATCTATAAATTCGACTTTCGTACCATCGGTCGCTGTCAATGTAATAGTCTTGCTCATATCTTCCCTTTTTTAATATAGAATAGCTATGGTTCTATCATCATGATTCCCCGGCGACCAGAAATCCAACCATTTCAATAATTGATATTGAGACTCTGTATTATCATCAGTTAAATCAACCTCTGAGTTAATATTGACCCACAATTCATTCCATTTTTCTACTTTGTTAAGATTGGCATCTGTTTCAAAGAATGGATCTGAAATACCATCTGTCATCAATAATAGAGCAGAAAAATCCTCCTCGATAGAATACTTCAATCGAGACATAATTGATTCCGGAGTGAAAATTTCTTTCATTGTCAGGAAGCGTGTCTGACCTGCATATTCGCCTCCGTCAGGAGTTCCCAATAATTTAATATATTGGCGTTCCTTGTCGTAAATGCACATAGCCCCATCACCAACCCAAAAAGAAGCAACAAACCAGCCGAAATCAAACTTCTTACAGATGGCAAGTAATAGCGTTGTTGAATAATCACGTGGTTGATCTTCGTTAGCACTGGCGGTTTCAAGTATGGCTCTGTGTGCTTTATGGGCTGCACCTCCTACTATGTTGTAAATGAGTGTGCTGATAGCTCTGTTTGATTGACCTTCTGTTGTGCTATTTAATGCAATGATCTCTTTTTCCAATTCAATAGGATTCTCCAATGCCGTTTTGCAGAACTCAACACAGGTTTCACAAGCCACCGCAGAGCCTTTCCGTGAATATTTAGCAGAACCGGCACCGTCTGCAACAGCTATAATGTACCAGCCATTACTATCATTATGATAGATATTAAGTCATCATCACGTGCTTTCCCTTCATGGGCGTGTGAACGTCCACGTTTACTTGCTGCAACTATATTCCTTTTGAGGACCTTTTTCATTTTCCACGACTGTTATGTATTCGTGTGAATAGTCCTCCTTGAAAAATTTGATGTTCTTGTCTGTCGGAATGTCTTTCCAAAGCGAGCGTGGGTCTGGATTTACTGCGACTTTGAATTTTCGTTCCAAAATACTATATCCTTCGCTCCAGTTCTGATATTTATATTTTAGGGTAATCTCATAATCACCAGCTTTCGTCGGGATTCCTTTAACCACGATTCCACGCTCTTTAGTACCAACAATTCTTGTGTCGGAAAGTACTTGCGCATCTGTTTTTTCTACTTCTGCTACTTCATTGAGGTTTGTAGATCGGTGACTTCGATTGGTACATTGTCTTCATTAGACGGCATAGCTGATTCAGAAGCACAATCATTTGGAATCGTCTTTTCTTCTGCCGGATTCAAGATGATTTCCAATTCTGCTTGCAAGCCGGTATCTTCTAATCCTTCCAACCAGTATTCACAGACATCAGGATCATCTATTTTTATCAGTTGAGAGTATTCCTCTCTGACCTTAGCATTGGGTAACGTCAAATTTAAGGCATCAATCCGATTTTTTATAACCAATTCTCTATCCATATAGTACTCGTTGTATTCGTTATATATTTTTTCCAGAAAGAATTTTTGTATGTCAGAACGCTTTTCTGAAGATACTCCTTGAGGAAAGTACGTCTCAATTAATTGATCAATTATACTAGTCATATTATTATCCTCTTGCTCTGTTTACATTCATACCCTCAGCTTTCCCTTCTCCAATGTACCTTCTAACCCACACCAAGGACATTTGTTGTATTCAGCATCACCGACGCAAAATATATTACCGCATTCACAGACTACAAATCCAAATTGATTTCCGCAGCATGGCAGTAGGTGCTCCAAGTAGTTCTATTGTGTTGATATTTCTTTTTGTATGCGATTTATCAGCCAGTATATTGTATGACTCTTCCTCTACAGGGAATGCCCCGACTAATTTAAAATCTGTGACGTTAAAATGCTCCAATCCTTCTACATCCAATGGTCTGATTCTTTTTGCGTATTTGATTAGGTAAGGACGTTTGGTTGTTTGGCACTTTCCCATGACAACAGCAAAATTTTCATCAATGCGACATGGTTTATTTGTATCAATCTTCTCCAGATTAATACCATCTATTGGAGCCAATTTTAGTTCATCATTAGCTGTTTCAGAAACAGATACACTTGATGTTTTGATAGATGCGGTTATCCATTTAAAGAAAGCAGTAAATGAATTTGCATCTGTGTCCTTCAATCTTAAAACATTGTCTGTAATGCTACCAAGCATTTTGGTATCAACATTATCTCCAATGGAAATAGCTATTAAGTTACAGCCTTTTCTGTATTTGGTGTTCCAACGTTGAATGGCTCTGTCTGGGTTATCGGTAGGGGTACCATCAGTGAATAGAAAGACTATCGGTTTCCAATCGCCTTTTGCCTCCAATGTTGTTTTTTGAACATCACGATCTATACTATCCATAAGATGATTCAACCGACTCCCAATGATGTACCTCCGCCTATTGGGAACTTAGGTGGATAAAATTTGAACAACTCTGTCAATTCCGAAATTGTTTTTGCTTTTCCTGCAAAAGCAATTATGGATACATATACAGTTTCCAAAGCGTATGGGTCAAAGCGTAGCTCTTGTATGATTGTCCGTATGCCGTTTTGAACCTCTTCTATTGGTTCGCCTACCATTGATTCCGATACATCAATGAGGAAGTATATAGGTAATCGTCTCATATAATTAGTATTTTCTGATATTAATGCCTTTCTTAATCTATATGTGGGTATTACCTCGTTGTTGTTTGAGGTATGATACTACCAGGACTTAAGTGTACTTTACCGGGGCCTGTTATGCGAAGCATACTAAGTCCTTCACCCCCGAATACATTTTTTAGTGACCAAGCTGAAGAAAGTTGATGCTCTGAAATTCCTTGCATGGCAATAATGTGATCTTCATCAACTTCAATAGTTTCTCCTGCGCATAACTCCTTTGTTATAGGTTGTCCCTTGCAGTCCAGAAACACAGTCGATGTTCCTGATATTTTCTGTAAAAGTCCACCCATACCGCCAACTATACCTGCAATTGAAATTTTGGCAGATACTTGAACTAAGTTGTTGGAAGCCACATACACACCTCTATTACAAATCAGGATTCGTTTTGTATCTTAACTGGATGCAGCCCAAAACTTCCACCGAAAGCGACTTTACGAGGTTTATTGCACTTATTAACGTAACGGACGAGGAAGATAGATTCTCCTGTAAGTTTGCACCTAATAAATTGCCAATAGTACCAAGAGTTCCATTTCCGCCGCCATTCAGCACAACATCCTTCTCTATACCTTGTTCTAAGTATATAAGAGTGCCTTTTTGTGCATAAAATTCTTCGCCGTACATAAGCTCGGCTTCTATATGCTGTATGAAATTTCCAACTAACTTTACATTCATATTGCTGTTAGATTACGACGTTAACTTCTTCCGGTGGAGGAGGTAAGATTAAATCATCGGTAGCTCCGACACTTTTGTTGCCAACCTCAATTAAATCAGAAACCCATTTGAAAAAGGTCTTGAAGCTGGAACTATCCATTGTGTCTAAGGAATACACTTGATCCGTCAATAGTTTTAACGGTTCAATCTTTGCTTTCATTCCTGCTGCACAAGCTATGATGCTTGCAAATTTCTTTTTCTTGACCTCAGGTACAACCTTGTTATATACCATTATGTCGGATGGATGTCCGTCTGTCATAATGAACAATAATGGCATCCAGTCTCCCTTTCTCTCGGTAGTACTTAATGTTACTTCCTGTTCAACCTGATGACAAAGTTGTTCCAAGGCGGCACCAGTATGAGTCGGACCAGAATCCGGAGTTGTTATATTGGGTAACTGTAAGTCTTCCAAAGGTGTTAATGGCAGAATAACCTTAACATCTCTATCGTATGTTATAATACTAATGTTTACAGTTTCCAATGCGTATGGATCTTGACGCAATGTTGCAATCATAGATTCAATGCCAACTTTTACCGATTCAATAGGTTCTCCTTTCATTGAACCAGATGTATCTATAAGTAAGTATACAGGTAGTCGTCTCATTTTATCTAATCATTACTATTTCTTTTTATGCTGATATTGAATAATTACAGAATGGTATTTCAATAGTAAAGCGATATGCTTCACAACTGAAATACCCCATTATTATGTGAAACCGTATTACAATAGTTCCTCTAATTTAGCAGGGAAGTTTTTAGCCTGAGACTTCAGTTGCAAAAGCAATTCTCTTTCGAGAATGTCAATTTGCCCATCACCTTTGATTTTATTATACAACCAATCGGCTTCTTCGTCATCTATTTCCCCTAGAGAAAGTTTATCCTCCAATAAATAAGAAACGATTGCTCGGATAAACAATTTGTTCCATGAACAGTCATTGTCTTTGCCGGAAACAGCGTCATTAAGTTCAAAAAGGAAATCAGCTTCTTCTGAATCTATTTTCCCGTCAGTAAAAAGCAACTGTTCCAATTCTTTAACTTCATTGGCATCAATGATACCATCGGCCAAAAGTTCTGCTTTATATTCCTGTAAAGTTTTCATTTTTATCTGTTTGAGTTATACAACAATATTAACTTCTGGAGGTGGAGGTGGAAGTTCACTCAGACCACCAACTTCCTGACAAGTTTCTTCGACTTTCATACTGCCTGCACTTACTGAAGCAGAAACCCATTTGAAAAACGATTTGATTGTAGCACTATCTGCTGTATCTAGTTGCACTACACACTCTGTTATCTTTTTCAAGGTGTCTGTATTCGCACCTTGACCAGCTGCGCAGGCTACAACCATTCCAAATTTGCGTTTTTTGAATTCAGCCAGCCCTTTGTTCAAATCATCTGTTGGCTCTCCATCAGTCATAATAAAAACCAATGGTTTCCAGTCACCTTTTACTTCTGCTGTTGTTTTGGTAACTTCACTGTCAACTTTTGATGCAAGCAATGACAGTGCTTCACCCAAAGCTGTACAACCACCAGCATCGATGTTGGGTTGTTGGAAAGAAGATAGTTCTGTCAAAGGGGTTACTTGCTGCGCACTACTGTTGAATGTAATAATGCTCAAGTATGCAGTTTCCAGAGCGTATGGGTCTTGTCTCAATGTTGATACGAGTACCTGTACGCCATTTTTGACTGCTTCAATTGGTTCGCCATACATCGAACCAGAAGTATCTAACAAGAGATAAACGGGTAATCTTCTCATAAATATCGTTGTTTAACAGTTTGTAATGTACTTCAAAATCTCTGTCCTTGGTAGGTTCTCCAATGGCATTGAACTTCCATTCTCCATTCCTCTTGTAGAAAACTCCCATTACCATTGAGACATTCCCGCAAAAGTCGGGTCGTGCAATATCATAAGTTGCAAAGATTTCTTTTACTTTAGTTGGAGTACCTTCATAGATTCTAATTGAAGCAAAAGGTATCGTCTTAAAGTCATGTCCTCTAAAACTGTTTAGCACAAAAGCTATTTTTTCTGTTTTAGGATTCAATTGATTAAGATTCACTGTGATTACTTCATTATCCAATCCATCATCACCATCTGTATCTCCAGTCAAATCGTCTCCGCTATGTTTGATGGCACCATCGTTTGATTTCAGATGTCTGAACCAAACTTTGTCAATAACATTTCCATTTGCATCGAATTGAGCGCAACTTGCATCCAAATCAACGGCTTCGGTCGTAGTAAATCCAAGCCAATTTTTTTTCTTGATAGCACCCCAATTGACACCTACGCAAATGTTCTCCAATTTAGAACCATTACTTTTTTCAAGGTTGATTCTTTGTCCTTTCTCTAATCGTATTGCCATAAGTGTTATTTTTTACGTAATCTTTAATAATGCGATGAATGGTAAATCCTAAGAATTTATCATCATAGGCATCACCGATAGCAGCAAATTTCCACTCGCCATTACGCTTGTACAATTTGCCCATTATCAATGCAGTTTTGCCTTGATATTTTGATTCGGCAGCGACATCATACTGCGCAAATACTTCCTTTACTCTTGTAGGAGTTCCCTCATACATTCTAATTGCAGCATAAGGAATTTGAGAAAAATCTTCTTGACCGCAATTATTCAAAAAAGAAGTATATCTGATGTATAGATGGATTTAATCTATTCAAATCGACAGTTATGATTTC
>ENA-OQAS01000763-OQAS01000763.1-human-gut-metagenome-genome-assembly--contig:-NODE-763-length-16299-cov-2.814556_pt1 | contig 16299 bp, 27 predicted proteins | sample MGYA00242733_ERZ504523 | MGnify/ENA primary metagenome ERZ504523 (study PRJEB26092, sample SAMD00036239) | human gut metagenome | host: Homo sapiens | study: EMG produced TPA metagenomics assembly of... | reverse complement strand
ACAGTTGATATCCCATCTTCAAGATGAAGCTTTCTATAGCTAAGATTCTTTTAGATGAAGGTTATATCAAGTCTTATGAGCTTGTTGAGAATGGTAATTTCAACGACATCCGTGTTACATTAAAGTACGGTGCTGATAAGAATGAAAAGATTATCTCAGGTCTCCAGAGAATTTCTAAGCCAGGTCTTAGAGTTTATGCTAGCAAGGATGAACTTCCAAGAGTTCTCGGTGGTCTTGGTGTTGCAATTATCTCAACAAACAAAGGTGTTGTAACAGATAAGGAAGCTAGAAAGCTGGGCGTTGGTGGAGAAGTTCTCTGCTTCGTTTGGTAATTTATAATAGATACTCACTCACAAAGAAAAACACGTTCCTATTTTTAAAGTGTTTTCTTAATCAAAATTAGGAGGTGCACGGCATGTCACGTATAGGAAGAATGCCTATCGCTGTCCCAGCAGGTGTTACTGTTGAGATCGCAGAAAATAACAAAGTGACTGTAAAGGGTCCTAAGGGTACACTTGAAAGAGTTTTACCTGCTGAGATGGACATTAAGATGGAAGGTTCAGAAATCGTTGTTTCTAGACCTAACGACTTAAAGAAGATGAAGTCATTACACGGATTAACAAGAACATTAATTCATAATATGGTAATCGGTGTTACAGAAGGATATGAGAAGAAGCTTGAAATCAACGGTGTTGGTTACAGAGCTCAGAAGCAGGGTAAGAAGCTTGTATTAGCTTTAGGTTACTCTCATCCAGTCGAAATGGAAGATCCAGAAGGAATCGAAACAACTGTTGATGGTACTAACGTTATCATCGTAAAAGGTATTAGTAAAGAAAAAGTTGGCCAGTACGCAGCTGAAATCAGAGCTAAGAGAGCTCCAGAGCCATATAAGGGCAAGGGTATCAAGTACTCTGATGAAGTTATTAGACGTAAGGTTGGTAAGACTGGTAAGAAATAATTAAAGGAGTGAATACAAAATGGTTAGTAAGAAGTCAAGAACAGTAGTTCGTGAAAATAAACATAGAAAATTACGTAATCGTTTCAGCGGTACAGCAGAAAGACCACGTTTAGCTGTATTTAGAAGCAATAATCATATGTACGCTCAGATTATTGACGACACAGTTGGTAAGACACTTGTTTCTGCTTCAACACTTGATAAGGACGTAAAGGCAGAACTTGAAAAGACTAATAACGTTGAAGCTGCTACAGTAGTTGGTACAGTAGTTGCTAAGAAGGCGTTAGAAAAAGGTATTACAACTGTCGTTTATGATAGAGGCGGATTTGTATATGAAGGTAAAGTAAAGGCATTAGCAGAGGCAGCAAGAGAAGCTGGCCTTGAATTCTAAGCGGAAGGGAGAAACAAACAGTATGAAACGTACAATAATTGATGCTAGCAATTTAGAATTAAGAGATAATGTAGTATCAATCAAGCGTGTAACAAAGGTTGTAAAGGGCGGACGTAACATGCGTTTTGCAGCTTTAGTTGTTGTTGGTGACGGCAACGGACATGTTGGCGCTGGTGTTGGTAAGGCAGCTGAAGTTCCTGAAGCTATCCGTAAGGGAAAAGAAGATGCCATTAAGCATTTAGTAGAAGTTCCTATGGACGAGAATTCATCAGTTCCACATGACTTCATCGGAAAGTTCGGAGGAGCAACAGTTCTTCTTAAGAAGGCTCCAGAAGGTACTGGTATCATCGCAGGTGGTCCAGCTCGTTCAGTACTTGAGCTTGCAGGTATTAAGAATATCCGTACAAAGTCACTTGGTTCTAATAACAAGCAGAATGCTGTATTAGCAACAATAGAAGGTCTTAAGTCTATGAAGACTCCAGAAGAAGTTGCAAGACTTCGTGGAAAGTCTGTTAGCGAGATCCTTGGCTAATTAACAAATAAACATTGATATAGTCGTTATTGACAGATGGAGGTTAAAATGGCTGATAAGAAGTTAAGAATAACTTTAGTTAAGTCTCCAATCAGTGCTGTTCCAAAGCATAGAAGAACTGTTGAAGCTATGGGTCTTACAAAGATGCATAAGACAGTAGAACTTCCAGACAATGCTGCAACAAGAGGACAGATTCAGCAGATTGGTTATATGTTAAAGGTAGAAGAAATTTAATTAATAAATCGGATAAGGAGGTGCAAAGATGGATTTATCTAATTTAAGCCCAGCAGAGGGCTCAGTAATGAGTGATAATTTCAGAAGAGGTCGTGGACATGGCTCAGGTAACGGCAAGACTGCTGGTAAGGGTCATAAGGGACAGAAAGCTCGTTCAGGAGCACCAAGACCAGGTTTCGAAGGTGGCCAGATGCCATTATATAGAAGAATTCCTAAGAGAGGTTTCACTAACAGAAACCGTAAGGAATTTGTTGCTATTAACATCAGCACATTAGAAAGATTTGATAATGGTGCAGAAGTTACAGTTGATACATTAATTGAATCAGGTATCGTTAAGAATCCTAAGGATGGTATCAAGATTCTTGCTAACGGTGAACTCACAAAGAAACTCAACGTTAAGGCTAACGCTTTCAGTGCTTCTGCAAAGGAAAGATCGAAGCTCTTGGTGGTTCTTGCGAGGTGATCTAATATGTTAAAGACACTTGTAGGCGCTTTTAAGAACAAAGACATAAGAAAAAAGATTTTATATACTCTTATGATTCTTGTTATTGTTAGAGTAGGAAGTTTGCTTCCTATTCCAGGAGTAGATACAGAGTATTTCAGTAGCTTACTTAGTGGAATTAATACTGGTGATTTGAGCTATCTTAGCGCATTTACAGGAGGTTCATTCGAAAGAATGTCCCTCTTTGCGTTAAGCATAACGCCATATATTACTTCATCTATTATTATGCAGCTTCTTGCTATTGCAATTCCTAAGTTAGAGGAAATGCAAAAAGAAGGTGAAGATGGTAGAAAGAAGATTGCAGCAATTACAAGATATGTAACAATTGCTCTTGCTCTTATAGAGAGTATAGCTATGGCTGTAGGTTTTGGTAGATCTGGACTTATCAAGGGATATCAGGGCTTTAGTACATTACATTATATTGTAAGCATAATCGTAGTTGTTGCAGCACTTACAGCAGGTTCTGCAATGCTTATGTGGCTTGGTGAAAGAATTACTGAAAATGGTGTTGGTAATGGTATATCAATTGTACTTTTAATTAACATTATTTCTGGTATGCCAAGTGATTTTGCTACATTGTATAGCACATTTGTTGCACCTAGAACTATTGCAAAGGGTGTATTAGCAGCTGCAATTATTATTGCAATTCTTGTTGTAATGGTAGTTTTAGTATGCTTCTTACAGGATGGAGAGAGAAGAATTCCTGTTCAGTATTCACAGAAGGTTAGTGGCAGAAAGACATTTGGCGGACAGTCAACTAATATACCTTTAAAGGTTAATACTGCAGGTGTAATGCCTGTTATTTTCGCATCATCACTTATGCAGTTCCCTGTAATTATTGCACAGTTATTTGGAAAGTCATACGAATGGACCAGATATTTAAGCTCTTCATACTGGTGCAGAATATCAGCACCTAAGTATTCTATCGGGTTAATATTGTATATTGTATTGCTTATAATATTTGCATACTTCTATACATCAATTACATTTAATCCAATTGAAGTAGCTGATAACTTAAAGAAAGCTGGTGGAGTTATCCCTGGTATAACACCTGGTAAGTCTACTAGTGATTATCTTAATAATATATTAAACTACATCGTATTCGTAGGTGCAGTTGGATTACTCATCATCGCATTAATACCTATTATGTGTACAGGGTTCTTTAATGCAAGCGTTTCATTTGGTGGAACATCAGTAATCATCATCGTTGGTGTTGTACTTGAAACATTAAAGCAGATTGAATCGCAGATGGTTAATCGTTATTATAAAGGATTCTTAAGCGAATAGCTTATAAGTATTAGATGACTTGCCTGACAGTAATGTTGGGCGAGTCCTTTGTATATAAAAAAAGAAATGAGGTAAACATATGAAGATTATTATGTTAGGAGCTCCTGGAGCTGGTAAGGGAACACAGGCAAAGAAAATAGCTGAAAAATACTCAATTCCTCATATTTCAACAGGAGATATTTTCAGAGCAAATATCAAGAATAATACAGAACTTGGCAAGAAAGCTAAGACATATATGGACAAGGGTGAGCTTGTACCAGACGAATTAGTTGTAGACTTATAATGGATAGATTTAAGGAAGCTGACTGTGCTAATGGATATGTATTAGATGGTTTCCCAAGAACAATACCTCAGGCAGAAGCACTTGATAAGGCACTTGCTGCTAATAATGAAACAGTAGACTACGCTATTAACGTAGAAGTTCCAGACGAAAATATTATCAATAGAATGTCAGGAAGAAGAGCTTGCGTTGGTTGTGGTGCAACATACCATATCGAGTTCAATCCTACTAAGGTTGAAGGCATATGTGATGCTTGTGGTGAAAAGCTTATATTAAGAGATGATGATAAGCCAGAAACAGTTAAGAACAGATTATCTGTATATCATGAGCAGACACAGCCATTGATTGATTACTATTCAAAGAAAGGTGTATTAGCTGAGGTTGATGGTACACAGTCAATGGAAAATGTATTTAATGCAATTGTTGATGTTTTAGGAAAGTAGGCTGAATATGTCTGTAACAGTTAAATCACAACGCGAAATCGAATTAATGAGAGAAGCTGGTAAGATACTTGGTACAGTCCTTAATGAACTTGAAAAGGAATGTAAACCGGGTGTTACAACTTATCATATTAATAAGATTGGTGAGGAAATGATAAAAAGCTACGGATGTATTCCTTCATTTAAGGGATATCAGGGGTATCCAGCCGCAATATGTGTATCAGTTAATGACGAGATAGTACACGGAATTCCATCAAAGAAGCGTGTACTAAAAGAAGGTGACATAGTAAGCTTGATGCAGGAGTGATACACAAGGGTTATCATTCTGATGCCGCAAGAACTTACGGTATTGGAAAGATAAGCGATGAAGCGGCTAAATTGATAGAAGTGACAAGACAAAGTTTCTTCGAGGGTATTAAATATGCCAAAGAAGGATGCCACTTATATGAAATCTCCAATGCAATTGCACAATATAATGAGTCGTTTGGATATGGAGTTATCAGAGATCTTGTAGGTCACGGAATAGGAACAGAACTTCACGAAGAACCAGAGATACCTAATTTCAGACAGGACAGAAGAGGTATCAGGCTTTATGAGGGGATGACACTTGCGATTGAACCTATGGTATCAGCAGGCGATTATAAAGTCAGATGGTTAGATGATAACTGGACAGCATCAACATTTGACCATTCATTATCAGCACATTATGAGAATACTGTGCTTGTAACGAAAGCTGGACCAGAAATACTATCATTAGTAGAATAACTGATAATGGAGGGCAGGATTTGAATAATTATATAGGATATTTTGCTACATCATTAGCAGGACACGATAAGGGATTAACATATGTTATTACAGGTGTTGATAATGAATATGTATATGTAACTGATGGCAGGCTCAGGCAGGTTGATGAGCCTAAAAAGAAAAAGTTAAAACATATTCAGCTTATCAAAATATGTGACGATACAATAAAAGACAAGATAAGTCGTAATATTAAGCTGACCAATGAAGATATTAAACTTGCAATTAAGAAGTATAATAACCGGTAAAGCAAACAGAGATTTAATAATAAGGAGGCAAATATGTCAAAGGCAGATGTAATAGAAATCGAAGGAAAAGTTGTTGAGAAGTTACCTAATGCATTTTTTAAGGTTGAACTTGAGAATGGACATCAGATACTTGCAACTATCAGTGGAAAGTTAAGAATGAACTTTATCAGAATTCTTCCAGGCGATAAGGTAACAATAGAGCTTTCTCCATATGACCTTACTAAGGGAAGAATTATCTGGAGAGATAAGTAATTATTTCAAAAAACATCTAAAAATATATAATATTTTTGTGCAAATTTTTTTGTTTTAAATTGCAATTTTAACTTGCATTTAAAAATATGACTATGCTATAATAGTCAACGAACTTGTCTGAAAGGAGGCTTTTGCAGTGAAGGTTAGATCATCAGTTAAACCAATTTGTGAAAAATGCAAAGTCATTAAGAGAAGGTAGAATCATGATATTTGTGAGAACCCTAAGCACAAGCAGAGACAGGGTTAATCCTTATGGAGAGAAGTAGCTGATACTTCTCATGTTTGTGCGTTATGATATCGATATCACTAGTTGATGTCATAACATTGATGTTTGTTCTATTAATCACTATGATAGACAGACAATGTAGTTTTGCGGCTGCAGCGATGAACCACCCGGCTAAGTTGTAAGGTGGACATTGCTATTTTATATAGTAGTTGTTATGGCAACGCACACATTTCAGACGGCAGGCAACTGACGGGCTGCGTATGTATAATCACTACACGGTAATTTATTAATAACATATATATTTGATTAACGGAGGTTAAAGAACACATGGCTCGTATTTCAGGTGTAGACTTACCAAGAGAAAAACGTATCGAAATCGGACTTACTTATGTTTATGGTATTGGACGAGTTAGAGCAACTAAGATTCTTGCAGAGGCTGGTGTTAATCCAGATACTCGTGTTAAGGATTTAACAGATGAAGAAGTTGCAAAGATCGCTAAAGTTATAGATGCAGATCCAGAGCATTTAGTAGAAGGTGACTTAAGAAGAGAAGTTGCCATGAACATCAAGAGATTAAAGGAAATCGGATGTTATAGAGGAATTCGTCATAGAAAGGGTCTTCCAGTTAGAGGTCAGAAGACTAAGACTAATGCAAGAACTTGCAAGGGACCTAAGAAGACAGTAGCTAATAAGAAGAAATAATAATTGTTAAATTGTTAAACTCACAGGAGGTTATTTATCATGGCTCAGAAGTTACAAAAAAAGTGACAAAGAAGCGTGTTAAGAAGAACGTTGAAAGAGGACAGGCACATATTCAGTCATCTTTCAATAATACAATCGTTACTTTAACAGATGCAGAAGGTAATGCTTTATCTTGGGCATCAGCAGGTGGACTCGGATTCAGAGGATCTAAGAAGTCTACTCCATATGCAGCACAGATGGCAGCAGAGACAGCAACAAAGGCTGCTTTAGTTCACGGATTAAGTCTGTAGACGTTATGGTTAAGGGACCAGGTTCAGGTAGAGAGGCAGCTATTCGTGCCCTTTCAGCTTGTGGTCTCGAAGTTACAAGTATTAAGGATGTTACACCAGTTCCACATAACGGTTGTCGTCCACCAAAGCGTAGAAGAGTTTAATTTAGGGAGGTAAGATTACAATGGCAGTTAATAGAACACCTGTGCTCAAGAGATGTAGATCTCTTGATTTAGATCCTTTATATTTAGGAATAGATAAGAAGTCTAGAAGAAAGGCTAAGAATGCTGGAAGAAAGATCAGCGAATACGGATTACAGCTTCGCGAAAAGCAGAAGGCTAAGTTCATCTATGGCGTATTAGAGAAGCCTTTCAGAAATTATTATAAGAAGGCTGAGAAGCAGAAGGGTATGACTGGTGAGAACCTTATGATTACTCTTGAACTCAGACTTGATAATGTTATCTTCAGATTAGGTTTTGCTAGAACAAGAAAAGAAGCAAGACAGATCGTAGACCACAAGCATGTACTTGTTAATGGCAAGTGTGTAAACATCCCTTCATACTTAGTTAAGGCTGGAGATGTTATTGAAATCAGAGAAAAGTCAAAGTCTTGTGCTAGATACAAGGAAGTACTTGAAGCTACTAACGGAAGATTAGTTCCAGAGTGGTTAGAGTCTGACAAGGAAGCACTTAAGGGTACTGTTAAGTCATTACCTACAAGAGAAGCTATTGACGTTCCTGTAAACGAGATGCTTATCGTCGAGTTATATTCTAAGTAATCCATTAATTAAATGTTTAGACGTTTCAGTTTGCAGGTTGCTTGTGGACAGATACGTTTATATAAGACAACAGAATGCTATATATGCGTTCTGTTGTCTTATGGATAGAAGGAATAAACTTATTAAAACCCATAAAAGGAGGGGCTATACATGTTGATGCAGATTTTAATTTCAAGATGCCAAAGATTGAGATGACTGAGCAGTCAGAAGATGGAAAGTATGGTAGATTTGTCGTTGAACCGCTCGAAAGAGGTTATGGACTTACTCTTGGTAATTCTTTAAGAAGAATTATGCTTTCTTCATTAGTTGGTACAGCAGTAAGCAGTATCAAGATTGAGGGCGTTCTTCATGAATTCAGCTCAATTCCTGGTGTTAAGGAAGATGTTACTGAGATAGTGATGAACATCAAGCAGTTATCAATCAAGAACAATGGTAATTCCGTTGAGCCTAAGGAAGCTCATATTGAGTTCGTAGGCGAGGGTGTAGTTAGAGCATCTGATATTCAGGTAGACCCTGATATAGAGATTATTAACCCAGATCTTGTTATTGCACATCTTAATGGTGCAGACAGCAAGTTAATTATGGAACTTACAATCACTAACGGACGTGGTTATGTAAGTTCAGAAAGAAATAAAAAAGAAGACCAGCCAGTTGGCGTTATCGCTGTAGATTCAATCTACACACCAGTAGAGAGAGTTAATATGGCTGTTCAGAATACACGAGTAGGTCAGGATACAGATTTTGACAAGCTTACACTTGATATATTTACTAATGGAACAATAGCTCCAGATGAGGCATTAAGCCTTGCAGCTAAGGTTCTTAGTGAGCATCTTAAGGGCTTCATTAACCTTTCAGAGAATGCTGCTAACGCAGAGATTATGGTTGAACAGCAGGTTGATGAGTCAACTAAGGTTCTTTCAATGAGTATTGAAGACCTTGAATTATCAGTTCGTTCATCTAACTGTCTTAGAAGAGCAGGTATCAACACTGTTGAAGAACTCTGCAATAAGACACCAGATGATATGATTAAGGTTAGAAACTTGGTAAGAAGTCTTTAGATGAGGTGCTTTTAAAGCTTAAGCAGTTAAATTTACATCTTAGATCTAGTGAAGACTAAAAATTAAAGCGTAATATTAGAGTTTGTAGAAAAAACATCTATACAGTAAGACCATATGCGCGTGTATAGACGTTACAAATGGAGGTTAAATCAATGGCAAAGTATAGAAAGCTTGGTAGAACATCAAGCCAGAGAAAGGCTTTATTAAGAAGCCAGGTAACAGCTTTAATCGAGAATGGTAAGATTGTTACAACAGAAGCAAGAGCTAAGGAAGTTCGTAAGCAGGCTGAAAAGCTTATTACACTTGCAGTTAAGGAAAAGGACAACTACGAAACAGTTACAGTATCTGCTAAGGTTGCAAAGAAGGATGCTGATGGCAAGAGAGTTAAGGAAGTTGTTGATGGCAAGAAGGTTACTGTATATGAAACAGTAGAGAAGGAGATAAAGAAGGATCTCCCTTCAAAGCTTCACGCTAGAAAGCAGATGGATAAGGTTCTTTACAAGGTAACAGAAGTTCCTGCTGATGCTGCTGGAAAGAAGAAGAATACTAAGACTGTTGACCTTACTAATAAGTTATTTGACGAAATCGCACCTAAGTATGCTGACCGTAAGGGTGGCTACACAAGAATCGTTAAGATTGGCTTAAGAAAAGGTGATGCAGCAATGGAAGTTCTTCTTGAATTAGTATAATTACATCATTGCGTATTATTAGCGGATATGGGGTAACTCATATCCGCTTTTTTAAGGTTGAATTACATATTAGAAAGTTTTGTATTTTTTCACGTTATTTCAATGAATTTAGTATATAAAATTGATTTTTATAAAGTTATATAGTAATATGCAATTATTTGAAAGAAAGAATAAAAATGTATCATTACAGGGGAATTATCTGTGAAGATATAATATCAGCAAGTATGTCCGGAAATGTCTGGAATACTGGAACAGGAGACTGTTATGGGAATAGTAGAAGCGAAGAATTTGACATTTGAATATATAAGACGAGACGAAGAGGGTAATGTTGAGGGGATAACTACAGCAGTTGATAATGTAAATATAGATATTAAAGCAGGAGATTTTGTTGCAGTGCTTGGACATAATGGTTCAGGCAAATCAACATTTGCCAAGCATCTTAATGCCCTTGTTATGCCGACAGAGGGAACAGTGTATGTTGATGGAATGGATACTAAGGACAGCGGCAATACACTTTCAATAAGACAGACAGCAGGAATGGTATTTCAGAATCCGGATAATCAGATAGTTGGTACACTTGTAGATGAAGAGGTAGGATTTGGACCAGAGAATATAGGAGTTCCAACAGAAGAAATATGGGAAAGAGTAGAAAAAAGCCTTAAGGCGGTTGGAATGTATCAGTTTCGTAGTGCTTCTCCTAATAAGCTTTCAGGTGGACAGAAACAGCGTGTCGCAATAGCAGGCATAGTAGCTATGAAACCTAAATGTATCGTGTTAGACGAGCCTACAGCAATGCTTGATCCTCTTGGAAGAAAAGAAGTATTAAATGTTCTTCACGAGCTTAACAGAAAAGAAAATGTTACTATAATACTTATAACGCATTATATGGAAGAGGTAATAGATGCAGATTATGTGTATGTAATGGATGGTGGAAAGCTTGTAATGGACGGAACTCCAAGGCAGATATTCACACAGGTTGAGATGTTAAAGAGTATGAGGCTCGATGTGCCACAAGTGACGGAACTTGCTTATGAATTAAAAAAGGCAGGTCTTCCTATTAAAGATGGCATAATAAGAAATGAAGAATTAGTGGAAGAATTAAAAAGACTGGATAAATAAAAATGATGTTACTGCCAGTGGGCAGAATGTACATTAGAATGGAGAGTGCAATGTCAATAATTGTTGATAAAATCAGTTATGTATACGAAGCAGGAACAGGCTTTGAAAGACGAGCTCTGGACAATGTGTCGTGTGCAATTAATGACGGAGAATTTGTAGGTCTTATAGGACATACGGGTTCTGGTAAGTCACATTTATCCAGCACCTTAATGGGCTGCTTAAGGCGACAGAGGGACATATATATTTTAATGGACAAGATATATATGATGCTGGATTTAATATGAAAGAATTAAGAAGCAAGGTCGGACTGGTATTCCAGTATCCAGAACACCAGCTTTTTGAAACAGACATATTTAAAGATGTGTGCTTTGGACCTAAGAATTTAGGTTTATCAAGACAGGAATACGAGCTTAGAGCCTTTGAGAGCTTAAGACTTGTCGGGCTTGATGAGAATCTTTATTATCAGTCGCCATTTGATTTGTCAGGCGGACAGAAGAGGAGAGTTGCAATAGCTGGCGTGCTTGCTATGAAGCCGGAGGTTCTTATATTAGACGAACCAACAGCAGGACTTGACCCTAAAGGAAGGGATGACATTTTAGACTGCCTTAAATACTTAAGGGAAGAAACTGGAATTACTGTAATCCTGGTATCTCACAGTATGGAAGATGTAGCCAAATATGTTGACAGAATTATGGTTATGGATGATGGCGTATTAAAATATGATGATACACCACAAAATGTATTCAGACATTACAGACAGTTAGAGCAGATAGGACTTGCAGCACCACAGGTTACTTATATAATGAATGACATTATAAGGGCTGGAATAAATGTAAATCCAGATGCAATAACAATTGCGGAAGCAAAAGAAAGTATTCTGTCACATTTTAAGCGTAATGCAAAGGTGTAGCGGTAATATTAACAGGCAGGAATGGAGATTGTATGATTAGAGATATAACAATTGGACAATATTATAAAGCTGATTCTGTCATTCACAGATTAGACCCAAGAGTTAAGCTTATGGGTACTCTTATCTTTATAATTTCGTTGTTTATGGGAATGAATATATGGATATATGCTGTTGTGACGGTAGCATTGGCGGTAGTTATTAAAATGTCCAGAATTCCTCTCAAATTTATGGTTAGAGGACTTAAATCAATAGTAATACTGATTATTATAAGTGCGGTGTTTAACCTGTTTCTGACACCGGGAGACGTGCTTATACAGATATGGAAGCTGACAATAACTTATCAGGGTCTTAAAATGGCTATATTTATGGTTGTAAGGCTTATATATCTTATTGTAGGCACATCATTGATGACACTTACTACAACGCCTAATAACTTAACAGACGGTCTTGAGAAGGGGCTTGGATTTCTTAAAGTTATCAAGGTACCAGTTCACGAGATAGCAATGATGATGTCGATAGCATTAAGATTCATACCAATACTTATAGAAGAAACTGATAAGATTATGAAAGCACAGATGGCAAGAGGTGCGGATTTTGAGAATGGAAGTCTTATAAAGAGAGCCAAAGCAATGGTTCCAATACTTGTTCCATTATTTGTGTCAGCCTTCAGAAGAGCCAATGAGCTTGCAATGGCAATGGAAGCAAGATGTTATCACGGTTCAGAGGCAGGACAAAGATGAAGCCTTTAAAATATGAAAAGAGAGACAGAATTGCCTATATCAGTATGGTTCTGTATCTTGGAGTGATTATCATTGTCAAGATTATAGCTGCATAGTAAGTCGCTAAAAGGGGCTGTAGCACGAAGCATTATTTATATAGTAGGAAGTCAGGAAATGTTGTATTAACCTGCGTATTATATAGATTATGTCTGAGGCGGCAGTCCCTTTTATGTTAAGAAGCGAGGAATTAGAGAGAAGTGTGCAGAAAGATTAATGACAAGTAAGTGAAGATATTAATAGGAAGTGTATGTATCTATTAATAATAAGTGTGTAAAAAATTAAGGAGGAGTGAATGAAAAGAATAAGATTAAGGGTTGCATATGATGGTACGAATTATTCGGGTTGGCAGATACAGCCTAACGCACCGACAATTGAGAAAAAGCTTGATGAAGCTATATACGCGCTTACAGGTGAAAATGTCCATGTAACAGGTGCAAGCAGAACCGATGCAGGAGTTCACGCATTAGGAAATGTCGCTGTATTTGATACAGCTTCAAACATACCGGCAGACAAGTTCACATATGCACTTAACAGGTACCTTCCTGAAGATATAATAATACAGCAGTCAGATGAGGTAGAATCTGATTTTCATCCAAGACACTGTGATACAAGAAAGACATACTGCTACAGGATACTAAATACGGAGTTCGGACTTCCTAAGAAACGTAACTATACATGGAATGTACCAGGGAATATTGATATTGCTAAAATGCAGGAGGCGGCAGCGTATCTTGTAGGAGAACACGATTTTAAAAGCTTCTGTTGTGTGCGTACACAGACAGAAACAACCGTAAGGACAATATATTCGCTTGATGTAGATAGAAAAGGTGATGAAATATTAATAACAGTTACAGGTAATGGATTCTTATATAATATGGTAAGAATAATAGCAGGAACGCTTATACAGGTAGGAAAAGGGAAATTTAATCCAGAGTATGTAAAGGAAATGCTTGATGCAAAGGACAGGACACAGGCAGGTCAGACAGCACCACCGCAGGGACTTACGCTTATGAGAATAGAGTATCTGTAATTCTTGATATTTGTAATTTTAATAATTAAATACATAGTTTATATTTTTAACCAAGTTGTTGATAAATACATTGCAGAATAAAATCTTTGTGGATAATTTCCTCAAAATTATATGGTAAAAATACATTTTCTGATTGACACACAAGGCTGTGTGTTATATAATTCTTTAATGTGGCGTGATAAGTGCGCCTTGACATAAGTTAATCAGAATTAGGTGTTTCACCATATGCCCCGGAGAAGCATTTAATATATATTAACATTTATTTAATTAGAACAATTAATTATGCATTTAAGCAATATTTAGGAGGAAAACTAATGAGTACTTATATGGCTAGTGCATCTAACATCGAAAGAAAATGGTATGTTGTAGATGCTGCAGATTATACATTAGGTCGTTTAGCATCACAGGTTGCTGCTGTATTAAGAGGTAAGAATAAGCCTACTTATACACCATTCCTTGACTGTGGTGACAATGTTATCGTAATCAACGCTGAAAAGATTAAGGTTACAGGTAAGAAGTTAGATCAGAAGATTTACTACAATCACTCAGATTATGTAGGTGGTATGAAAGAAACAACTCTTAAGGAGATGATGGAAAAGCATCCAGAAAGAGTTATTGAACTTGCTGTTAAGGGTATGCTTCCAAAGGGACCTTTAGGAAGACAGATGTACACAAAGCTTCATGTATATGCAGGTCCAGATCATGAACAGGCAGCTCAGAAGCCAGAAGTTTTAAAGTTTTAATTAAAGGACATATCATAAGGAGGAATTAACAGTGGCTAAGAAAGCAAACGGAAAGTTCTACGGAACAGGTAGAAGAAAAAGCAGTATTGCTAGAGTATATTTAGTACCAGGTAATGGTAATATTACAATAAATAAGAGATCACTTGATGAATATTTCGGTCTTGAAACACTTAAGGTTGTAGTTAAGCAGCCATTAGTTCTTACAGAGACAGCTGACAAGTATGATGTAATCGTTAACGTACACGGTGGCGGATACACAGGTCAGGCTGGTGCTATCAGACACGGTATCTCAAGAGCTCTTCTTCAGGTTGATTCAGAAGAATACCGTCCATCACTTAAGAAGGCTGGTTTCTTAACAAGAGATCCAAGAATGAAGGAAAGAAAGAAGTATGGTTTAAAGGCAGCTCGTCGTGCTCCTCAGTTCTCAAAGAGATAATATTTACAATTCAAAGCGTTTTTATGGCGCTTCAGAAAAGTATGTTACACCTCAGAATTTCGGTTCTGGGGTGTTTTTTTATATAAAATGTGATAGAATATATTATAATAGTTAAGTATTAAGTGTAATTAAAAAGCTATTTTCGTATTAATTAGAATGGAGAGATATTTATATGACAACTGTAAGCACAAAGAGTGGTAGAATTATAAAAGTTGTATCCAGAGAAGAAGAGAAGAGTACATTGACTGAATCAGACAGTGAAATGGACGAAAGAGCGGTTGAAGCTGTTAAGGCAGCGATAAATAAAGCTAAGATTTGTAAAAAACCTATAGCAGGTTATGATAAAGAAAAAAAGCGGGCTTATGTAGAGTATGCGAATGGGGAAAGAAAGTATGCAGAATAGAAAACCGATGATTCTTGTATTAGCAGGACCAAATGGCTCGGGGAAAAGTACAATAACCACTTTTTTTGATAAAGTTGGTAAGTATACTAATGCTGATGATGTTGTTGCGACTACAGGAATGAATAATATGGAAGCTGCTGTTTTGGTTGACAGGATGAGATATGAATCAATTGCCAAGAAAGAAGATTTTACATTTGAAACAGTCTTGTCATCTGAATATAAGTTAAACATTTTAAGAAAAGCAAAAGAAGAGGGATATTTTATAAAATGTGTATTTGTGTTGACAGTTGACCCACAAATTAATATTGCCAGAATAGAATCTCGTGTGGCAGCAGGTGGACATAATGTTGATAGCAGTAAAGTTATTGAAAGATATTATAAATCAATTAATAACATAAAAGAGTTACTTGATATATGCGATATTATGCATGTTTATGATAATACCAAATCACCAGAAAGAATTATTCGTAAGCATAAAGAAGAACTATCAATATATCCAAATGAATATTGGAGTGAACAGGATATATTAGGATTGATGGAATAATGTTGTTGTTATCTTATCTTGGAATACCAATACAATTTATTACACACCAGAATTTCGGTTCTGGTGTGTTTTTTGACATTAATTACATTAACCCTTCATCTGCATCCTATACTTAAGCGGTGAAACAAGGAATTCTTTTTTAAATGAATAACTAAAGTAGCTGGTACTTTTAAATCCGCATTCATATGCAATTTGATCTATTGGTTTGTCAGTATTTGACAGTAAAACTATAGCATGTTCTAATCTTACCTTAGATAAATATCTTGAAAAAGCTTCTCCTGTATTTTGTTTGAATAGCCTTGAAAAATGAGAGCTGGAAAAGCTAAATAATTTACAAATATTATCCACATTTATATCAGTCATATAATTAGAGTCTATATATCTCATAACATCATTGATATTTTTGTTTATTTTCTTGCCCTGGCTGCCGTTTATATCATGAGATAACTCATGCTCAATAATAAATATAATTAAGTATGTAAGCAATGCCTTTAATTTAGAATCTGAGTATGGTGAATTAATATTATACTCAGTCAGCATCTTTTCAAAAATATTCCGGACAACTTGCTGGTCTTCCTGATTCAGAATGTGGTATTTTTCAGCGTAGAATCTGTTAAATGAAACAGCAGATATTTCTGACTTTATATAATCAGCTATATCAAATGAATATTTAATAAGTATGCTGTTATGC
>ENA-OQAS01000762-OQAS01000762.1-human-gut-metagenome-genome-assembly--contig:-NODE-762-length-16318-cov-1.671361_pt1 | contig 16318 bp, 16 predicted proteins | sample MGYA00242733_ERZ504523 | MGnify/ENA primary metagenome ERZ504523 (study PRJEB26092, sample SAMD00036239) | human gut metagenome | host: Homo sapiens | study: EMG produced TPA metagenomics assembly of... | reverse complement strand
GGCTGCGCAGGCGGTGGATTTGAGAATATCTGTGATGCAGCAGACATCTTAAGGGTGCGAGCATCGGACCAGATGAGTTTACGTTAAGCGTATATCCGGCAAGTACGCCGATCTATATGGAGTTAGTAAAGAATGGTGCAGTTGCATCCTGATGGAGACAGGTGCGATCGTTAAGACGGCATTCTGCGGACCGTGCTTTGGCGCTGGCGATACACCGGCAAACAACGCATTTCCATCCGCCACTCCACCAGAAACTTCCCGAACCGTGAAGGCTCCAAGGTACAGAAGGGACAGGTTGCCTCCGTTGCGCTGATGGATGCACGTTCGATCGCAGCAACAGCCGCAAACAAGGGATTTTTGACAGCCGCAACCGATGTGGATGTGAACTTTAGCAAACCGAAGTACTTCTTCGATAAAAATATTTACGCAAACCGTGTCTTTGACAGCAAGGGTGTAGCAGATCCTTCCGTTGAAATCCAGTTTGGACCAAACATCAAAGACTGGCCGCAATGAGTGCATTGCCGGAAAATATGGTATTAAAAGTGGTATCCGAGATCCACGATCCGGTCACGACCACAGACGAGCTGATCCCGTCCGGAGAGACATCCTCCTTCCGTTCCAACCCGCTTGGACTTGCAGAGTTTGCACTTTCCAGAAAAGATCCGCAGTACGTGGGCCGGGCAAAAGAGATCCAGAAAGCGCAGAAAGCCTTAGAAGCCGGAAATTGCCCGTTAGAAGCAGTCGAGGAGTTAAGACCGGTTATGGATGCGATCGATAAAGCATTTCCGGAGACAAAGTTTGAGGATAACCATTCTAATGGAGAAATCGGTTTCGGAAGTACCATCTTTGCAGTAAAACCTGGCGACGGTTCCGCGCGTGAGCAGGCTGCTTCCTGCCAGAAAGTACTTGGAGGCTGGGCAAACATTGCAAATGAGTATGCAACCAAGCGTTACCGCTCGAACCTCATCAACTGGGGTATGCTTCCGTTCATCATCGGAGGGCGAACTGCCGTTCAAGAATCTTGACTACTTATACATCCGAATATCCGTAAAGCAGTCGAGGACAAACAGTCCGAGATTACAGCGTATGTGATCAAAGATGGAAAGGCAGAAGAGTTTAAACTTGGACTTGGTGCGATGACTGATGATGAGAGAGAGATCATCTTAAAGGGCTGTCTGATCAATTATTACAGAGGGTAAAACCGCAGACTGATATTTTGGGGCATCGGCGCATGAGCACCGGTGTCCCTTTTTGCAAAATCCAGTAATTAACAAAAATTTCAGCAAAATCTGATTGCGTTGCCTGTCTGCGAAGGTTATAATGAAAATATTAGATAAGACGGAGGATGGCAATTTGGACGAACAGGAAAAGATAAAAAAAACATCCCAGGAAACAGAATGGGAATTAAAACCACAGTATGTCATCATCGCACTGGTCGTATTTGTGACTTTCTGCTGCTGCATACTGTTTTTCTTTATGATCTACCGTTACAATGGATTCACAGACTTCTGGAAGAAGCTGTCTTTGATCTTACAGCCGATCATTATCGGTGTAGTGATCGCATATCTGTTAAATCCAATCATGAAATTTTTAGAGGGACACCTGCTTAAGTTTTTAGAGCCGCGGATGAAAAGCAAACGCAAAGCGAAAAAGACATCACGGGGAATAGCAATTACCGGATCACTGGTATTTTTAGTGGGAATCTGTGTGCTTTTAGTGGCGGCGATCGTTCCATCTATCTCTGCGAGTATCCAGAGCATGATCACATCGTTTCCACAGGAAGCAAAGGATCTGACGAAATGGGTAGACGAGGTGACAAACGGTGATACGGAACTTGCGTCCATGATACAGCAGGGCGTGGACAAAATAACGGATACGGTTGAGACCTTTTTTTGAAGATGATATTTTTTTCAAAGGTACAGACTTATCTTACATCGATCACAAGCGGTGTGATCTATGGTGTCAAATTCGTTTTAAAATGTGATCGTCGGTCTGATCATTTCAGTCTATGTGATGGCAGACCAGGAACATTTTGCAGGACAGGCGAAAAAGATCGTATATGCGATGTTTAAACCGGTGCGGGCAAATGTTATCGTTGATACTGTCCGTAAGAGCAATGAGATTTTCAGTGGATTTATCAGTGGTAAAATATTAGATTCGGCGATCATTGGTGTGCTCGCTATATCGTGCTTGCAATCATGAAGATGCCGGATACGGTGTTAGTCGCCGTGATCATCGGTGTCACCAATGTTATACCGTTTTTCGGCCCATTTATCGGTGCGGTGCCGTCCTTTATCATTATCGTGCTTCAGAATCCGATACAGGATTATATTTCCTGATCTTTATCGTTGTGTTACAGCAGATCGACGGAAATATCATTGGACCGAAGATCCTTGGAAGCTCTACCGGATTATCGGCATTCTGGGTTGTATTTGCAATTCTGGTATTTGGCGGATTATGGGGATTCCCGGGAATGCTGCTCGGTGTGCCGTTAATGGCAGTGATTTATTATGTTGCACAGAAAACGGTATCTTATTTCTTAAAGAAGCGTGGACTTACAACAGATACACTGGCATATGTATATCTGACTAAAGTTGACAAGGAGAGTAATCAGCCTGTTTATGATAAAAATCCGTCAAAAAAGAGTTGAAAAAACATCATGGAAAACATATCGAGGAATCCATAGAAGAGAGTAAAAAAGAAGAATAAGATCAATGATAGAAAAGAGGGTATGGCAGACTGCAAACCCTCTTTTTTGCCTGTATCATGGCTTTTTTTTCTAAGATTAAATTTTGACATCTATATGTGCGTATGATAAACTAAGAACAAAAGAAGCAGCAAAAGAATAGTGCGTTCTGAGGTGGCATAATTTGGATAAATATGAATATAAATTAAAGCTGGATCAGATGAAATCTCTGACGGCCGAACATAATTATGAAAAGGCAGCAGAGATAGCTGATACGATTAACTGGAATAAAATAAAAAATGTAAATGCACTTGTAAAAGTTGGAGAGATTTATGAGAATACCGGTCGTTTAGAAGACAGCCGTGAGGTTTTGCTTATGGCATATGACCGGTCTCCAATTGGAAGAATGATCATTTATCGCCTGGCAAAAGTTGCCCATTAAATGAAAAATTTTGATGAGGCGAAAGATTATTATCAGGAATTTGTGGAGATCGCACCACATGATAATTTGAAATATGTGTTGAAATACGAGATCTGCAAAGCCCAGGGTGCAAATATAGAAACTCTGATCGGAATTTTAGAGGAGTTAAAAGAGCAGGAATATACCGAAGAATGGGCATTTGAACTTGCATGTCTGTATCATAAAGCAGGTATGGCAGATAAGTGTGTGGAGGCATGTGATGAACTGGTACTGTGGTTTGGTGACGGTCCATATGTAGAGCGTGCCTTAGAACTGAAGATGATCTATCAGCCGTTAAATAAACAGCAGGAAGAAAAGTATCGCAGATTTTGTCAGAAACGCGAAGGTGTTGTTGAGGTCAGACCGGAGGAGGAGCTTGACTCCGGTGAGATCGTGAATGAAACCGTACAGATACCGGATGTGAAGCTTTCACCGGAACGGTTTAATACACAGAATCTGCAGGAAGAGCTGCAAAAGAGCATGCAGCAGATCATGCAGGCGACGGAAAAAGAAACTGTTACAGACAGTATGGACAACATCAAAAAGCTTGTGGAGGAGATTCCATATCTGCAGCTTCCGAAAGAAGAATATGATCCATCTGAGGAAGAGGAAGATACGCTGGAACATATAGAGACGGATCACGAGATCGATGATTCGTTAAAGATCAATTTCAAAGAGCTGCTTGCAGAAGAACATGATGGACAGATTGGGATGTATATGCCGGAGAAAACGGCATTAGAGCACCAGATCACAGGTCAGATGAGCATTGAAGAAGTGCTTGCTGAGTGGGAAAAGACGAAATATGCCGCAGAAGTTGCATTAGAAGATGCAAAGCAGCGCAGACTTGAATCTGCAAAGGCGCGTGCGCTGCAGGAAGCAGAAGAAATTATGGGACTCTTGCAGACATTATTCCAAAGCTTGATGCAGGTGTCGCTCCAAAAGATATACTGCAGGATCAGTACATAGAAGGCAAGCCGTTAGAAAATGACAGGGCAGCAGCTATGGTTGCAAACATGAATCAGATCTTACAGGAAGAGATTGACCGGATATCGACAGAGACGGCGGATATCGATAAACAGCTGGCAGAGGCAGCCGGAACAGCAGCGTCCGCAATGGAACCGGAGCCGGCAGCGTCAATGGGAGAGATATCTGGGTCAGGAGTGAATGCAGCGGAGCTGCAGAAGAAGTATCCGGGATGATGCAGGAGACAGAAGATGTGGAAATATCCGGACAGGAGCAGATACCGGGATCTCAGCCGGATGAGGAAATCGCAGATCTCTCCGCAGAAGAAACGGATGAGGAAACTGTAGATCTCAGTACAGAGGAGAAGGCGGCAGAAGAAGTTTCAGATATTAGTGAAGAGAAAACATCTGAAGCAGATGATTTTGATATAGTTACCGCAGACACGATCGATCTTGGCAAAGTGGTAACGGAACAGGCATTAGCCGAAGCGGTAGAGCATATTACCGATACGGAAAGCGCGACGGATGATATCACACAGAAAGAGCTGGCTGACAACACGGCAGTGAGGTAACGAAAGAGGTTCTTAAGAAAGAGGACCGGGTGGAAAGAGTCCTTCCGGAGATCACAGAGCCTGAGGATGAGACCGGTTTTGAGGCAGTTACATCACTGGGTGAAGAACTTCGGGGGATATTTACCTATTTTGTTTCGATCAAGGGAATGGAAGAACAGATTTGTCAGGCACTTACAGGTGCGGCAAGACATCTGATAACAGGAAAGGATGCTTCTACCGGAAATATGGTGATCCAGGGTGGCAGCGGAAGTGGCAAAACAGTCCTTGCAACGGCTATGGTGAAAGCACTTCAGAAAGAAACCGGAAAACCAAAAGGAAAGGTTGGAAAGATTGAAGCTTCCGCACTGAATAAAAAGGATGTAGCATCACTGTTAAAGAAAATTTCCGGGGGCTGTCTGATCATAGAGAAAGCCGGAGATATTTCCAAAGAAACGGCAGTCCGGCTGGCACTTCTTCTGAAAAGTGATACAAGCGGATTATTTGTCATTATGGAAGATACACACCGTGGAATTGAGAAGGCACTCGGCAGAGATGAAGGATTTGCTTCCCGTTTCTCTGAGAAGATCAATATTCCGATATTTACCAGTGATGAGCTTGTTTCATTTGCGAAAGCGTATGCAAACGAACTTGGCTATACAATAGATGAGATGGGTATTCTGGCACTTTACAACAGTATCAGCAATATTCAGAAATATGACAAGGCAACAACGCTTACAGAGGTAAAAGAGATTGTGGACGATGCGATTCATAAATCTGAGAAGGGCGGTTTACGAAAAGCATTTAGCATTATTACGTCCAGAAGATATGATGATGAAGATTATGTGATTCTTCGCGAAAAAGATTTTGGAATCTAAAATATACAGGCTATAATCATGACATAAAAATAAAGGGGTGTAAGGGTATGGCTAATTTTTCAGAGTTGGATCGCTATTTATTTGGACAGGCGACGCATTACGAGATTTACCGGAAACTGGGGGCTCATTTTACGGATCAATATGGAATTCGTGGAGTATGTTTTGATGTGTGGGCTCCGAATGCCGCAAGAATATGGGTGATTGGTTCTTTTAACGGATGGGATGAAACGGCAGATGAAATGACAAGGTTAGAGCCGGATACCATGGGAATATTCGAATTGTTTATTCCGGGGATCGAGGAAGGTGCACTGTATAAATACCTGATAGAGACGAAAGATGGAAAACGGCTCTATAAGGCGGATCCATATGCAAATTATGCAGAGCTTCGTCCGGGAACGGCATCTGCCGTCACGGATATAGAGCATTTTAAGTGGACCGATGAAAAATGGATGGAAGAGCGTGCAAAGACCAAAGATATCTATGCAAAACCTATGGCGATCTACGAGGTACATCCGGGATCCTGGATGCGCCATCCGGGCAGAGAGGATGACGGATTTTACAGTTATAGGATCTTGTGAAATATCTGATCCCGTATGTGAAGGAGATGGGATATACACATATTGAGCTGATGGGTATTTCTGAGTATCCGTTTGACGGTTCCTGGGGATATCAGGTAACCGGTTATTATGCACCGACTTCCCGTTATGGAACGCCGCAGGATTTTGCATATTTTATCAATGAATGTCACAAGCACAAGATCAGTGTGATCCTAGACTGGGTGCCGGCGCATTTCCCGAAAGATGCACATGGACTGGCTGAGTTTGATGGAACATGTCTGTATGAATATGCGGATCCAAGAAAAGGAGAACATCCGGACTGGGGTACAAAGATATTTGATTACGGCAAGAATGAAGTAAAGAATTTCCTGATCGGCAGTGCATTGATGTGGATCGAGCATTATCATATTGACGGGCTGCGTGTGGATGCAGTGGCATCTATGTTATATCTGGATTATGGAAAGCAGCCGGGACAGTGGGTTCCGAATAAATACGGTGATAATAAGAATCTTGAGGCAGTGGAGTTTTTTAAGCATGTCAATACACTGATCCTTGGAAGAAACCCGGGAGCAGTCATGATCGCTGAGGAATCTACGGCATGGCCGAAAGTCACCGGCCGTGTGGAAGATGACGGACTGAATTTCAGTTATAAATGGAATATGGGATGGATGCATGATTTCCTGGATTATATGAAACTTGATCCGTATTTCCGCAAAGATAATCACCACAAAATGACTTTTGCCATGAGTTATAACGAGAGTGAGAAATACATTCTTGTGCTTTCCCATGACGAAGTGGTACATCTGAAATGTTCCATGATCAATAAGATGCCGGGCGAGATGGAAGATAAATTTAAAAATCTGATGGTCGGCTATGCGTTTATGATGGGACATCCTGGCAAAAAACTTCTGTTTATGGGACAGGAATTTGCACAGCTTCAGGAGTGGAGTGAGGCGAGAGAATTAGACTGGTATCTGCTGGAAAACCCGGATCATAAGCATATGCAGAACTGGGTAAAGAAATTATTACATATTTATCAGAAAAATCCGGCACTCTATGAACTTGACAGCAGCTGGGGTGGATTTGAATGGATCAATGCAAATGATGCTGAGCGCAGTATTTCAGCTTTATCAGAAAGAGCAAAGACGGAAAGAATAATCTGCTTTTTGTATGCAATTTTACACCGGTGGAACGCAGCGACTACCGCGTAGGCGTACCAAAACACAAGACTTATAAACTGATTTTAAACAGTGACGATGCAGAATTTGGCGGAAGCGGCAAAGAGCGTCCGGTAAATTATAAATCTGTGTCGAAGGAATGTGATGGAAGACATACTCGTTTGCATATCCGCTTCCGGGCTTTGGTGTGGCAGTATTCCGCTATTAAGAACTGTATAAAATAGCAGAACAGCGTTTGGAATCGTATCGAAAAACTTAATAAATGTGCTGATGTATCCGATATATACATCAGCTATGGATGGCGCAGATATTTCAGGGAAGTGAAAGTATGCGCCATTCTTTTGTCCTGATATAACCGGATTGGTCAGATATAACTGAGTGAAAAGCAGAAATCAGGCAAGGAAAAACTGTACGGAAAGTATGTAAGAACAGAAATGACAAGGAGAGTCGGATCATGAGAATAGATAACCAACAGCAGCAGAATAAGGGCGTGATGGATTTAATGCCGCAGACAGGCGCCGTGGAAGAAAAAAACGGAATTCAGATGTTTGCGGATGCGGTAAAGACAGAGAGTAGTAAAAAAATCTGCAGGAACTACGTCTTTTCAGGCAAAAGAGATTACTTATCTGAATCCGGCAAAAGAAGAGAAAAAGACGGTCATAGATGAAATAGAGCAGTCCGGTTCCATGGATGCAGGCGAGCGAAAAGCACAGATGGCTGTGCTTGCGGAAACTACTTCACCGGAAGATTATGAAAAAATGCAGGAGGATGGCTTTCGCTGGATGATACCACGAGCAATAAGATCGTGACCGTGACGGATAAGATCAAAGCACAGCTGGCAAAGGCGGGGGTGGATATTTCTAAATTTGGAGATGATCTTGATCTCGAACAGCTTGCACAGATCACGGCAGTCCGGAACTTGCAGTTCAGATCGCAAACAGTCTGCGGGAAGCGGATCTGCCGCTTGCGGATGATAATTTTAAACAGATCGCAGAGACAGTAAATATGGCGGATTCTTTATCCGCATTGGATGATGGCGCTGTAAAATATCTGATTGATAATCGGTTAGAGCCTACGGTGCGAAATATATATTTTGCTGAGCATTCTGCAAGTGCAGGCTATATTTCGGCAGAACAGCAGGATATTTCGTCCTTCCTTCCACAGGTGAAAAACGTGATCGCATCAGCAGGACTGGAAGTAAATGATGATACCATTGCAACCAGTAAGTGGATGTTAGAAAATGATATACCGCTGACGAAGGAGAATCTTACTTATGCACAGGCTCTGCGCCAGACGGGACTGACCACGGGGGCAGAAGATATTGCCGCACTTGCAGCAGAGGCGGTCAGCGAAGGGAAAAGCGCACAGGATGCGGTGATCCTGTCCGGCTATACATGGATGGAGCAGGCGAAAGACGCTGTGGATACCGTAGAAAATGCCACGGATGAAGATCTTGCTTATATCGTGGAAAAAGGATTGCCACTTACCCTGGACAGTTTAAGGGAAGCTGCGGCAAATCGGACATCGGGAACGGCGGCATCAGAAAGCCAGACGGTGGGAACTGTGGCATCACCTGAAGCTCAGAGTGAGGATGCAGCGCAGAGCATTGCGAACGAGAGTTATACCCCAAAAGGGCAGCAGCTTCTGACGGCACGCAGACAGTTAGAAGAAATTCGTCTTGCAATGACGGTGGAAGCAAATTACCGTCTATTAAAACAGGGGGTTTCCATTGACACCGAGCCGTTGGTAAAACTGGTGGAACAGCTGAAGGATCAGGAAAATGCATATTATAAAAATCTCCTGATATCTGAAGGTGTGGATGTGAACGACGAGCAGGTGGAACTTTTAGAGAGGTCGATAAAAAAGTTTCCGATATGCGTTATGTTCCGGCATATGTGCTTGGATGAAAGATGCCGAGGTGTCGACGATCAATGGTGTCCATAAAGCCGGTATGGAACTGAAAGTTCTTTTGAAAAGGCAAGTCAGCAGTATGAGACCCTGATGACAGCACCGAGAACTGATCTGGGGGATTCCATCCAGAAGGCATTCCGTAACGTGGATGATATTTTAAACGACCTTGATATGGAACTGACGGATGAAAACCGTCGTGCGGTTCGGATTCTTGGATATAACAGTATCGAGATCACCCAGGATTCTGTGTTTCAGATGAAAGCAGCAGATGAAGAAGTGCAGCGTGTCTTTAAAAATATGACTCCGGCGGTTGTTACACAGATGATAAACGTGGGATCAACCCACTGGAAATGGATTTTACATCGTTAAACCAGGAGGCAGAGAATATTAAGAGCGAGGAGTCTGGTAGGAGGATAACCGTAGATTCAGTGAATATCTCTGGAAAATGGAACAGAATCACGAAATCAGTGAGGAGGAGCGAAGCTCTTATATAGGAATCTATCGTCTGATCCGACAGGTAGAAAATACAGATGGTGCAGCAATCGGTGCACTGATACAGCAGGGATCGCCCCTTACGATGAAAAATCTTCTGACAGCTGTGCGGTCTGAAAAACGCAGCAATAAGATGGATTATTCTGTAGATTCTGATTTTAATGGCGTATCCGGGACATCCAATGGCAGCTCGATTACGGATCAGATTGAGGCAGCTATCAGAATAACTGCTTAAAAGATGCTTCGGAATTACTGACACCGGAGCGTGCGAAGTGTTGTTTGATCAGGATTCTGACTGGGAGAACATGACGCCGGAGGAATTTAAAGCAGCGCTGGAGCTGGCAAAAGAACAGGCAGATGAGAGTGGCATTGATGCAGATTATGCAAAAGAGCAGCTTGCGCAGTTAGAGCAGGCAGCAAATGCGGATGAGAGTATTTATCGTATTTTGGATAAATATGATATTCCAAATACAATATCAAATGTGCTGGCAATGGAATCCATGCTCAACCAGCGTAATCAGATGTTTCGTAAGATTTTTGGAAGCAGTATGGCAGACCACAATGGAGACAATCAGGTAGATGCGGATGATTTAGAAGCAATTAAGCAGGAATTGTTAGAGGAATTTGGAGAAGCTGTTTCAGAACCGGCAGATATGGCGGCTGCGCAGGAGAAGTTAGGCGAACTCGCAGAAAATGTGATGAAGACGATGATAAACAGCGATCATGTGACGAGTCTTGATGTGCGTGAGATGAAAATGCTTTCCGCGCAGCTTTCCGTAAACAGTATTCTTGCAAAAGAAGAGCAGTATGCTGTTCCAGTAATGGTCAATGATGAACTTATGAATGTTTCTGTTAAAATCGTGCGCGGTGTGGACAAAAAAGGAATCGTCGATATAATGATGGAAGTGAATTGCGCGGAAGATCGCGGCGACATTCCAGGCAAAGGAAGATGGTATACATGGACTGGTCGCCACAGATTCAGAGGAGACGGCAGAACTCTTTGAAGAACAGGCACAGAATCTTATGGATTCGCTTGGCGGAGAGAATGATGATGTTACAGAATTACACTGTGCACACATAAAGGACCTTGATCTGAATCATTTCTCCATGGGAGCGTTTGGAGTCGATGCAAAGAATGAAACTCCGACCTCTGAGGATCAGGATACTTACCGTGTGCAGACCTCACGTTTGTATGGAATTGCAGAGCATTTTATCAAAGCAGTAAAAGGAACACTCGCACAGGAGGCATAAAAATTGATTTTCGGACTACATGGATTCCGATAGATAATTTTGTATACCGATATATATGGCATTTACGAGCTTATTTTGGTAGTCGTCTGTCAAAAGAAGATCTGCCTCTGTCGGATTACTTAGAAACCACACTCTACAATAACGGTAGGTGTGGGTGTTTTTTGAGCAGATAATAGCTTTCATTTGCTTTTGCAACGCGGTGATTATCAGGATCAACATTTGCGATCAGGCTGTCCTGGATCGTATCTGCCAGTTTTTTTTCCATCCTGCGACTGACCAAAATAAAATACCTGTGCACCGCAGACTTCCGGAGACGGATAGCTGTTCTGGTGCAGGCTGACCGTAAAGATGGGGGCTGCCTCCGTGATGATTTTACAGCGGTTTTGCATATCTTCCGCTTTTTTGTTGGTGTTTCCCTCAGAATAAAGACCGATGTCCGAGTCGCGTGTTAGGATAATCCGGATGGAATCCTGCTTGAATTTATCCCGAAGTTTCAGTGCCAGTGCAAGATTGATGTCCTTTTCCAGTGCGTCATTGGTGCCGACTTTGCCGGGATCGATACCGCCGTGCCCGGCATCGATCACGATCGATAAATTACCGGAAGGTGAGCTGGTCTGTCCGGTGTCCCCGGTAAGCTCTGTATTATGTGCGGAATCTGTGTCCGGTGTGCCTTTTGTGTCTATGTGACTGTTTTGTACAAGTATGGCGCTTTGACTTCCAAGAAAAAATGCGGCGATCACCAGACAGACAGCCATGATAAGTTCTATCTTTTTTTTTCATAAAAACCCCGGAGTATCGTTTTTATAAAATATTCACGATATCCGGGGTTTATGTCATAATAAAATGATTGAATATTTGAATGATTGTATTTAATTGATGTATTTAATGATAGTGTCCCAGATAGAAGGCAGCTCTAAACCAAGTTTCCAGAAGGAGCCGCCGGCAAGCTGGTTTTCCTGAAGGACTTTTAATTTCTCTTCCAGGGAAGCAGCATTCTCCACCCATATTTTGTAAGTGATACCATTGTTTTCGTATTGTACATAATATTGACCGTCAATGTCTGACCATACCGGTTCGGCAGCATTTGTACTGATCAGTTTTTGAATCTCTGACATGCTTGTTGCATAGGAATCCAGTGTAAAAAGCTGATAGCTGTCGGCTGAGTCACTGGTGCCAGCAGCTTCATCGGCAGCCTGGGCATCGGCAGCAGCATTGTCTGTTTCATCAGTGTCGTTATTATTGTTATCGGATGTCTGTGTTGTGCTGTCAGCACCTGTGGTGTCATCAACAGGTGTCTCGGACCATACACGGGCATAAAACGGCATGCCTAAGATCAGCTGATCTGCCGGAACTTCTTTTAAGGTATTGGCAACGCTTCTTTTACAAAGCCGATCGAAGCTACAGATCCTGCTTCCTCAGAACCGGCATAATGTTCATCGTATGCCATGACAACAACATAGTCTGCAAAAGTTGCCTGTTCTGCGCGATTATAGAATGCAGTAAAACTACTGGGAACATAATCGTCCACGGAAAGAACAATGCCATTGTTTGCACATTTTAATGACAACTCCCGTATGAACTGAATATAAGAGTCACCGACTTCAGAACTTAATGCTTCAAAGTCAACATTGATACCGTCAAAATTATATTGAATAGCTGCGGAGATCAGGTTATTGATCAGGTTCTCACGTTTGGATGTATAAGTTAAAACGGATGTGGTGTCGACATCTTTGTTTTCCAGATTGCTTACAAGTGCCCAGACTTCAATACCTTTCTGGTGGCAGTAATTTACATAGTCGGAGCTTGCAAGTGAGGCAATGTTTCCGTTATTGTCATTCAGGTAAAACCATGTAGGGGAGATAACATTGATCCCCTTGGTGTTCTGAAGCACGGATGCAATGGTTGTATTGGCATCTGCGTTTGTGATCTGATGCCATGCCATATTGATCTTAAAATCTTTTTTTTATATGTGTAAATTCTTCCGCAACATAATCGCTGGTCAGCGTTTTTGTGGATGTTGCGCCAAGTGCTTTTGATTTGATATATCCGATGATTCCTTCTGCAGTGGATACTTTTGTCCAGGTATCTCCTGTTTCTAAAACGGTAACTTCCGTGTTTTTGCCAATATCTGCGAGGATCGGACTCTTGATGCCGCCTTTTTGACGGAGCTGTGTTTTTTGCTTCGCCGGCGCAGTGGTGTAGTCACCCCAGGCAGTCGTAAGAATTACACGGTTTGGTGAGTCAAGTACTTCATAGGAGAAATCGGAGTACAGTTTTAAAAAGTCGATTGCGATATATGCAGTCTGGGCATCCGCCTTGACAATTGGGTGATCTAAGGAATGAGAATCCTTTGTCACATAATAGCTGGTACTGTCTGCATCCGCAGAAATCAAATCTGTTGCAGTTGTGTAAAGAAGTTTGTTTTCATTGTGATCCCAGTAAAAACGGTCATTCAGATAAGAACATACAGTTTCATAATCAAGATAGACAGTTCCGTTAAGGAGTTTTCCTTTTGCGTCGAGAATCTGGTTATCTAAGATCAGCTACGTCCTGTTCGCCGGACAGATTATAATAATCAGATAAATTCATATGTTCTTTGGAAGGTGTATATTTTTCTTATGATGCTTCCGAGAAGCATAAAACAGATAATGACGACGATCAGAGCGCCGGCAGCCAAAATAGGGACAAATTTTTTCTTCATGTTAAGAACCCTCTTCTTCTTAAGAATTATCGTTTGTGTTCCTATTGTAGCATAATGATATGTAAATTCAAAGTTATTTACTCTTATTTTACGGCAGAGCTTATGTTCGGTAAAACTCTGCCGTTTCTTTTTGTCGGATTTGTATATCGTCTTAGATATTTTTTCTTATTCTGACCGGGTGGGCATTGAGGTACTCCATCCCTGTCAACTGTTATGATACCGGATCTGTCTGCAAAATGTACAGACCGTTATCAAAGGTTCGTTTTTGATCTTATCAAAATGTAATTCTGTTAACACCCCTCGTTGAATATATAATCTCTCATGTAAGAATTTTCTTCTGTGACGGAAAGCTCTTCTGTGACCTCTTTTGAATTGCTTGGCACACCTTCGAACCAGATGGTTGTCCCCATATGTTCTAAGGAAGAGAGCTCTAAATAAAGCTTTTTCATATGTTTAGAATCCAATGTAGTTATCCCCCGTTATTACTTACTGTATGACAAAGCGGATCAAGTCCTTTGTTCCCAAAAGGAAATTCGCTGGTTACAATTATGTGATATATTAAAAAAAATGTTTTGTGCAGAAACTTTTCAGCAGATAAATTCCTGCAGAATGGAAAAGTGTTCTTTCTTTATATAAAATGGATCCGGAATGGATGGAACACTGCTTATGGAAATCTGATAAAGACGGGAAAAATCACGAATCTGTTTTGGACTTTCCGTTCGTGTTAGACAGTAAAAACCTTCCCCAAGGTTTGTATAGTGACTGATCGATTCTAATAATTCCCGATATTGCCTGATATTCCATGGTGCGAGACTTCCGATGACAAGTTTTCTGTCACAGCGCAGAAATTCATTGATACAGCATTCATTAAAACTTCCAAATCAAGGAGCAGGATATGGTATCCCTGATTATATAGCTCCGGCAGTTCGTCCGGTGTTATGTCCGGATAGTAATCTACTCCATGAATGTCAAAAACAGTCCGGTCACCCATAAACCCGCATCTGCATGGGAGCGTGGTTTCAGAGGGAATCGTTGAAAGGTTTTTTCTCTTATGCAGCTCTAACAGTGCAGTTTTTTTATGCAGTTTGGAATGGCACAGGTTTGAAAGTGTAATTGCAAGGTGTGTTACACCGGCACCGGCTGTGCAGCCTAAAATACCTATGGTAAGTCTCTTATTTAAGTCAGTTTTTCCGATGTTCCGGATGATGTATCAGCTCCTTTCGTTGTAGAATTTGCATAATAAGACGTTCCTTCTCTGGAGTCACATAAAAAGGATTGGTGTCTTCAGGAAAACAATAGACCGGATTTTTCAGATATCTGGCATATTTTTTTGCAGCATTTTTATTGCCATGGTTGCAGATATATATGTAAGATCCAGTATTTTCAAGCCGGCTGATAAAAGACAGTGTATCTGCAAAATCCCATGGACTGCCGCTTAACAGGATAAATGTCAGGTCGAAATGACCAAAGTCAGAATATTCGCTGGTGTGAGTGCCAAAATCCCTTACCCGGATGACAGATGGTAAAACAGGATCTTCAATTCCGGGACCATAACAGGGAGTGGCGGTAAAATTTTTGACTGAAAGATTCCCTCGTTGTTCTGTGAGCGAAATCCTGTCTGGGTCATGGATATAAGGTTGTCAGAATGATCCATTGGTATATAACAGCAGGGAATATGTCTGTGATTCAGTGTGTTTACCAGGATACTGAAAAATGTTGCACCGGCACCGGAACGGCTGCCGATCACGGCTATGTTTTTTATGAGATGTGCAAATGAGTGACACGCAGAATATCTCTTTTTGGATGACTGTCGGAAGATAAGACCTTTTTTGACCGGATTTTTCCCCCGGCAAGTTCTGACAGTGCAAGCATAAGATCTGTGGCTGTCTGGTATCTGGAATCCGGATTCGGTCGGCCGCTTTTTCTATAATATGCGTGAGTGTTTCAGAACAGTCAGGTGTGCATGCTCTGGCGAGTGCTTCTAACACTTTCCCAAGAGAATAGATATCGGAAGCTGTAGTTACGGTATCTCCGTTAAGAGCTTCCGGCGCTGCATATCCTTCTGTTCCGTATAACTGGAAATTTTTACCGAAAACGGTAATAAATGAAGCAATTCCAAAGTCGATTATTTTTACCTGATTTCCACATAATATAATATGCTCCGGTTTTAAATCCTGATACAGGATAGGGTATGGAGATAAATGATGCAGATAATCAAGAACGGCGCAAATCTGCATGCCGTAATTTATGAATTGTTCCTCTGGAATTATTTCCTGATGGAGAATAAGATCCTCCAGTGAATCACCCTGAATAAATTCTTCTATCATATAAAAAAATGATCGTCTTCGTCGATATCATATATGAGGGGGATGCCAGGATGATTAAGATTCTTCAGAAGGCCGGCTTCCTTTAAAAGCTGTTCTTCTGAAAAGTTGGAAGTGTTTCGTGCCGTGTCTTTGGGGATACACTTAATAGCACGATAAACTTCAGTTTGAGATGTTCGGCAAGATAGACAGTGCCGCTGCTGCCGGCACCAAGAGTCGAAATAATACGGTATTTGCCAAACAATAATTTGGTATCTATGCGATATCCGCTCCTTTCTGGGCGTGTCATATTCGCATCTCATGCATAGTTTATATCATGAATTATTTTACATTGCAACTTCTTTTGTAATGTTTGTGTAATATATACAAA
>ENA-OQAS01000761-OQAS01000761.1-human-gut-metagenome-genome-assembly--contig:-NODE-761-length-16318-cov-1.952504_pt1 | contig 16318 bp, 15 predicted proteins | sample MGYA00242733_ERZ504523 | MGnify/ENA primary metagenome ERZ504523 (study PRJEB26092, sample SAMD00036239) | human gut metagenome | host: Homo sapiens | study: EMG produced TPA metagenomics assembly of... | reverse complement strand
CAGACGTTCATGATGGTGTTCATCAGCGGCATCATGACGCCATGCGCGGTTGGTGAACAGCTGGGTGTCGGTGAGGTCCTTGTTGGCCTTGGTGAATTTGGCTTCCTGGTAGTCCTCGGCGTTGTAGGCGCGCACCACGCGCAGGCCGGTGAGGTTTTCGCGGGCCACGAGGTTGATGTTGTCGGTCAGGGCCTGCATGGCCTTGAATTTCGGCATGACCATGGCCATCATGATGACGATGGCCGCCAGCAGAATCACTACGGCGATTCCGGTGGCGAGCGTCCATTCGAAGCCTTCGCCGGCGATCTTGCACACGGCCCATACTGCCATAATCGGCGATTTGACGATGAGCTGCAGACCCATGGTGATGAACATCTGCACCTGCGTGACGTCGTTGGTGGAGCGGGTGATGAGGCTGGCGGTGGAGAACTTGCTCATTTCGGCCGGGCCGAAGGACTCGACCTTGCGGAATTCGAGCGAGCGCAGACGCTGGGTGAACGAGGCCGCCACGCGCGCAGCGATGTAGCCGGTGATGATGGCACACGCCGCGGATCCGAGCGAGATGAGCAGCATCTTGCCGCCGGCAATCCAAATGTCCTTCATGTGGCTGCCCGGCGTTTCGACCAGCGTGGTGATGTCTGACATATAGTCGGGCAGTTTCAGGTCGAAGTAGACCTGCCCGACGATGGTCACCAGAGCGATGAGCATCTGACCGATCTCCGCTTTGGAGAGGTATTTCATGATGCGAAGCATTGGTTTCCCCTTGTGTTGGTTGGGTTGGTTATTGGTTATTGACGATTGGTTCTTAAGTTGGCTGGGTTATCGGCGATTATCGGTTCACGATGTCTTAATAGTTTCTATTGTTTGATTACTTACACTGTGAGATATTACGCGCACTTCTGTATGTTCGCTGTGAGCGTCCTCAATTAGCCTTGCCGATTAGTTCTCCGCGCGCTTAGCTGCCATGTGTTCAGCCACGCGCTTGCCCCGCTCCACGAATGCCTCACGCACCTGTTCAGCAGTCGGCCGAGGCTGTCCCGGATGGCAAATCGACATATATGTGGTGAACTCAGACACCAGGTCAACGAATTCGCGCGTGCGCCGCTCCCCCATTTGCGAGAAAATCCAGCAAATCGCGGAACGCATTTCCTCTATCATCCGATGAGACTGCTCGCGCCCGGAATCAGTAAGATTCACGCGAATGATGCGCCGATCTTTGGGGTCAATGTCACGCGTGACCCAGCCCTTCTTCTCCAGAGACGACAGCACGGTGGAGATACGTCCGGAGCTTGCTTGCAGCGCCGATGCCAATTGCGATGGCGTTTGCGTCCCCTTCATGGACAGCTCCCGGAGCACGAACTGCTCACCATGGGCTCCACGAGTGAATTCCCTCTGCATTGTCGAACGATTGCCCCACACGCTGGCATACAGTTCACTAACTGCTTCCTGCTCAAATCCCATAAGAGCACCATCATTCCCATTCGCCACACGGCAGAGCGCCGCAAACACCCCAAGAATATCTCACACCGTAAACAATTCGCTACTAAAAACTATTTTTGGAACGCATAATGCACACACTCCACGCTCTTTGATATTCTGAAAGCCGCATAGATATTCACTTCGGGGCGTCGTCTAAGAATATTTGCTGGGCCAACGGTAGCGACGTTGGCATTGTGCTCCATGAGGTATCTGGTCGAAAAGGCGGACGAAGACAGACCAGTTGGGCGGAGCGCGCCCATACCTCAAAACCATTGCAATTATTCGCTTTGACATTTTTCGTGGAGTCACGAAAATGGTCATGAAAAACATAAGGACACACCCATGAACCGCGACGAAATCACACGCAAAACCAGCGAACTCAGCACTCCCGATACGCCTGCTATCTCATTGCTCAAAACGGTGATCCAAAGAAAGAAGAAGTGGCACTTCTCCAGAGCTATTTTGCCGTTCAGACTCGCAAAACGGAAATCATTGAGCAACGCATGGGAGAAATCAGCCGGCTCGCCGGCCGAGAGGCCCTTGCCACTGCAGAGAAGAAACTCTATCCGTATACCCAAATCACACACAACAAAACCGCACAAGTGCACATGTACACGCCCAACCACGCCGCAGAACGCCGGCAAGGATGTGATACAGGCCACAGAAAGCGTTGTACCGCCTAGGCAATGCAACAATTGTCCGCTATGCTCTGAAGGCAGATGGCGGCACGGATGCCATCAAAGAGGGGGTATGACCATGATTCGGGGTATGAACCTATGCAGCATCGCCGGCTGCACGCACGAAGCAGAAGAAGCGGGCATGTGCAACATGCATTTCACATCGGCGCTGGTTCACGGAGCGCTGCACTACACTGCGGGCGGACGTCCGTCGCACTGCTGAGCGCAACAACAAAGCAAAACAACCAGTAACGCTCAACGGCTTCCACATGTTCATGCTCTAATTGCATGTACTTGCAGACACAATGGCCGGTCTGAGCCAACTGCCCTCGCATGGAGCAGCTGGCTCAGACGGCATATTGTTGCTTTGTACTGTTTGCACTGTATTGCGCCTGCATTGCGCAAGCTCGGGCGCACTCGGGTGCACTCGCTGAGTGGCGTGAATCGCAGATTGCTCAATAGCAACGCAATCCACGCTACTCAGCAGTTGCCATGGTTATGCGCGGCGTTTGCGGATGACGAGCAAGGCACCAGCCGCAGCTGCCAGCACCACAACCACGACCGCAATGGCAGCCACGGCAGCACCCGTATTCGAAAGGGGCGCAGCGCCATTAGCAGCCGGCTTATTCGTGGCAGTGTTACCGGGCTTAGCAGTGTTGCCAGGATTGTTGGTATCGCCGGGCTTCTGCTCTCCAGGGCCGGGAGTGACCTCCGTGGCCGTGACCGTGACTTCGAACGTCGCGTTCACGCCACGATAAGAGACGGTGATGGTCTTCGTGCCTGCGGTGGCAGAATCAAAGCCAGTGAACTTCAGATCACCATCAGTTGGATCAATCAGCTTGCGCAGCGTTTCGGTATCGCCGACTTTGTAAATGGCGGATACCTTCACATCGGCAGCGTTGAACTTATCGCCTACCTGATAGGAATCCTTGGTCACTTCCACAGCAAGCTCGGCCAACTGAGGCAGTTCGCCGAATGTCACTGTGTAGGTTTCCGCCGTGCCATCCTCAGCAGTTACAGTCACCGTGGCCACGCCGCTGTTCTCGGTCGAAGCCTGCTCCACCTGCACCGTAGCCTTCGCGTCAGCAGCAGTCGCCTCCACCGTCGGGTAAGAAGCAGCGTCTCCGGCCAGCGCACCGGCATATTCGGTGATATCCGCGGAGAATCCGTCAACCGTCTTGCCATCCACAGTCAGATCAGCAAGATTGGCGTTACTAGACGGCTGCGGCTCTGGCGTTGCTTCACCTTCGGCGATGCGTACTTCAGCGATCTTGCATAGTCATTGCCATCGGCGTAGGTGAAGTTGAGGCGAATGCCTTGGTGGCGGGCAGAGCGCTCACATCGGCTTCCGTCACGGCTCCAGCAGCACCATTCACAGTGACTGCCGGCAGCGTGGCATCAGTCCACGTGGCGTTGTCTTCAGCTAGGTACGATACAGTGAAGCTCTTCGGAGCGGCCTCGCCCTTGGCCTTATCCACCGCAACGCTGAGCTTGCCCAGCTGATATGCCTTATCGAAGGTGTAGCTGAGCCACGGCGAGGTGTCGCCGGTGCCCCAGTTCGACCAGTTGGTGCCCAGGTTGTTGTCGCAAGTCAGGTCGGCCGTAGAAGCGGAGGCCCAGCTACTGGCCGGCTCATACTTCGAGGCCGCAGCGGACGAGCAGAACAACCGGGCAAGGTTGCTTTCCACAGTCACGGTGAGCGTGGCAGTTACTGAAGAATCAGTGACAAGGCGTACCGTCACGGTTTGCTCGCCCAATTTGGTGGTGTCGAAGCCTTCCAACGTGTATTCATCTGGCTCCAGTACACGCGTCTTGCCATTGGTGAGCGTAGCGGTAACCGTCACGTCCTTATGCGCGAGCGTCTGCCTCTTGGCGATAGTGGCTTCAGGGCCCTTGGCCGCGATGGACTCCACAGCAGCAGTCTGCGAACCGAACGCAGTGCCGTTGAAGGCCACGGTGAATGCGCCGGCATTGCTGTTCGACGTGGCGAAAGCACCAGCATCGAGCCCGGTTACGTCCGCACCGGTCAGCGTTACCGTAGCGACATCCTGCCATTCATCGTTCGCGGAAGCACGCCAGTAGCCTTTCAGAGTATCGGTTGAGGTGCGCTCCAGCTTGAGCTGCACTTGGTCGCCGAAGCCGGTACCAACATGCGATGTTTCCTTATCGATGTAGCCATCGGCATTGGAATCGTACTGCATGTAAATGCCGCTTGGGCTGGCAAGTAACGTGGCATATCCCTTGCCGCCGTTAGCGTCAGCAAGACCGTTACGAACCACCAGGCCGGCACGCGGATCGCCATTACCGCCCAAGTCGAGCGGCTTGACCGTGGTTTCCAACGTTTCGTTCACGTCCAGAGCATCAGGCTGGTACACCGCGCTGCCCTCGTTGCGATCCGTCCAGACACCACGATTGGCGTTGTCCGTAACGGTGAAGTCATAGGTACCGCCGGATGCGGCGACCTGGCACGCGCTGCCGCCCTTCCAATGGGCTTCCTTCCAACTTCCGGAAATCGGGTTGGAGCAGGAAACGTCGATGGTTCTGCGGAATGTGCGGCCCGGGTTGAAGTTGCTGCTCTCGGCAAGAGTGCCTGTAATGGTGTAGGTTCCCGGCACATTGAATGCGTAGGTGCTGCCGGCAGCCTTGGTCGACTTGCTGACTGCCGTACCGCCTTCCACATTCCATGTCACCTTGGTAGCAATGGTATCGTCGCCTTCCTTGACGTTGACGGTGTCCGGCAGAGTAACGGTTCCGCCCGTGTTCACGGTCTTCGGGAGATCATCGCCGGTTTCCACAGTCCAGTTGACCAGCTTGCCCTTGGCGCTACCATGGTTGCCCCAATAGCTCAGATCCCAACCGTCGGGCTCGCCTTCTTGAGCAGGATTGTGCATTTCGATGGTGCCGTTCTCACCGATGGTCAGCGGCAGCCAAACATAGGTGGAATCGGCTTACCGGAATCCCAACGGTCACCAAGGTAGATGAAGTGACCTTTCTCCTGGTCTACTGCGAGCACACTAGCCGACTGCGAACCGAATGTGGTGCCGCGGGTATCGCCCCACAGACAACAGACCATCCGCGCCTTCCGGCATGTTGTTGTACACGTGTTCTCGTTGGCATCGTCCTTTTCCACGCCACGGGTCCAGCTTCCCAGCATGGAGTCGGCGGTGTAGTAGGTCTGCTTGTTCGGGTCCCAGCCGGTTGCACCAGATGCGATGATGTTGTAACGCCCGTCATATTGGAATACGGCAGGAGCTTCCAGCGAACCATTTTGTTTGACGATTTGGAAATCTTCGCCACGCACCGGGGCATCCGTAGTACCGTCTGCAAGAATGTATGGGTACTGCCCGTCAGCAGAGTACTGCTTTTGTCCCTCGGACTGGTCCACATTCGTGGTCTTGACTACATTGGTGTAATCATCGTTAAGCTTGGCGATATACAGCGTGGCATTGGCTTCGGAAGAATACAGTACATAGGCACTGTCGTCCTTCGGATCCACGAACACAGTCATATCGCGGCTGTCACCGTTCTCACCCCAGCTGGGGTTACCTGCGGCTTCTTTCCAATTGTTCTGGTTAGGCAAACGATAGGCACCCACCATAGTGAACGGGCCCGCCGGATTGTCGGAAACAGCCACGCCCGCAAGTGCACGTGCATAGTTGGAACCGCCCGGCGTGGTGCTTCCATCGGAATGCCACCACAGCACGTATTGCTTGTTCTTCTTGTTGTAGATGATCTTCGGACGCTCGAAAATGCCTGTACGGAATCAACCGCGCCATCACCATCCTGATCGGGGTTGGTGTTGAGGTACGGGAAGATTGCGTCGGCTTGGCAGCGTCCACACTGCCGTCGGACTTGGTCAGGTTGTAGGCCTTGTCGAAGTAGGCGTAATCGGCATTGCTCTTATCCGTCAACTGAGATTTGCTGGTCACCGCACGCAGCGCCACACCAAGATCGGTCCAGTTGTATAGATCTGTCGACATATAAGCATGAACACCGGGGCTGTTGTCGTAACCGTTAGAACGGTCTTCGCCATACCAGTAGTAGGCGTCGCCAACCTTGACCACTTGGCCACCGTGCGCTTGGATGTGTGTGCCGCCATTATCATTGGCGTTCTTGGCATACCAATATGGCTGGAAGTAATCGCTAGCGTTCTTGCCCGGATCGGCTGTGGGCTGGAACTTGGTGTATGTCGGCACTTGGCCGATGGTAGGCAGGTAATCCACACCTGCCGCACTGGCACTTGCAGCGGCCAGCCCGCATGACAATAGCGTTGCCGCGGCGGTAATTGCCGCGATAAGAGCGCCCTTGCCCTTATTGTTTATCTTCATTGATTTGGTTCCTTGATTGATGATAACGGTTTTTTGAACAAACAGTTATGTCGCTATCCGCGAAGTCAGAAAAGGGCCGACAAATCAATATACCGATACTGAAAACTCAGTATTCAACTTGTCGGACCAATTATGGTCAAAGAGCGGAGGAACCGGCCGCAATAGTCAATATTGCCGGCTTGTTCCTTCACCCATTACTGCGCGAGGGTGCTATGCACGCTTGCGCAGCATGAACAGTGCACCCGCGGCAGCGGCCAGCAGAGCGACAGCGCCAGCGATGGCGGCAACACTGGAACCGGTGTTGGCCACCGTGTTCTTGTTGCCGTTGCCGGTGGCACCGGGCTTGTTGGTGTTGCCGGGCTTCTGTTCTTCAGGGCCAGGGGCGACTGCGTTGGCCTTGACCGTGACGTTGAAGGTCGCGGTCACACCACGGTAGGAGACGGTAATCGCCTTCTTGCCTGCGGTGGTGGAGTCGAACGAGCCAATCGCAAGCTGCGGGTCGTCAAGAGCGACCGGCACTTCCTTGGTCTTGTCGCCACTCTGGTAGACGGCAGTCACCTTCAGACCGGCGGTATCGAGCTTGTCGCCGATGGCGTACTCGGTCTTCGTGGGTCCGATCACCTTGAGCGAAGCCAAAGTGAAGGCGTTGAAGGTCACCGTGTAGGTCTTCGTCTCAGACTCGTCGGCTGAGGTCACCGTAATGGCGGCCTTGCCGCCAAGCTTGCCGTTCTCAACCGCGTCGCCAGTCACCTTGACGGCGGCGGCATTGTCGGTGGCGAAGGCCTGCAGCACTGGGTTTGCCTCGCGTCGACCGGCAGATCAACCGTGTAGTCGGTCTTGGCCGGGTCGAAGCCTTCAACGGTTTCGCCGTCAAGACGCAGGTCGCCCAGCGTGGCATCGGATGCTGGCTGCGGGGTGAGTACCGTGCTGTCTTGTGCGAACACCTGGATCTCAGCCACGTTGATGTACACCTTGGTGTCCTGCAATGTGTTAGTCAGGCGGATGGCCTTGGCCTTTACCGGGGTGCCGAGCACGAAGTCAACGGTCGGGGTGTCGGCGGCGGTGATGCCGTCGGAGCCAGAGCCGGCATCGCCGGCCTGTATCTTCCAGCCATCCTTGGTACCGACTCCATGCCATTCGCCAGCCTCATCCTGGTATTCCAGCGTCTGGCTCTTCGGCCAAGACGCACGACCATCGTAGTAGAAGAAGGTCTTCACTTCGGTGATGGTCTGAGCTTCGTCGAAGGTGAACGTGGCGACCGGGTCCACCGTCGAGGCGGTGGAAGCCCAAGTGGACCAACCTTTGACGTAGTGTCACCATCGATGGCCTTGGAAGCGGAGGCACCCTCCTGGAAGTTCACCGAGAAGTTCGTGCCAGAGGCCGCGGCGATGTTCTTCGCAGCACCCTGAACCGGCGTCACGAATGCCTGAATTTCGGTGGCGTTCATGTAGTCGTTGTTCACGGTGTTCACAATGCGCACCTTCGTGGCATTCACTGTGCCTTATCGGCCTTGAACGTCACCGTCTGGCCTGCGGCAGGCTTAACATCGCTACCGAATTGCATCCACGTCTCGCCATCAGTGGTGTACTCGGCCTTGGCGGAAGCCGGAGCCTTGTCACCATACGTAATGGTCACGCTGCTAAGCTCACACTCAGAGCCGAAGTCAATCGTGGCGGTCGGGCTGGCGGAATAGTCACCAGCAGAGTTCCACGTCACCCAGGCTTCAGCTGACGTGTCACCATCGGTGAGCTTCTTCCACTGATCGCCCTTGCTGTATTCCGTCTGCTGGTTGGTCACGGTCAGGCTGGAAGCAGTGTCGGCCACATTCTCAGGCGTGGCGGCGGTGACATAGATCGTGCCTTCAGCGCAATCGTGGTCGCGTCGTCCAGCTGGTACGTACCGGTCACGGCAATGTTGTCGCCAGCTTGGCATCGGCGAGCTTGGTATCAAGCCCATCGAAGTTCCACGTAACCTTAGCCGCATCGCCCTCGAATGCAGGCGATGCCTTGACGTGCAGATACACCGGCGCAGCTCAAGCGCGGCCTTCGCCTCGCTCGCACTGGTGCCGGCCAGCACTGTAGCCGATACCGGATCGGAAACGGTGAGCGCGCAACGTAGACCGTAGCGGCGACATTGAACTCGTTGCCGTACACATCGGTGGCGGTAGCGGTGGTTCGTAGGTGCCTTCCTTGGCACATCGACCTTGGAAGTATCCCAGTTGGCAACCGTGGCCTTGCCTTCGCCCCAGGTGTAGTAGAGCGTGACTTCGGTCGGCAGCGCGGCCTTCTCGTTAACGGCGGTCTGCACGTTCACGGTCTTCTGGCTGGTCGGCGTTACATTGCGTAGAGTCCATGTCTGGTTGGCGGACGGCGAAGTGCCGCTCGGTGACTGCCACAAGCCAACCTTCGTGCCGACTGTGGTACCAGAGTTATCCACATCGAGGTTCGTCTTAGTCGCGGCATTGAGCAGCTGATAGGTCGAACCATCGGAAGTGTTGAGAATCCACTTGGCAGCCGGGTCGGACTTAGCGGCCTCAACCGTTTCGTTGGAAAGCGCGTTCGTGCCATCCTTGGACACCAGCACCTTGCCTTCGGCGTTAGTAATCACATAAGCTTGAGATCAGGCGCTCGGAGTCGGCGGGCTGCTCGATCTGGGTAAAGGTCCAAGTCTGCTTCTTGCGTTCTCGGCATCGGAAGCGACGTTGGCCAGGGACAGCGCGGAATCACCAGAAGTGGTATCAGCCACGGCCTTGCCGGACTGCTTACCAACGAGCTGGTAAGTGTCGCCGGTCTCGACGGCAGCATCCTTAGCGTAGCCGGTCACGCCAGTGAGCTGGATGGAGGCGATAGAACGGGCGGGCACAGTGACCGTAGCGGTCTTGGCAGCCTTGTCAATCATCACAGAGCCTTCAGCTTGCTTGACGTTGCTGGTCTTGGCGAAGACTTCCGGAGTGGCGGAATCGACACCCGCGTTCTTGTCTTCGGCAGAGGTTTCGGTGGTCAGGTAGAGCTCACCGTAAGCGTTGTCGGCAATCTCGCCGTACTTCGACAGGTCGATGACGAAGGTCTGGTCAGAGGTGCCGGAGTTGCGGTGGATGACGGTCTGTGTCTTGCCATCGTCGGAGGTGGCGGTCATGTTGTTGTCTTCATCGTTGTTGGCGATGACCTTGTCGCCCGCGTGGATGAAGTGGGTGATGGCCTTGACGCCGTTGTACTTGGCGTTTGCAATAACCGTGCACGGTTCAAGTCCATCGGTGGTACCGCCGTTGTTGTTCACGCGGCGCTCGGAGTAGAGCTTGCCGTCCATGCCAGCCACGGTGCAGTCGAAGTCGATGAGCACGGTGCCCCAGTTGGTGTTCTCACCGGCCGGATTCACATTCGAGCCCATCTGCATGTTGTAGAGGTCCTCGACCACCTGCCAGAAGGTGAAGTCCTTGGACTGCAGGCGGGTGACGTTGGAGCTGATCTTGCTCATCATGCCCAGCGCGTTGTCGAAACCGTACGGGTTGTAGGAGCCAGACTGCCAGGAGCCGTCCACCTCGCTCATCGACAGCTTCTTGCCGTCTGCCTGAGCGATATCGCGCGACTGCATCTGGTTGCTGTCGGAGTAGGCGTGAACGTTGTACTGGCCGATAAGGTCCTTGATCGCCTGCGGGTACTGGTTGTACGACTTGACGAAGTCGGCGGAGTTCGTGGCATCGGTGGCTGCGATGATGGTGTCATCATTGTCCTTGAGCGCCTCAGCGAGTGCGGTAATCGTCTGCTGCTGCTGGGCGTTGCTGACATGCATACCCTCCTGCGGCTTCTTCAGCGCGTTGGAGTATGGGGTGACGGACTTATCTTTGTCGGAGTAGTACTTATCCCAGTAGTTGTTAATGAGCTTGGTGTTGTCATCGCTCTCATCGGTGTACTTCGAAGCCATGTCGCCCGGAGTGCCCCAGTAACTGGTCTCGGACTCGTTGAACGGCTCGACCGTGTCAACGTTTGCACCAAGGCTTTCGAGGTGCTCGACGTTCTTGGCCATGTACTGAGCGAATTTCGCAGGGTTTGCAAGATTATTGCTACCGGAGTTGCGTCCACCAGTGGCGTAACCGCTGTTGGTCAGGAACCACGGAGCGGAGTTGGCGAAGGCCTCTACGTCGGTGATGTCAGGGTTATCGCCGGTGGCACCGCGCTCAATCCACCAGTCTTGGGCGGCGGACTTGGAGAAGTCATACTGGTTGTCGTCAGTCGGGTCGAATGCCGCAGCCAGCTTGTCTTTGTCGGCCTGCTTGGTGGTTACGCCATTGCCATACGTGCCGGAGCCGGTGGCGTCATCTTTCCACGTGCCAGGCACGGCAGCGCCTTGGCGCATGAATGGGTAGCCGTAGGCAACATCGGAGGCATTGCCGCCGCCCACGTTGTAGCGGGCCATGTTCAGGTCCAGTCCTTCATCACCGAAGATGGACTGGTAGAACTGTTCGCGCAGCTGTTTGCCGTATTCCACAGCCTTAGCCTTGGAAGCGTCATCGCCGAGATTGGTGGTGATGGCCGATTCCTCGCCGAGGCTGCCGGTGGCGTGGCGAACCAAGCCAGCGAGGTGCCCCAGCCATCGAACTGTTGGCATACCACGGGTTCGGGGTCACGGTAATGGCATCGTTATCAGCCGCATACGCAGTGCCGGCAACCGCAAACGCCCCTCCTCCCACTAGTGTTGCCGCCGCAACCATTGCAGCAAGCGATTTGCTCAGTACCTTCATTGGTCTCCTTAGTGTTCCTGCTATCCGCCTTATACCGGAAAAATCGGCCTTTGCTTCACTGCGCCGGCCTCTTTGCCTGATACATGACCTACGTCGACTCCTTCTTTCGGCGCAGCCAAAATGTTTACGCAAACATTTTGATATGAGCGATTTTATCACAAAACCGTCACCCAGCAAACAACTTCAGAGACCACAAACGACGCACAAAGTCATGAGCCATTCGAATTGCGCTGGCCCAATCGCTACGAATCATATTTGCCGTAGCCCTTAAGTGAATCCCACTGCATCGAGATATCGCGCCCGCTATCCCTTCCGATAACGCCGACACGCGTGTTGCCTTCAGCAATCAGCTTTCCTTGCGCAACTAAACCGTTTAGGAATTTACGGACTGTTCTGTTATCGAGCTCTGTTATCTTGGCGAGTTCAGGTACAGTCACATAGTCAACCTCTGTCAAGCGTCGATTCATCGCCGACAGCATCGCTGCCCGCGAATCAATTTCACCCGATGCGGTTGCATCTGCTTTCTTACCATCCACACGTTCCCCGCCAATGAGCCTCGCACCCTCTTCGGCATCTTTCTCAACTACAGATCTCACGCTAGCAAAACCAGAACCATCCACGGTCTTCAGCGCAGGAACAATAGGAATCGTCGCCTCGAATATGTCACCATCGCGGAACTCAGGCTCTCGCTCAGTATATTGCCGGGACGCTCTTATCAGATTCCGCAGTCCGCTACCCAGCTGCTCGGCTATGCCGGTCTGCACAAACACATTAGCGATAATCGGATTCTTTGGCATTGGCGTGAACTCGCCCAGCTTCATTCGACCTTCAAAGAATGAGCGCGAAGCATTAACCGTCCGGATGGATTCATTATCAATGGTGACACGCGCCACCACCGGACTGGAATACTCCCGATGCATGAGCTGTTTGCCACCAATTCACGGGCGATCATCGTACGCGGCTCACTCGCTTATCGCCCTTTAACACAAAGTGGTCAGGCAGATTCCGCTCAGTAAATTCACGGAGTTGCTCGTACGAATCGAACAAGTTGGTCCGCACCATAAGTCGGTCATCGTATCGGTCAATATTGTCTCGCCGAACCACGGCATCAGTAATATACGCTGGGCAAACCGAGGAAATGACTTCATCCTTGCCCAAGAGCAGCACTGCAGCAAGATTAAAGCCCTCTTCGCCGGTCGTGTAATCACGATCGTATAGCTTGGCGCTGCGGAACAGTTCTTCGTCAGACATAGTTCCCCAAGGGTGCCCAGCTCGCTGAGCGACCGCCAGCTGCCGCATTCGCGCAATCAGCTCAGGACGCAAATCAAACGGAGTCACGTAACGGAAATTCGCCGTTCGGAATAGTAGTTCTGCTTGCGAATATACATTTGACTAATCTGGATATCGCTTTCGATGTGTGTATCCACATCAGCAATGCGACCAAACACTGCGCCCTTGAACCGCACAACCGAAGAACTCGGAGCTACCCAAATACGAACAATAATCCGTTCGTCGTACTCGATATGTTCCGTTTCCACCATTGGAGCCGGTTCGAACAACTTACGATTAGACACTACGTTGACAACGTTGCGCTCTATCTCACTAACGCGCTTAGAATCGACGCCGAGCACTTGACCGTCATCGTCAACGCCAAGATAAATGCTGCCACCAGAACGATTGGCGAATGAGCATACAGTCTCAAAAGTATCCGTATGAGCAATTCGCTGCAGCGCTTGAACTCGACCATAGATGATTCACCGGCCTGCAGCACTTGCATAAGTTCATCCTGCGTCATCGCATTCCGCCCTTCATAGCGATAATTCATACATTAGGACATGGCACTTATCGTATTTTAGCATCTAATTAGTACATTAGGACATTGTTTTATGTCCTAATGTACTAATTAGGCGGCTAATTGTACTAATAATTGCACACTGATGTACTAATCCGATGATCGAATGCACTAATTGTCCGCGCAAATGCACTAATCGGATGACCGAATGTATCAATGAGACCTATAGGCAGCCGATTGGCTGACGATCAGCCAGTCATTGGCTATCGGCCGCTAGCCAGTCAGCCGCCAACAGCCAACAGCCACCCAACTAATAGCCGCCAGCCAATCAGCCCGTCCAATCACTCCTTGTGTTCCAGTGCGGCCTTCAAATCGCGGCTACGGTAGCGTTCGCGCAGCATCGAGAATCCACCGAAGCCCACAAGCCACACCAGGCCGGCAATCGCGGAATTGCGCGTATCGTCCGCAAGGAACAACGTCAGGTAGATGAACACGAAGAACACGATTGCCACCGTATTGAGCACCTTCCACGCGGGCATGACGAACCCGTCCGGAATGAAATCAGCGGAACGGCGGTACCTGCGATGCGCCAGCAGCGTCAGGATGTAGATGAACAGGAACACCGCGGAGCTGGCGGACGAGAACAGCACGAACGCTCCGGACACACCGGGGATGGCGTTGACGATCGGCGACAGCAGTATCAGCGCCGCGGACACCAGGATGGCGCGGGCCGGCACCTTGCGATCGGACACCTTGCCGAGCTTGTTCAGCATCGGGTTCGGCGACACCTCGGACAGCTGGTACAGGTGGCGGCCAGCCGAGTACAGCAGCGAGTTCAGCGCGGAAGATGCGGCGGTGATCACCACGAAGAACACCAGCGCGGACGCAATTCAGCCCGGCGTACTGGAACACCATAATGAACGGGGATGCGAAGGAGCGTCCTTGTTCGGCTTGAACGAGGTCCACGGCACGATGCACATGATGGCCACCAGTGCGCCACATAGAAGATGAGCACGCGCACGATAATCTCGTTGATGGCCTTGGGCAGCACCTTGCGCGGATTCTTGGTCTCGGAGACGGTGACGCCCACGAATTCAATCATCTCGTAGGCGAAGAACACCATCTGGAAGCTCATGAGGAAGGCCATCCAACCGTTCGGCGCGAACGAGAAGTTGGCGAACAGGTTGTCGAATCCGGCGTGGCCGGCCGGGCTCACGTGGTCCACGCCGTGAATCTGCACGGCTGGGTAATGGTAGCCGATCACGATCATGACCACGGCGGTGGCGATCATCGCGCAAATCAGCGTGATCTTGATCATCGAGAACCAGAATTCCACCTCGCCGAACACCTTGACGGCAATCAGGTTGATGGAGACCAGCGACACCAGGAAACACAGCTCGATCAGCCATTTCCAATGGGTCAGGTCGATGCCGAACGTGTCGAAGAAGGTGATGAAGTACGTGGAGACGGCCGTGATCTCGGTCATGCCCAGCAGCACGAGCGCGGCCCAATACGTCCAGCCGGCGAAATGCCCCCACCGTTGCCAAGGTAACGGGTGATGAAATTGATGAAGGTGTGCTGGCTGGGGTCACGGTACATCATTTCGCCGATGGCGCGCATCAGGAAGAACATGATGACACCGACCAGAATGTACACGAAGATGATCGAGGGGCCGGTTAGCGAGATTGACTTGCCCGAGCCCAGGAACAGGCCGGTGCCGATGGTGCCGCCAATGGCGATGAACTGTACGTGGCGATTGCTCAGGCCACGCTCCATCTCGTTGGTCTGGTCCAGGCTTTCGACAGACTTGAGTTTGCCCGTAGCCTGCTGTGTACCACCATTCACATTCGTATCGGCCATACTGATTTCATTTCTCTTCTCTGCCGCCCGATTGTTACGCACCAGACGCGATACTCGTTCAAAACAAGTTCAAACTGTATCACCGAAATATGTCACGAAAACCGCTCAGCTCAAGAATACATGCGATGATACTGTAAATATTCCGCCAAAAAGTTCAATTCATCAACACCAAATTGAACTTCTACCTCTATTCCACGGACTTGAGCGAGCTGACCGGGTCTACGCGATCGAGCACTGGTTGGTGAACAGCTGCACCAGCAGCGCGAACGCCAGCGTCGCCACCACGGCAATCGCATAGCTGTACCAGTGCACTTCCACTTCGAAATACAGCGACGGCATATTCAACGCAGCAGTCAGTAATCCGCTATCCACCTGCCAAGCGGCAGACCAACCACCACACCCATACCGGTCAATATCATCATCTCGCGGTTCACGTAGTTGTGCACCTCGCGGTCATAGAAGCCCAGCACCTTCAGTGTGGCCATCTCGCGGATGCGTTCGGACACGTTCGTATTGGCCAACGTAAACAGCACCACCAGCGCCAGGCCGCCGGCGAGCCCCACAATCAGCGCCACCACGGCACCCATCAAATCGAACTTAAACGTGGCGGCCAGATGCGCACAGCTCACGGTCTTGAGCACCGACGATTCCTCGCCCAACCGATCCGCATATTCGGCCTGTTCGGTCTCGGAACCTTTCAGCTTGGCGAGCATCGCGTTCCACGTCAAGGTCGAGGCAGTGCCATCTCCCGAAGCCGAAGACGTCACACCGCCGGCCGCAAACTTCTGGTCGTACAGTCGCTCACTGATGTACACATCAGAGCCAATAAGATTGCGCGTCACGGCCGTGACCTGCACCTTGGCCCGGCTGCTACCGCCATTGCCCAGCGTGACGGTGTCGCCGGCATGAATATTCAGCGAGTTGGCGGCGGACTGCGATACAATCACGCCACTATCGTCCAGCGCTACAGTGCCGCCACCCGCTTTGCCGAAGATATTGGGCAGCCCAAACCATCCATCATCGCCAGCTTGTTCCAGCGTGACCATATCGTTCAAGATATTCAGCGAATCGTTGGGCACGGTCATCAGCTGCACGGTTTCGCTTTCCTGCGCCGCATTGCTCATCTCGCCACTATCCACGCGCAGATTCAGCGTTTCGGTGGTTTGGCCATCTTGTGCCACCTGCTTGCGCATCGCGGTGGCGTCATCGTCATTGGCCACGACCATCAGGTCGTACTGGTAGATCTGCTCGTATTGTTTGACGCCAATCGTGTCGACGGTGTCATTAATCGCAAATCCGCAGATAATCAACGCTGTGCAACCGGCCACGCCACCCACGGTCATAATCAAGCGCGACTTGAATCGGAAGATATTGCGCGCGGTGACTTTGCCGAGGAAGTTCAGCCGGCTCCATACCGGGCGAATCCGCTCCAGCAATATGCGAG